>Ga0307515_10011110_pt1 | contig 17129 bp, 2 predicted proteins | sample 17_EM_MG_FD_194513 | JGI IMG/M metagenome (GOLD analysis project Ga0307515, IMG submission 194513) | Populus trichocarpa ectomycorrhiza microbial communities from riparian zone in the Pacific Northwest, United States - 17_EM | ecosystem: Host-associated > Plants > Roots > Unclassified | place...
GGGGACCGCGGTTTCCATTTTTGCCGCGGCGGACGACCCCCCCCCCCTTTAACCCTACGGCTTAGTTACTTTAAATAATGCCCTATATAGGAGCCTAACCCGTTAATAGCGCCTAGCATTAGCGACTCCGTGCTAACAAATATAAATATGGCCACGTTATTAGCAAGGTGCCGTCTTCCTATACCCTAACTAATACCGACACCGCCAGCCAGACGGACACTGAACTACCCTGCTAAGACAGCCTTATACCCTAGTCGTTAAAAGGTAAACCCTTAAACTAAGTTGTGTTTAAGGGTCTAAACTATATAAGGAGGAAGACGAGAAGATTAGGTCCCTATTACTAGACTAATTAGTCCTTTCTATTAGTAAGCTGCCATTTAATCTTAAATTAGTAAATAGTAATAAGAAATTAATCCTTATTTAAACCTAGCTCTCCTTATTACGTAACCTATACCCCTAAGTTTATATTAATATAGTAAGCCTAGTAGACTCCGGTAGTACGGCGATGGCATTTACTGACGAAGAGTCTATTATAAGAAAGTATAATATTATAACTAAGAAACTGTTAGCGCCTAGGCCACTACGCCTTGTAGATAGTATTTTGACCTTGCTTATTATAGACTACTTCACCGCCCGAATATTAATTAGCCTCTATACTAAAGCTATGCTCTTTCTTATTACTAAACTCTTACTCACTACCCTAATTATCTTAGGTATGCCTTGGCTCTAGAAGTACGAGCCCCGCCCTAGCTTTAGGAAGCTTAAGATCCGCTTTAACTTAGACTACTGCTCTAGGAATTGCCTTCTATAGGGGATAGCCGACGGTAGTAGGGACGCCCCGCGTAGATACTTGGCACCACTAAGCCTAGTGCCTAGGACTATATATAAAGCCCTAATAGTAGAAGATATTCCTAATAAAGGGGAACCTATATAGCTGTAAAGCAACGAGATAATAGAAGACTAGGCTACTCTAGCACTTAAGACCAAAATGATGGGCTAGCTAGCCTTGCTGAGACTAAGGAAGAAGGTCTGCTTTGCGCCGCTGCTACTAAGAATCTAACGCTAACTTAGATACCCTTTAAACCCTAGCCGCCTAGCCTAATACCTAGAACTAAGCCATATACTATATACGCATACTATAGCCCGTATTATAGCAAGGACTAGCTATAGAACTACTAAAACCTAGATAATAGAAACCGCGCCACTATAACGCCTAACCTTATACCTACTCCCCGTACGCCTTGTGTAAGGCTGCCGCCTAAAAACCGCTCCTAAGAGCTAACTGAGACGAGCCAGCCCTGCCGCGATATTAGGAGAAGACCAAATACGCCCTAATCTGGACGATATTATAAACGTACGCGCCGTGAATTTCGCCCAGTTTTATAAATAAAAAGGTGTAAAAGTAATAAGGAACCATATAGCGGAGCTAGTAGAATTAGTAGAATAAAAAGAACGAAAACAATTAATAGATAAACTCCCTATTGGACTAGTTAAGATGCCGGACCTAATAGAGGAATCCTTTTACCGCTTAATTGATGGTAATTACACAATAGAAGAAGCCTATAAGGTCTTCCCTAATTATTTTTACCGTTTCCTTAAGGAAAACCTCCGGACTATAAATACTAAGTTCCTCCGCCGTAAAGTTATGGATATAGATGTTAAGAAGTTTATAAAAGGCAAGCCCGCTCTAACTAGGGATAATATTATATAACGCCTCCTAAGGGAACACAGGCACTATATTAAGGGGTTTCTCCTAAAGAATGCTAATAAGCTCCTACCACATCGCCCATAAGACTATAAAATTAAAATTATACCAGGAAAGCAGCCCCCGTACTATAAAAACCGCCTACTCTCCCCTACTAAGCTCTAATACGTTAAGAAATAGATTAATAAGATACTTAATAAAGGCTTTATCTGAGAATTAATATCCCCCGCTATAGCCCCGCTCCTACTTACCGCTAAGCTAAAAGAAGGGGTAAGGATCTATTATAACTATAGAGGACTTAATAACGTTACCGTTAAGAACCGATACTCGCTCCCGCTTATCCGTAAGACACTTAATGCCCTATATAGCGCCAAATTCTATACTAAGCTTAATATTATTACCGCGTTTAATAGGATCCGTATTGCCGAAGGCTATAAGTGGCTTATAGCATTTATTACCTGCTTTGGGCTTTACGAGATACTAGTAACCCCATTTGGCCTTTATAATGCCCTAGCTATATTCTAAAATTATATTAACCACATTCTTTACGACGTACTAGATGACTATTATACAGTATACCTTAATAATATCCTTGTATTTTCTAAAACTCGAGCTAAGTATACTAGGCACGTTAAAGAGGTAATTCGCCGCCTTAGAGCTGCTGGCCTCTAAATTAATATTAGTAAATTAGAGTTCTATATAACAAAGACAAAGTACCTTAGCTTAATTATTTTAATAGAAGAAATGAGCATGGACCCTAAAAAGGTCTAAGCCTTATAAGTATAGGAGAACCCAACCTCAGTTAAGGAATTACAGCAGTTTCTTAGATTTGTAAACTTTTACCGTAGGTTTATCTAAGGCTATTCTGCTATTACTACACCTATAATAAAACTCCTAAGAAAGGACATTAGATAGCTATAGGGACTAAAACAAGCTAAGTTGTTTAAGGCCCTAAAGAGAGCCTTTACTTTAGCACTAGTACTAGCATACTATAACTACACGAAGAAAACAGTGGTAGAGACAGATATATTAAATTAGGCTTCTAGTAGAGTCCTTTCTTAGTACGACGATGACGGTAAATTAAGACTGATTGCATTCTTCTCCGCAAAGCACTCTGCGCCGGAATGCAACTATAAGATCTACGATAAAGAACTCTTAGCTATTGTTAAGGCTTTAGAGGAATAGCGTCTTAAGCTACAAGGGACTAAGGAGCTGTTTAAAATTATTACCAACTATAAGAACCTACAGACGTTTATAACTACTAAGCAGCTAAACTAGCGCTAAGTCTAGTAGGCAGAGTTCCTTTTATAGTTTAACTTCGTAATTATATACAGACCCGGCAGCAAAGCCACGCTCCCTAATGCCCTAAGCTGGCTACTAGGAACGAAACTTAAGGACGCCGATAACAAACGCCTCCGCTATTAAGCCTAAGTCGTTATACCGCCCTAGAAAGTTAACCCTATAATCTTAGAAGAATTACTACACAAGTCCCGCAACTTTAATAACGCGGAATTTATAGCCGCCTTAGACCCTAAAATAGCCAAAAGGTTACTAAAAGAGCTAATTCAGTTAGGATACTAGGAAAACGAACTTGCAAGAGATATAGTAGCGGCCCTACGTAATTAAAAAGCTCGCTATTAGCCAAAGAAGATTAGGAAACTACTTTATTGCGATAAATTAAAATGTAGTATCGTTAACGGACAGATCTATTTCCACTAACGTCTTTTCGTCCCTAACGCCCTAAACCTCCGCCTAAAAGTTATCTACCGCTCTTATAGCAGTGGCCCCGCTAGTTACCCTAGCCGGGTTAAGACTTTTAACCTCTTAAACTAAACATACTAGTGGCCGGGAATCTCTAAGTTTATAGCTACCTTCGTTAAAGACTATGCCCTATATTTTTGTATTAAGACCCTCCGCTCCGCTCCGCCCGGTTTCCTAAAGCTACTAAAACTACCCGCTCGCCCATAGACTAATATTTCGATTAACTATATTATAATGCTTCTGGCATACTAATGCCACGGTAAGATATACAAATATATCCTTATTATTATAGACCGCTTAACTAAGATATAATACCTTATTTTAGTAATAGGACTCTTAACAGAGGAGCTAGTTAATAACTTTGTTAATAACGTATATAAACTCCACAGCGTACTAGATATAATTATCTCTAATTACAGCACATAATTTATTAGCGACTTCTGGCGACGACTAAGCGAACGCCTTAAAATAACCTTATAACTAAGCTTAGCCTAGCACCTAGAAACGGACGGCTAAACTAAAATTATTAACGCTGCCGTAAATAAGTACCTCTATACTTTTATTAGCTTTATATAGGACGACTAGGTTAACTATCTACTACTTACTAAGTTTGCTATAAACAACCAAGTTAATAAAAGCACAGGCATTTCCCCGTTTTTTGCAAACTATAGCTTTAACCCCCGCCTCGGAATTAAGCCTGCTAGCCCCTACTTACTAACTTTATTAGCATAAGTAAAGAAGGAGTTCTTTTGTGTAGACTTTATGGCTAACCGCTTTAAGCGGATATTAATATAGCTTAAGGCCCTAGCCCGGATTTTATAGTAACGCTATAAAGATAATACTAATACCTATAGGGATAAGAGCTCGTTATTCTACGAAGGCGATATAGTTATAGTTAGCTTAGAAAATATAAAGATAAATAGACCTAAGAAGAAATGGGATAATAAATAGGACGGCCTATACCCCGTACTTACAGTATACTAAGGGGCAGTTATAGTAGACCTCCCGGACTATATCTAAGTAAATAAATCCTTCTATATATCTAAGGTCCGCCTTTAGGCTGCTAAAGAGATCCCTAGCTAAGCAAATATTAATACTATAGAGCGCTATAATATACAAGGACGAGTAGCAAAGAGAGATAATAATGGCAACATAGAAGACAAATGGGAGTTTAAGAAAATCCTTAATATACACGATAAAGACCCCCAAGGCCTAACTTATAAGATTAAATGGAAATATTATAAGGACATAACCTAGCAGCTAGAAGAGGATTTAAAGGGTTGCGAATAAGCTGTACAGCGCTTTTATAAGCAACACCCTAAGAAGCCAGGACCCCTAGACTGGGCATAAGATAAGAAAAAGTCACGCTAAAGTTATAGCTAACCACCGTGTTAATTTATAATAGTTAAGGTTAAAATTTATAGTAGTTAAGATATTATAGAACTTCAACCGCCGGTTAAAGTTATTTAATTAGTCAGATTCTCGCCAAGAGCGCCACGCGCCAACTTTATTCGTTAAGCCGACCAATTAGGATTTTTAATAATTTTTGCAGCAAAAACAGGTAGTCCCGCGTACTGCCTATTTAAAGTTATTTATTCGGTTTAGGGACCAAACCTTCTAGGGAGGGAAGTACTATCACGGCACTAACCTAACGCATACTGTTTCCTACTATTGGCTAGCCCACCACTAGCGCCTTAGCGGCTAGCCCTACTATTTATATACAATACCCCCTTTTACCTTCTTCTCTTCTTCATAGCATAACATAGTTATTCAGTCTACTTCATTGCAGTACTGTGACATTAGTCTTTAAACTCTTAATATTCTGGCAATTAGTAGCTAATGTAGTTTATAAAGCATCCTACTCCTCCTTTATATAACTAATTATCTAACTTATAATATTAAAGAGGTCCCCCTTTTATAGTTTTTTAGTTTTTATAACAGCCATCTCCGCAGCGCTGTTTTTATTTAACTTAGTTCTCTCTAAACTATATATAGCGGCATTCCCAGCGGCCGGCAGGATAGAATAGGTTAGCGAAGGCTTCTTAAGAGGTAGCTAAACTATCTTTATAGCTTTAGCTGCCTTACTATTCTTCTCTTACTTAATTAGAAACCCTCTAATCTCCTTCTAGTAACTATCCGCCGCCTTCTTCTTTCGCAGCTTTAGAGCTAGCTTTATGGTTTTATCTCCGTTCTTTAGTGACGCCTTTTTAATATAGGGACGTTTAGTGCGCTTAGCTAGGGTGGCTATATGCTTAGGTTTTTCATTTATCTATAATAACTAATTAGCGTAAAATATTTATAACTCCTTACTAGCATATATACTATTACCACGTTTACTTAAAATAGGTTAAGGGCTAGTGTGGTTAAAGTAAGAGGAAATTTATTCTAATATAGAGAGTAGGTAATAGATAGATAGATAGATGGATAAATATATAGTTTATAATATCACGAATATCTATACACTAATTCGCATACTTAGGGCATGCTATATATACAATAGTCGCAATATCGCCTCCTCGCAACCTTAGTTCCCGCCTCTTAGTAGCACCACCCAGCTCTAGGGCATAGCACTAGACCCGTACGTTGGTACGGTTTACAATATCGCAAATATTAGCGTGCTGTATTATATACCTAAGGCATGCTATATATATAATAGTTATAATATTACCTCCTTATAACCTTAGTTCCCGCCTCTTAATAGTACTACTTAAGTTCTAGTTCCCCTAATCCCTAACCTAGGGTATACTACTAGACCATTACATTAATATATTTTATAATATTATAAATATTAACATACTATATTATATACTTAAGGCATCTTATATTATATACTTAAGGCATCTTATATTATATACTTAAGGCATCTTATATCTATAATAATTATAAGCTTAACTTATTACCTTTTTATATTTTAGCTGCACCTAGTACTAATAGGTTTTACTTCCCTAGAATCCCTAATCTAGGGCATATTACTAAATTATTTTCATTTAATCTGTTATACCCAGCTTAATATTGCCAATATTACGCGCAATAACTATTTATTTTATTTTAGTTTAATTCTTAAATTAATTTACCTTACTAATGCAATCTTGGTTGTCGGTTGTTTACCTATATAGTTAGTAAACATTTTCTACCTTATATCTTCCATTATAAGTCCACCGTCTTACCTTTTTTATCCTAGTATAGATATCTTCTTACGCCGGATATTATTAAGAGGAGGCTCTTTATAATGACTTTTTAGGAAAGCGAGCTTAGTAAGTTAAACCACGTAGGCTATTAAAGCCAAGCTAGTCTATCCTTTTGCTATTTATACTAACCCGCTATTATAGGTCCTAAATTATAGCCTATTGTTAATAATAAACCCTTATACCCGCATCCCGTCTAGTATACCTTAGCTACTATCTAGCCATCGGACGCAATAGTTTGTTAAGGTTTAGTAATTAACGCGCTCGGGCTACTTACGGCTAAGGCCCAACTTTAAAAGATACTTAAGGAATATGGATATTTTAAGGCTAAACAATACCGCTAGACTAAGATCCGTAGCAATGTAAAAGTAATTACACTTACTAAGATTAACGCCTTTAAGCGGTATCCTAGTTAAACGTTTACGGGGAGGAGCTACTTAGCACTTATTATAAGGATAAAGTCGAATAAATTAAGAGTAAAATTAGAACTACTAAGTTAAAAGATGCCAACTCTATTAATAGACGCAGAAGATAACTCTAACTTAATTCCTCTACACTTAAATAAAATCCAGAAAGGTTATAAGAGGTATTATTAAGCAAAACCGGAAATACCTAAAGCTAACCCTTATGCTGGGATCTTACCACACTATATTAAGAGTAAAGTGACCCTATTAGTGTGCACTATATATATATCTTATAGTTCCAATACTACCGTTATTTGGTTTCGTCTCTAAGCTATTATAAAAAATAAATTTTATAGGTCCACCAATTGGACGCTAGATAGTTTATCTTGAAATAAGCTTATATTAAAAGCCACCGCATCTAATAGCGCGTTTTATCCCGTTAACTTTAATATTAAGTATTTATAGGATAGCTTCGGCCCCGTTAGGAATAAAGAAGAGTTAGCTACTGTAATTGGCGATACTATAAACTTTAGCTTATAGATACTAAAGCTAAAGGTCCAACCTCTACATAAGTGCTTTATATTGCAAGTATTGCGGCTCTTATAGTATATTACTAATATTAAAATCTAGCTATATCCTAATTAGATAGATAAACTATATTAGACCTATTTCTAAACCTAGATAGCGTAACTTCTACGTTAATAACGCCTTAGACCAATATTCGGAAACTAGCCGTCACTAGAAAATCCGCTAGTTCTGGTAATAACGCCACCCTAACTAACTCACTATTAATCTATACTAGTGTTCCTAATAATAGCAACTATCTTATACCTAGTGTTACTAAGACTACTACTATTAGTGGAAAGGATACTATAATAGGCGGAACCTCTAAAAAGGGCGATGTGGATGCTTCTAATAGTTAACTACCTCCGCTACTAGCGTTAGCGGATACTACAGAATACTATAAAATTAAGAAGATTATATAGGTTAAAAAAAACGGAATAAATATAATAAACGCAATAGAGGTATTATCTAATAATAGTAGTAATAATAAAGGTAATAACAATCCCCTCCCTAATATAGGTAATAAGGCTAAAAACGACTTTAAGGACCATGTGGACGACAAGAAAGGGAATAATCTTAATATTATATTCTTTGGACGTATATACGTATATATATCTCCAATATATCTAATACGGATATTCCCTTAATAAAAAACTATTTTTTTTTAGTTTAAATTTTAGTTTTAACTAGGCGATAAAGAAGGAATGCAAATATATTAATAAAACTCTATAGTTGGAGGTATATAGATGCCTCTGTCTTAATCCTAACACCAACCTTAACGCAGATAGCCTTTTATTGCCGCTATAGCCAGTTATAAAATCCTTTAGAGCGAAAAAATGTTAACTAATTGCCGCCTATTACTAAACTATAAATAAAAAATATAACATTAATGGCGGAGTATACGCGGACTAGATAGGCTTAGGTAAGACGGTTACCGTAATTCTTATCTATCTATTAAATAGATTAATTGTTATTAATTAATAGGCTGTTTAGGATTCTTAAGTAAAAAAAGATAAATTATATCTTACTTATTTTACCGGGGAAGCCAAAAATACATAATGCCCCTTATAGGGTAGCCTGCCAATTTAGTGCATATATATTAATAAAAATTCGTACTCCGCATTTAAAAGACTTAATAGCTTAACGCTTGTAATAGCACTACCTAAAGCTCTATTAGCATAGAAAAAGAATATTAAATTAGTACTTAGCAAAAATTACTTAGCTATAATACCCGAGAATATAGGCAAGAATAAGGGCACCGCGGATATTTAGTTTCAAATTATATATAGCAACTACGCGGGAACGGCCTAGGAGTGCCGGAAAAATAACCCTAAATTCCTTTTTAGCTATAAGGAGCCTAATTTAGATAACCTAAACGATATATTATATAATCCTCCCACTAACTCGTCCCGCTTTATTGTCGCTACGATTATTAGATATTAGAAATAACGATTCCTATACTCTCTAGGCGAGTTTCTACCTAGGACACACTATTAATTAAACATAGTAGTATGGCTCTATGTATTTCTTAGTAAGTTTTATACTACTAAAAATAGCTAAACTTAGTTATAGACTATAACCAGAGAGCTCGCGATTTAGGCTTTACTAAATAATATCTATCTCTAGGAATATTTAGGCACCCTAGCAGGCACTAGCCCTAGTAATCTCGCTGCGTTTCTATAAACCTTAGCAATAGGGCGAAAGGAAGAATGGGCAGAAAAGCCTAATTGTAAACTGTTACTCAGTTTTAATATCTATGCGCTGCAGGCAAAAATAAATAAGATAGTTTAAATAAAAGCTAAGCTATTAAAGGAGGCTAAGAAAGAAATAGGGGCCATTATTAACGGTTTTTGTAACGTTATTTCATAATTTATAATTAGGCGCTCTATAAATATATAATAGTTTAATAACAAACCATTAATTAAAATTAACATATAAAGAGTAGACTGGAATATTCGCGTTAAGTACACACCTAAGGTCTTAAAGCGATTAAATAGGGCTATAGATAAACTAAAGAAAGAGATTAATGCAGTATATAAGAAGAAATTGGTTAAGTAGAAGCGGAAAGGATTAAACGCTAATTAAAAACTTATAAAACTACACTGGTCTAGCTCTACATTTACCTATAAGCTTTAAATCTTTACAAACTTCCTAGAGCTGCAACTCTGGAAAAATAAGGGCGAAGACTTTAATGTGCCTTTTACTGGCTTATTTTTAGAAGGTGATAAAAAAAAGGGCTATACGCTCGACTATTATAAGAACCTTAATTAGTCTATATTTAAGCAAGAACTGCCTTCTATTATAGCTTTAAGTCTAAAAATAGATGCCTTAAAGATAGTTTTTACTTAGCTAGGGACTAACTATAAAGGTTATCCTAAGAAGTTAGTTGTCTTTACAGCATTCCCGGTAGCCGCCTTTATTATTTATCTAGTACGTCTTATCTATTTTTAAAGCAATGTTTTTATATTCTAACGCTAGATTAGTATCTTCTTAATAGGTATAGACTAGGTAGCTACGAGTTAGTTAGCGGTAGGCTTAAAATAGAAGAAAAGGAGACAATTATTAAAGAATTTAAAAATAACCCTACTCTAAGATTCCTTATATTAACTACCGGCCTAATATCTAAAGTATATACTCTAATTAGAGCAAGTAAAGTGTTTATATTTAAGCTACAGCCGCTGCCCATAGTTAAAGCTTAGGCATTTAGACGTACCTATAGGATTAGACAGCTAGAAGATAAAGTTATAGATATTAGGGCCGTATCTAGTAAGGTTAATATAAAGGTATATATTTAGCAGTAGGCTAAGAAATATAAGATCTTTACACTAGGCGCTTTCTCTAGAGCGCTAAAGTATTATACTAAAAAGAAGCGCCTTTCTAGTGCTTCGCTACTTAAGATTGCTTAATATATATCAGAACCGGGTTCTACTAGTAAGGTTATATAGTAGGGTATAGACGGTTTCTTCTATATACTTAACTGGCTTAATTAGTACTACTAGCTAAGTAGGCACTGCCTCTATAGTATACTAATTATAATATATTTTATAACACCTAGCTCTAAGTATATATAATAAAGATGTTACGGTTATTACATATATATAAATATTATAAGAGAGGTAATAAATATAATATTTGCTAATATAATATATTATAAATATTATAAATAATTAGTAGATATACCTATTTAGGTTTAGCCGCTATATAACTCCTTTTTCTTTACGCTAACCCCTACTTAATTATAATAACTACCATAAACTACCTAATGACAATTAACAGCACTATACTGGGCATTTACGCGTAAATAGAACAATAATTTAAACCTATATCGCTTTCTTTAGTATATAAGGCCTACACGATAAAGAACTAGTTAGTAAAGTTTATCTGCCTAGGCCTAAAAATTAATAAAATATTATATAGCGATATTTATTCTACTATAGAATAGGGACTTATAAACATTTAAATACTTAGTTTATAACTAAATAAGGTTAGAAACCGGTTAAGACTTAATTAGGTATTTTACAGTATAATTAAAATATTTCTTACCGTTTTTATAGGCATACCAAAACCTTGGCAGAGTAGGTATTTATCTACAATCGCCTAAAAATGCAATAATAATTAGAAGTGTTAAGTGTTAGACAAAGTAATAACCCTAGCATAAATCAAGTCCGTTGCGTATTATCTTAAATTAACTAATACACGCCAACTAAGTAAAGAAGACCTAGAGTTAGTTACTTAGAATAGCCTTATATTCGGGACGGTGTAAACTAAAGTAGTTTATAAAGGAGATAGCTAGGAAATACTGTGTAGTTGTAAATACTTTACGGCTAGTAGTACACTAGATAATAAAATTACGTCGACCGATCTAGACTTTAGTCTATTTACTGGCGTACTCTTAGAAGATATTAGCTTTAATCCTATAAAATATGGAATTTTCTATTATAATAGCCGAGGAAGGGAGATAAAAGTTCTTACTAAACAAACCTAGAGGGCTGCTATAGATAAAATGTATACTAAAGAACTTGATCGTTTTTATTTTATAGTAAGATATAAAGACTAAGGTAAGATAGATTATACGAGTAATTTTAGCAATATTAGAAATATTCTAACGCATTTAAATAGGTATACTATACCTAGCCACTGCACCTATATATATTAAAACTATTATACTATAAGCCGTTATAAGCAACTTATTATTAACGCTACCTAAAACATAACTAGAGTTAGAGAGAAATCGTTCTAGGCCTAGGGGTTTAAGGGTATCTATATAGGAAATCAGTAGTATACTTAGACCAACGGTTTCTATATATAAAGTAGAATTAGTAAGTAATAAATTAAAGTAAAAACGGGAGACCTTCGTCTAGCCTAAAAAAAAAAACTAAGGGCCTAATATTATATTTATATTATACCAACTATCTTACGCACTATACTACATTTTATATACCTAATATTTCCAATATAGTATTGATATATGCACGGTTATACATATTATGCTAGCTTGGCTAAATATACTAGATAGCTTAACCTAAGTAAGTAGGGCTTAAAATTAAAGAGCCCTTTTACAATTTTTACTTTTCTCCTCTCTCTTATTAATAATCTACATTAGTACTCTTTTTATAGGCCATTAAATATATCTTTAACACTAATATATTAAACTAATACTATTCTCTACTATAGCTAAATCATTTAATATATAGGTTATTACAGCGTCTAGCAGCTAGGTGCGACTTATATCCGCTTTATAGCAGTGGCATATAGCTAATAAGGTAGAGCCTACAGTCTTAGCAAGACTCGCGTATATCTAAGGACGAATCCAATAGTAATAAAATTCCACTACACCCCTATTGCCCTTAAGGCACTCGTTACTATAGGACTAATATAACTTAATATAAGCTTAAATCTGCCACCTATTCTAAGTTATTAGTTTAGAAAATAGTAAGGCCTGTATACCTAGCATATAGATTAACCATTTACCTGCGTATATAGGGTTATTATAATATATTGTTTAATAAACGCTATTGTTAACTAAGCACTACTAAGAACGGAAGCACTAATAGTATAAAACAATTGAGATACAAACTAGAACTACTCTAGCAGGGAGTATAACGGCGGGCTAAGTTCAATTCTATACCCGTATACGCACCTATACTAGCCTACGCTAGGCTGCTTATATAGGCTATAGTTATAATAGGCCACTTTAATCCTTCCTATAGACTCTCTTTATAGCCAGAAAGATAGAAGTTGGGCATTAACGCACTAATTATTAATGCTTAGTAAAAGGCTAGTTTAAACAATTGGGGGCGTATATTTAATAATATTTGGCCTTTACCTAAACTAAAAGAAGCTTATAGGGCAAGTCTCTAAAATCTATACCTCCTACTAGTAATATTTAAAGTACTGCTAACACAGTATGTGTCGTAAAACTATAGTTATTTAACTGCATTGGCGACTTTAGATTATATATTCTGAGTAATGTTTATACAGTCGTATATACATATTATTCGTTCCTTAATATACTGGATACCTAAGCTCTAGTCTTTTAACTACTTAAAGATAATACATTTATATGCGCATATCTAAAGCTTATAAGCCCTACTATATACTCCTAAAGTTTACCTACTAATAATAGAAGGGGAAATAATGATTCGCAGCACCCATAATTATTAAGTGTATTACTTAATGCTTTTTTAACCCGAACTTAAAAGGCCTAGCTTTACACCCCTAAACATCTAAGTATTTTTACCCACTTTCGGCTTATACTGTTGTACTAATTACTACTTATATTTAATATGCACTCACTAAATATAAAGAGGGAGGTCCGTAGTAAATAGTTAAAGAAGATATAATAGGAGAACTAAACGGTATAAGTAGTACTCTAATCTACCTATATATTATAAGATATTAATTTATAAAGCAATATACTATCAAATCTAAAAGATATAAAACGCGTAAGCTTCTAATAGAAAAGTTAAACTACTGCAGGTAATAGCTAGTCTTATTTAGAAGCAGATATATAAGACCGGCAACCTAGTTAAAAATACGCATATAGTGTATAATCTATATATAGACAACACTAATAATTTAGATAAGCTTAAGCTATATATAACCTAGTATAAGTTTAAGTTCTTAGTAATAGATGGCTTTCCTATCTCTAGTAATAATAACTTAGGGCCTACTAGTTCTTCCTCTTTTGCTTATATAGATAAGGTAACGCTAGTAAGAAGTAAAAATTCGGTTTTAGATTAAAGAGTAAGTAAAAGCGCATTTCCAATTATTATATTAATAACTTAACTAGGGCACTTTACGCTTAACCCTAATCTCTTCGCCGCCAACAACTATAGACAGCCCGCCTATCTAAAACTATAAGGCTTTTTACTTTAGGGTTGCTTAGTACTATAACTTAGATAATAAACCGTATATACTTAATATACTATATATAATAACACTAGATAGACTACAAAACTTGCTAGGTATTAAAGAAGAAGATTTTCTTTAGTATACTCTTAGAACGAGGGAAAAGCTACTAAATAATAGTAGATTTAACGTTTTTTAGAGTCTGTATAGTAAAAGGGAAATAGCAATATTAAAATAAGGCTAGGATTGCCTAAAGATAATAACCTAAATGCGTAGTTACTTCCTCTAAGGTATATAGATAATATTTCACTTTCTAAAATATTGTAATTACTACGGTTATAAAAAAAATATTGCGATTATTGCAGTTATAGAAAATATTATAACTATTATAGTCGTGGGAAATATTATAACTATTATAGTTATAGGAAATATTATAACTATTGCAGTTATAAGAAATATTGCGACTATTATAGCTGTAGGAAATATTACAACTAGTGCAATTACGGGAAACATTATAAATATTATAACTATTACAGTTATAGAAAATATTATACTTATTACAGTCGTAGGAAATATTACAACTATTGCAGTTATAGGAAATATTGCGACTATTACAGTTATAGGAAATATTGCGACTATTGCAGTCGCGGGAAATATTACAACTATTACAGTTGCGGGAAATATTATAAATATTATAGTCGTGGGAAATATTGCAACTATTGCAGTCGTGGGAAATATTGCAACTATTGCAGTTATAGGAAATATTGCGACTATTGCAGTCGCGGGAAATATTATAAATATTGCAGTCGTGGGAAATATTACAACTATTGCAGTTGTAGGAAATATTACAACCATTGCAGTCGCGGGAAATATTATAAATATTACAGTTATGGGAAATATTATAACTATTACAGTCATAGGAAATATTATAATTTTAAGATATAAGGTTGCTAAAGTAGCCCTAGGCTAGTGTAAAGAAGTGTATATAAGCAGATCAGCGGATCCAGCTGAAATGACCCCGGGCCAGCCCCGGGCTAGCCTCGGGCTAGCCCTAACCACTCTCCCGTTTTCCTAACGACTATCCGCCCTATTACGGACTAGTTAGATATTAGGCCTATAAATATAGTCTATAATTACTGCAAAGCTTTATACTAAATAGATAATCGGATTAGTTCTATATAGGCTAAATAGCCTTGCTTTAAGAGCTGCTATAAATAAGGTAATATTATCCTACCTTTATTTATACCCCCGCTATAGTATTTACAGACCCTACTATAGTTCTAAAAACGCTTTACCTATACATTTTAGGACTAGCTCTGTTTATATAATATAGCTTTAGCTTTTACCTCTATTAACTATACCATTACTAACTATAGCGCTACTTTAGCCGGTATTAATTGTTTCTAGATTTATAGCGAACTATATTACCTTACTAGGCCTATAGAAGCTCCCGCTAGAGCTATACCTTAATATACTTAGCTTTACTTTTATAACCCCGCCTATACTACTAATATCCGTTTATAAACTAATCCCTATTTTAATATAGACGTTTTATAGCGTCTTACTAATATGCTATATAAGATTAGCAATTCTTTTATTACTTTATACTAAATTGCTACTAAACAGCTCTAGGCGTAAACTATATCTACTCTATTATAGATTATTCTTAACCTATAAATAAAGCTAATTTTTAAAGCGGGGGCTAATTAGCGCCGTAAAAATCTACCTATAGCTAATAAGGTTGCAGTTGTTATTTCTAATAAGTATAAAAATTCTAGCTTCCGCGATATTATTCTTGCGAACTATAGGCCGCTTAGTAAGCCCCCGCATTACTACCGTATTAGCTTAACTTACGCCGCCTATATACTGCTATACTATATACTACTCTTTCCTTACGGCGACCCTAGCTAGCACTAGGGTATATAGCTCTATAGCGATTTCTATACCTGCTAGTATAACCGCCATCCCTAGCGAGCTTACTTTTAGTTTTATCTTTACATCCGTAATAGCTCTAAATTAGTGCCATTTACCTTCTAGCGCCTGTTTTAGTAGTATATTATTAACGCCTAGGCCCTATATAATTAGAATAAGCTTAACTAAATCCGTTCCCACTAGCCTAATCTTTATACGGACCTATATAACCGCATTACGGATACTATCTCCCGCGGAGATATTAACCCTAATTCTATTAGCCGCCGCGTTATTCTTCCTTTAAACTACCTTAATAGTGCCTACTTTATTAGCTAGTGCTACCAAGATTCTATAGTAATAGTCCGCCGTTATAGCCGTTTAAGCCTATTTATTACTTTTATAGCTAATTTACAGTAGGACGAAATTACCTATAAGCTTTTACCTTACTAAACCGCTATTAACCGCCCTAATTTAGTTGCCCGTATCTTTTATATAAAGGTTATCTACCTTTTAAACGACCTTAAGAAAAGGTAAATTTTTAGTAGATTCCTTAGCTACGTCCAGACTATCAAATATTAAAAACGGTGCCTACTATATCTCTACCTTCTTCTCTTTTTATATCTAGAGGACCGTAATACGTTAATAAATCCTATAGTTGTTAACCGTTATATATCCGCAGAGCTCCTATAGCCTTAGGATAACCCTACTAGATAGCCTACTAATATTATACGGACTATAATAGTTTATAGGCCCTGCGGTACTAATAACCTAAACGCCCCCTATATAGTTGCTAGTACTTTAGGCTATCCGCTAACCTACTTAAAGCAATTTCTAAAGCCATTTTACCCTATAACGGCCGTGTATAACAATAGTTACCCTTAGTATTGCCGCTGTAATAATTTATGGTTATAGTCTGTCCGTATACCGGGCGGTAATAGTGCTACTATAAACCTTAACAACCTATTACGGACGCTTTAAGTACAATGTTACGACTACTTGGAGAAGAGTCGGAAGAAGCTAGTTAGTTAATATAGGCACGGTCTAGAATAGAACCCGTGGAACCATGTGACGAGGAATGGTAAGCAAGATTACGTGATGTAATCTATGTAATCTGTGTAATCTGCGAGATCTATAACAGAGCGAATAGAGCAGATAGAGTAGATAGAGCAACGACTTTTATAGGAGTACGGTTGTGTATTTAAGGACCCTTAGTCCCTACCTAGATAGTTCCTTCCTCGTAGTGATTCT
>Ga0307515_10011111_pt1 | contig 17127 bp, 3 predicted proteins | sample 17_EM_MG_FD_194513 | JGI IMG/M metagenome (GOLD analysis project Ga0307515, IMG submission 194513) | Populus trichocarpa ectomycorrhiza microbial communities from riparian zone in the Pacific Northwest, United States - 17_EM | ecosystem: Host-associated > Plants > Roots > Unclassified | place...
ATTAGTAATAAATGCCGCATTTAGCTGCTAAATGCTAGAAAATGCTAGAAATGCTAGAAAATGCTGAAATGGCAAAAAAGTAAAATCAGATGCTGGTAAATTTTTTCCTGACGTAAGGTATTTCTAATACTGTCTTATCCTATCCTAATAGTAGGATATTAAAAGATATCTTAATTTGTCTCCCTTTAATGGTTATTTAAATAGGTCCTATTTTAAGATTAATAATCCTTCCTCCGTAGGCTATTAAATTTCCTAAAATTATAACTAATAAATAAGGTTGTTTCTTCTATTTATAAGGTAATCCTATTCTTTTAATTACTACTAATAAGATATAGTTCCGCGTTACTCTACTATCTATTAGCGCTTTAAATTGCTAATCTTGCTATTTAACTTATAAATTTAGGTATTATCCTTAAATTCCTTTAAGGGTCTAAGGCTTTACTACTAGCTCCCTCTAGTTCTATAGGCCTCTACTTTTCCTAACTATTAGCTATTTAATCCTATTATATTTAGCCTGTCCTTTAGCTAATACTTAGTTCGCTTTTTATCCTTAATATACTATAGATAAGTATTCTCTAGGCATTTCTACTACTATTATCCATCTAAGCATTTTTCTATAAGGAATCTTCCTAGTTAAAGTATTAAGTCTCCTAACTCTTAAACTTCTATTAGATGCTATTTATATATATACTTAGTATTTCTATACTATTACTTATCTAGCGCCTAATATATCCTTATAGGGTATTTCCAATTCTTTTCTTTTGGGTTTTTATGCATCTTATATATATCGTCTATGTATATAATCTATAATAGCGTATAGTATACTAAGTGCTTTAGGTTAACTCTTAACTTATCTTTATCTTTAAGTTTAAACCTTTATTATATTAATTTAAACGTTATAACTTTATTTACGGGTACTAAGACGCGCCTTTTGCTCCTTTAGTCCTCTAATTATTCTTCTAAATCCTTTAACGTTATAATTAAAGCTCCTTTAATATAAGTTATGGCCTTCTCTATAATAGGGTGGTCTTAGATAACTCGTTTATTTAACTATATATAGAAATCTTCCTATTTATTATTATATCGTTGCCTATACTACTTTTAGTACAGCTGCTAGAGTATATACAGCTTGTCCGTAAGGAAGTATCTTCTTATTACTGCGTTGTGACAGCCCTTTATGTGTCGTTCTTTAAACCTAGTAGGGATCCCTAGATCCTCTTCGCCTTCCAGTTCAGTAAGCCACTTAGCTCTTAGTATGCCTGCCCTAGGCCTATTAGTAATTCTTTGTACTAGTGCTCTGTCCCTTATACGTCCTAATATACTAGATCTCTTATCTAGTTTCTGTTCTTACTATGCGATGATTTTTTGCCTAAACTCCTTTATAGTTTCCTTTGGTTTATATCTTACGCTTTAATTCTTAAAGTTCTCTTGCTTCTTAATCTTAGTATTAACTTTCTAATCTTTAGTCTAAACACTATGTTTTACTAGTAAGTCTTCTAGGTCTATATATTCGTCTCCCAGTCTAATTGCTGTTTGCGCTGTAGATTCTCTAATCTATAAAGAAGCCTCTTACCTCTTGTTTATAGGTGTCTTTATTCATACTCTAAATTTTTAACCCTTTTAGATTTATAATTCTAAGCTTGCTTCTTTCTTAAGCTTAGCTCTAGCCTTAGTCTAACTAGGCTTACTTAGTGTTCTTATCTTGTCTTAAAAGTCTTAAATCTTACTTATTTTATCTTAAGAGTCTTATACCTATAGGAAACTTTGTTCTGAGCTTATTTATATATTACTAAACTAAGCCGTTGCTCTGCTCTATTGGTTATTATCCGTTATAAGTTCTTAAGCTTACCTTATCTTATTTTAAGAATCTTAGTTATCTTATATCTCGTCTTAAGAATCTTAAGCCTTTGGCCTTTTGCCTTTATTAAGTGCCGAAGTAGTTCGCTATTCTACTTTTCTTACGTCTTATAAAGCGATAGATATTATATCTAGTGGGGTCTTAATCCCTACTAATATTCCCTATTCTGTAGTGGAATTATCTTTTACCTCTAGTGTAATATCTCTAATAGCTATATGTTCCTAGTAAACCGCTCTTATTGCCTTATTGTTACGGAATGTTTCGCCTATATTGAATTTATTGTCCTTAATGTCCGATCTACAAACTAGTTTATTGGTTCCTCTGCATTCTATAGGTGCTGGCTCCTATAACTAATAGCTTGCGCCATACTTAGTATCTTTATAAATTTGGTATGTGTTATTATAACAAAACGCAAAACTTTTAATTAAACATTCTTTCGTTCCTTGTAATATATTGTTATCCCTCTATATATATATATTGTCTGCTAGTCTTGTTCCTTTTACTATATAGTAACTCTAATTACTTCTATAGTCTCTAACGTAATAACCCTATTTTCTATAATTTATATAAGCTCCTTCTTTAAACCATTTTTCTTGCTATAGAGTCCGCCTAAATGTCTTCTGCTACTAAGATCTCTGATTCGGCCTTTACTCCTTAGACCTTTAATTACTTAATCCTTGTCCTTTAGGTTTTTACGGTTTCTTACTCCATCTCTTATAGGCTTCTTTAGTACTACTTAGGTCTATTAGCTCTGCGCCATACTATAGTTTTTAACTTAGCTTTTGTTGTTGCGTGCCTTGCGCCTTATATAACTGTAGAACTCTGTCTTGGCCCTTCTTGGCCTGTTCCCTTTAGTAGATCTAATTGTTAATCTTAATTACCTAATCTATTAGTTCCCTTAGGGTGTCCGCATCTTCTATTAGGATAATTACGTCTTAGACTTTAGCCTTAAGTCCTTATTTATACTGTGCCATAAGCGCCCTATTATTCTACTCTACTTACGTTACTAACGTCTGGAACTGCGTTATATACTTAATTGCTAAGGTTTATTACGTAATGTCTTGGAGTTTTCTTTCCGCTGTAGTTGTTGCCTCCAGGTCTCTAAATATTTGTATAAGTTATTCTATAAATCTATTCCAGTTTAAGAATATAAACCGTACCTCTTGGTTAGTGGTTGTTATGCCATTCGCTTATATCTCTGTAAGGTAAAGCTTAAACTATTTAAGTGCTCTTCCTGTTAAGAATAGTCCTGCATAGGCTATTTAATCTATAAGTGTTACTAGCTTTACTCCTTTCTGTACTACCTTAAAGTGTATTTGCGTGAGGAATCCTTTAAGCTTTAATTTCTCTCCTAAGTATCTTTTAATTAAGGGTAACTTAACCTTTGCTGCGCCTATCCCATTAATTTTATTTTCTAACGTTATATTATTTTCTATTAACTGGTTAACTATCTCTTATAGTTGTCTAACCGTTATAGGTTGCTATAAGTTAGTGTTTGCTATACTGGTGTCGTTACCTGACCTTAAAGTAGTTGCCGCCGTCAATGGCGTTATAGCTGGTGCTTTTAGTGGTATGTTGTTTGATTTTCTGTACTTGTTACCGTAACTAGGTAGTAATTGTGTAATGGAACCTTATAGCAAGAACTACAATAGGCTCGTTATTGGGCTAGGTATATAGGTAAAGTAAGTTAAAGACAATAACGTAATAATAACTGGTGGAGTGGTTGCCTAATAGATTAACTCTAATTGTATTTTAAGAATTACTATAAGGAAGGAACTATCTAGGTAGGGACTAAGGGTCCTTAAATACATAACCGTACTCCTATAAAATCCTTCTTATATATAATATACGTCTTATATATAAGGTACGTGAGTTCCTCCCGTTCCTCTTATTTAATACGTAGTATGTTATATAACCTTAGTTACCATTCCTCGTTATATGGTTCTACCGGCTCTATCCTAAACCGTGCCTAAATTAACTAACTAGCTTCTTCCGACTCTTCCCTAAGTAGTTATAACATTGTACTTAAAGCGTCCGTAATACGTAATAGCTAAAGATCTAATTAATACGCAATAGTTTCTACGCTCCTCCTATAGGTCTATAATTGTATAACTAGTGTTACGGCTTATACTAATACCTCTAAACTAAAGCTTATAGAATGCTATACTATGGGGACACTAAGCTAAGGAAAAGAAGGGGAAGAATTATTAGAGGTGGCAGGTTAATATGTCGTAAGGGTCGCTAAGGCGCTAGTGGTAAGCGAGCTAATAGCGATTTTTTATCCCGGGGATGGAAAATCCTAATTAGCTAATTAAATTTAGGGTCTGTAGAATATGGCGGATGGCGTGCCCTAGTACCGTCATAACCTAAAAACCACCTTCTATTACTTCTTACGCTTTACCTAACCTATAGCCTGTATATCGACTTAGTTTATGTTAATAAGTCGCTATAGGGCAACGCAAGGCTTCCCCTTAGTTATCGCGTCCGTAGGGTTGGCTTTACTATTAATCTATTTAACCTCCGTAATCTACCGACGTTCGTAGGCTTATTATAGGCATATTATATTAATTATTAATCGCTTCTCTTATGTAGTTCCGAGTTGTATAAGACAGTTATATAGTAATTTAGAATTGGTGCAAAGTATAAGTAGGAGGTTAATCTATAGGACCTTGTTTACCGTAAACTTAATAGTAACGGCAATATTAAAGCTATAAGCTATTCTATAAAGTTTAGAAGCTAAAACACTTTTAGTAACTCTTTTACACTTAATTAAGCTCTAATAGATAACATTGGCCTTCTTAGTTGCGTTAGCTAGTATAATAACGTAGCTAATTTGCGAAGAGAGGTCCTTATTATTGGTAAAGGAAGCGTTTATAAAGACTAAGAGCTATAGGGTCTTAGCCTCTAATTTAATAAACTTAAGACCTCTATATAAGTTCTAAATCTGCCAACTTAAGCGCTTATTTAACTCCTTTATATTTACCTCTTTAGGATTAGTTACCTAGGTAGTAAAGGATAAGTTAAATAAAGCCTTTAGTTAATAGACTAAGGCAATATAAGCTTCTCTGGCGCGTTAAGCAATATACTAGTCCTTTAGCGTAAGTAGACCGCGTATAATTTCTCTAGAGCTAGTACTGTCTGCTAGTATAGTATTAACTATACTAAGGTTCTTACACTGGCGCTTTTGCGTTAGCGTAATACTTTTATCTTATACTAATTAAATAAGTCCTCCATTAAACTTAACTGGTGTATTAGTGGTTAGTTACTCTCGCTCCTTAGCTATAAATTCAGCCTTATATAGTTCGCTTTATTTAGCCTCTATAAAGGTATTATCTATAAGAAATAGCGTATTATTAGTCTATAAGCCGATAATTCTAAAAGGTTTATTACTATAAAGTAAGCAAGGGTTATACATAGACTGGTCTATTTATAGCTAATTAACGTAGTATAAATAGTAGGTCTTAAACCAGTGGTTTCTAGCTTTAGGTACTTTATAAAGTAGCTTTATAACCTTTAGAACGGAGTCCTTATTAATTCCTAATTGTTTATTTAGCTTATATAGTGGTTATATATAGAACTCGCGGTTTAGGTTTATAGTAGACTGGATATAGGCTTATAAGATATCTTAGAGGTAGAGTTATGTTTATAGTAGCGTAGCAGTAATACAGAAAATCAGCCGCTGGCTAACTTATTAAATTATTGGTAACTAAGTAAGGACTAGCTCTTTCTCTAAATTATTATAGGCCTATATAATAAGTTATGATTTCTTAAAGGCTTTATTGGTTCCCTTATTCTTAATCTTATTAATAAATTATAAATTAAAGAGTCTAACCCCCTTTGGCATATTATATAGCTTAATAATCTTAAAGATGCCTTTCTTAAATAGGCCTATAACCTCCTTTTACCGTAAAGCGCTAAACTAGGTGTTGCTATCGTTCTATAAGCAAATAGTAGTATTAGCCATATCTGCGGTATCGTTATCCTATAAGTAGATAGCGATGTCGGCTATATCTGCAATATTACCTGTAAGGGCATCTATGTCTATTGTAGCGTCCGTAATAGCTGTGTCTGCGACGGCCGTAAGTAATAGGTATTTATGGGGGCGACCTCTGCCTCGCTTTAGCGGTAGCTGTGGTTTAGCTTTAGGTAACGATTAAGGTTTAGCTAGTGTAGGTACTAGTTTAGCTAATTTAATAAACTCTCGTGGTTCGACTAAGTCTTATAGGTTTAGTAGGTAAGATTTTACAACCGTAGAGCGGAAGGTTATGGGCCTATTTGGTAGCTTTATAGTATAGGTCTTACTGTTAACGGTAAGCAGCATATATAGCCCGTCCCAATAACCGCTTTAGCTAGTATTGCCTTCTCTCTAAACTAAGACAGGTGAACTAGGTAGGAGGCCGTAAATAGCATTAGTTCGTTATCTATTTCGCGTATTAAGAGCGTTAGCGATTTATCGTTTAGCTCGTAGCTTTTAGATTTCTACTATTGCTTTTTTAATAGCCGTAGCTCGCTGTGTAACTGAAGGTAATAGTGCGTCCAATTTAACTATTTGGGGGTAGGCTCTAAAGACTAAAAGTATAGGGACTAGGCCTTCTAGGCCAGCCGTGTTATTAATAGCTTTAAAAGCCATTTATAGGGCTATCTCCTTGCTAATTTTAGGGATTTTAGATATAATGATTTAGTAGGCTTATCGTAGTAGACTATAGTAGCGCTTTACCATTCCAATGGAATTGTGTGATTCGACTAAAACTAACTTTATAGTTACTCCTATGGTAGTAGCGTAGTGCTTAAACTCCTTACTAATAAAGTTCTTTTTAGCGTCTATAGTGATTAAGTCTAGTGATTCTAAATAGCTGTCAATCTAGCACATTTGTAGAACGTCCTAAGTATGCTCAGCGCTAATATCTCGTAGCTATCTGCTAGTTTAAAATTAAGTTGCTTTATTAACTACGTATAGTAGGGGGGAGCCGTTAATATACATAATGTTAATAATAATATTGTAGTTAAAATTAACGTTATCTTATAAGGTAAAGTAAAATCTACTTAGAGATCTGCTAAACTTCTAGCAGTAGTAGCAGAGTCTAGTTAGCTCTTTAATAGCGGATCTATTAGTATTATGGCCATAGCCAGTCTTATTAAAAAGCTTTTATAGTCTATTAACTAACGGGTAACTAAATTAATGGTGTAGACGTCGTAGCTCTACGTTGGTTAAGTAGCAAGGGTTCGCGTTAAAGGACTTAACTAAATAAGACTATAAAGAGAAGCTCCATATAAGAAACGGGTGGCCAAATTATCTAACTACTAGCACCTTTTTAGTGCAAGTAATAATAACGTCCTTTAGGTTATCGTATTTAATATAGAGTCTATCTATATCTATTAAGTAAAGTAGAAAAAAAGTATCTGCTTTAATAATATGGAATTATATCTTGCCTATAGGGCTGTTAACGTCTATGGTTCCGATAGACGTAGAGGCTCTAATCCCAAATTGGATAGTTACTTAGCCCTTAGTTAACGTGTTAAGACTTATAGACTTATCTACGGCCTATAGGGCTTAGAATTGGCCGTAGCCAGCTATAGACTTACGCGAAGCACCTATATCGATTATAATTCCTATAAAGACCGTCAAGGTGTATTATAACGCTATAGTTATAGTCGTATTACAGGCGAATAGGTTAGTCTCTGTATAAGGTTTTATAGTAGACTTTATAGTAAGTTCTAAAGCTATAAGTAGGTATATATAAGCCTTATTAGCTAGCTCTACGCTTATAAAGGTTGCTTCCTTTATAGTAAGTATTCTAAAGGTGGTGATATAGGCAGAACTATTGTTAGGTTCTCCGGTATTGCTCCTAGAGTCGTTAGCGTCTTATATATAGGCTTTAAAGTCTAAGTTATCCTTTTTATCTCTTTTACAGGCGGCGACGTATTATTTAAAGTGGTTGTCAAAGTTGCCCTTATTGCGGCCCTTAATATTAATAAAACGTCTCTTATAGTCATCTCTGGATCAATTACGCTCCTCCTCTATATATTTTTATAAATAGCAGTCCTCCTTCTTACAGACGTAGCACTTGGCCTTTAGTCTGCCGTTAGTTCTATAGGGGCGATTACTGCCGTAGTAATTAGTGTTTCGGTCTCGATTTTGGTCATTTTAATAGTAATATTAATCCGTAAAAAAGGCTTAGTAAGACGATCTTATTAAGGCCTATAGGGGGTATTCTTTTTTCTACGCAATAATAGAGGATTATAGCTTACTAATTAACTAAGAGAGGTCTTCTAAAGGGTTAGAGATAGTAATACGGCATACTAGCACTCCCTAGTAAGTAGTGACCAACTTATTTATAAGAATGCGGTTTGTATAAAAGTCTAGGTATAGTCTATAACGTTGCTTTAGTAGTTTATTTATAAGCAGTTAAAAGTTCTAATAAATTGACTTATTAGGGTTTTTATCCATAACTCCTTAGAGGGTTATGCTGTTCTACTCCGTAAGGTTCTTACGGTAGTATTCTAGCCCTTTAAAGAACTGTTGTATATAGTTGTAGGCTTCCGTAAAAGGTCTTAACTTAAGGTTACTGTTATAATAGTGGTCCTAAGTAAGCCCTTTTAGCATACTAGGGAATGCCACTATGTAGCCTTCTAGTGGTAAGCTAGATCTCTTACAGATATTATAGAAGATAGTTAGCTTAAAGTTAAAGCTATTATTAACTCTATTGTACTTTTAGTCGTCTGTATAGATCTTTATAATTATAGCCACCTCCTTACTATATCTAGGTCCTTACTCTATACTAGGCACGGCTAGTTTAGGTGGTGTATATATATATAGCTAGTATAGCTACTGCGGCTGCTGCTCTCTTAGCTATAGCAGTTAGTTAATAAGAGCGTAGATTTAGTTATAATTGGAGGATTAAGGACTAGGAGGGGTAGCAGGGGTAGTAGGGGTAGTAATTAGGGTAGCTGGCGGTACAGTAACCGGAGTAGCTGGTGGTATGGTAGCTAGGATAGCTAGTAGTACGGCAGCTAGGATAGCTGGTGGAGTTAGTAAAGTAGCTAGTGGTGGGGCTAGAGATATAGCAAGCTTATCTAAGGTTGAATTGAGTTAGTCTTGCAAAGTTGTTGTAATTATTAGTTTTACCTCTGTAAGGGCCGCGATAAGCTCCTTATCTATCTATTTATAAAACTCTTCTTTATTAGCGACGTCCGTCAGCACCTTGCTAAGGGAGTATCTCTTATCTTACTTAATAACATATACTCCTCTCTTAACTAGGTATTAACGGATTTTTATTCTAGTATTAGATTATACTCGTTTAAAGGTCTCTGGCGTAAAGTTCTTAAAGTCTTCCTAAAATACCATCTATAATGTAAAGTCTGTAAGGTTAGATTGTGTGTATAGGTGCATCTTAGTCTCTATATACTCCGTTAAGTCGTTATCTATAGCCGTCTCTAAGTCGATTCCGTAGCCGTATTTAGTAATTCTTTCCTTTTAGTTAATTTCTATATTGTCGTGTCTTTGTATATAAGGGTAGGTATAAGGGTAGGTATAAGGGTAGTCGTTGGTTTAAAGAGGTTAAGGTTTAAGGTAAGGATGTAAAGGTATATACGTGTCCTATTAACAAATTTATAGTTTTTAGAAACTGTAGACGATTTTTAGCAAAGATACGGTCCTCTAGGCGATCTGACGCGTTAACAGTTAAGTTGATACGTGGTTTTAAGCTTTAAGGGTCCTTTAGGCGATTTAACGCGTTAATAGTTAAGCTAATACGTAGTTTCGAGCTTTAAGGATAACGCAGCTCTTTTTAAGTAAAGATATGATTCTCTAGGCGATCTGACGCATTAGTAAGCTAATACGTAGTCTTGAGCTTCGAGGGTAACGTAGTTTTCTCCTTTAACTAAAATAGGGCGATAGCTCTGCGATTTAACGCGTTAGCAGTTAAGCTGATGCGTAGTTTCAAGCTTTACTATTACGTATTTCCTAATCTGTACGTCTACTGATTAGTATTAGTATACTCACTTTATTAATGTGCACGAATATCACTTATAGTGGTACATATGTGGTGTTAAAGTTGGTAGTTAATAATGTCTAGAAATAGGGGTTTGCTCTAAGGTCAGATTAGCTAGTCTCGCTTTGTGGTCTTATAACCATATTATATAACTAACATTCCGACATTACTTAATATTCTTATTTTATCTTAAGAGTCTTAAATCTTACTTATCTTATCTTAAGAGTCTTATATCTTTAGGAAACTTTATTCTAAACTTATTTATATATTACTAAACTAAGCCGTTACTCTGTTCTATTGGTTATCGTCCATTATAGGTCCTTAAGCTTACCTTATCTTATCTTAAGAATCTTAAGCCTTTAGCCTTTTACCTTTATTAAATACTAAAGTAGTTTATTATTTTACTTCTCTTACGTCTTATAAAGTGATAGATATTGTATTTAGTAGGGTCTTAATCCTAACTAATATTCTCTATTCTATAGTGGAATTATTCTTTACCTCTTATATAATATCTCTAAGGTTTACGTACTTTTAATAAGCTACTTTTATTGCCTTATCGTTATAAAATGTTTCGCCTACGTTAAATTTATTATCTTTAATATCTGATCTATAAACTAGTTTATTAGTTCCTCTATATTTTACTAAGTATAGCTCCTATAGCTAATAGCTTGCGCCATACTTAGCGTCCTTATAAATTTAGTATGCGTTATTATAACAAAACATAAAACTGTTAATTAAACATTCTTTTATTCCTCGCAGTATATTATTATCCCTTTATATATATATATCTTCTACTAGTCTTATTCCTTTTACTATATAGTAACTCTAACTACCTTTATAGTCTTTAATATAGTAACCCTATTTTCCGTAATTTATATAGGCTCTTTTTTTAAAACTATTTTTCTTGCTATAGAGTCCGCCTAAACGTCTTCTGCTATTAAGATCTCTAGTTTAGCCTCTACTCCTTAAACCTTTAATTACTTAATCCTTATCCTTTAGGTTTCTATAATTTTTTGTTTTATTTCTTTAATTTTTTAGTACTACTTAGGTCTATTAGCTCTGCGCTATACTATAATTTTTAACTTTAACTTTACCGTTGCGTATTCTACGCCTTATATAACTATAAAACTCTATCCTAACCCTTTTTAGTCTACTCTCTTTGGTAGATCCTATTATTAATCTTAATTACTTAATTAATTAAATTCCTAAGAGTGTCCGCATCTTCTATTAGAATAATTATATCCTAGACTTTTACCTTAAGTCCCTATTTATACTGTGCTATAAGTACCTTATTGTTTTATTTAACCTATATTACTAACGTTTAAAACTATATTATATACTCAATTACTAAGGTTCTCTATACTAGATTTTAAAGCTTTCTTTCTACCATTATAGTTACCTTTAGGTCTTTAAACATCTATATTAATTATTCTATAAACCTATTTTAACTTAAGAACATATACCGGACCTCTTAGTTAGTAGTTATTATACTATGTTCTTGTATTTCCATAAGGTAAGGTTTAAACTACTTAAGTGCCCTTCCCGTTAAAAATAAACCTGCGTAAGTAACTTAATCTATAGGCGTTCCTAGTTTAACTCTCTCTTATATAACCTTAAAGTATATTTATATAAGGAATCCCTTAAGCTTTAACTTCTCTCCTAAGAATCTTCTAATGGATAGTAACTTAACCTTAGCTGCTCTAATCCCACTAATTCTTTCTTTAAGTATCTTATTATTGTCTATTAATCGGTTAACTATTTCCTATAATTATCTAATAGTAACTAACTAAGAGTTAGTATCTTTTGCTATACTGGTGTTATTACCTAATCTTAATATAGTTGCTACCGTTAACGGTGTTATAGCTAATACTTTTGGCGGTATATTATTTAACTTTATTAATACTATAACCTTAGTAGTAAATGTATAATAAAGCCTTATAGCAGGAACTATAGTAAAATTATTAATAGGCTAGGTATATAGGTAAATAAGAAGTTAATAACATAATAATAACTAGTAGAGTGGTTGCCTAATAGATTAACTCTAATTATATTCTGAGATTTACTACAAAGGAGAGTACTATCTAAGTAGGGACTATAGTCCTTTAAATACACAACCGTACTCTTAAGAAATCCCCTTTATATATAAGGTACGTATTGTATATATTATACATACGTTCCCTTTATATACTGCGTATACTGCGTATAACGTTATATAACCTTAGTTACTATTCCTTATTATATAGCTTTACCGGCTCCATTCTAGACCGTGCCTAAATTAACTAACTAGCTTCTTCTAACTCTTCTTTAAGTAGTCATAATATCGTACTTAAAGCGTCTGTAATATTAGATAGGTAATTACTACTTAAAAGAAAGTTACACCATAGAGAATTAAGAATTGCTTTATTAAATTAACCTTATTTAAATTAAAAGAAGACCTATAGCCTTACCCTTATAATTATATAGATCCTCCCATTCTAGATAAGTTGGAGTAAATAGCAGAGCAGCTATATACGGTAGGAAGAGTCCGTAACGTTATAAATATTTATAATTTTATTAAGCTTCTAGGTAAGGAAGTAGAGAATTTAATTAAGGATTTTATTAAGGATATAGCAAAGCTCTATATAGGGCCTAATCGCGATATAGAAATAGACGAGGACAAATCCGAATAACCTTAAATTAAGCTTAGTAAGGCCTTATAGGCCTTATAAAAGCTTTATCTATATAAGGAACAATAGGAAGATAGCAAGAGAGACTTAATTATAAGCCTTATAAGGCATAAACGTCAAATTTAAGGGCAACGAAATTGCAACACTAAATAGACGTCAATTATAACTTTTTTTAGTATAGCTAATTACTCTATTTCCTTGTCGGCTTTATAGATATATAATATCATTACCTAATTTTAAATTTAGGTGTATTTAATATACAAATACTAAATATAACGATACCTTTAATATAATAATATGGCTGGCCGTATAAGTCGTATCGTACTAACTAGTTTTAACTGTAAGGTCTTCTTATATAAACCATGTTTAGGTTTTCTACAAATCTCGCCAAAGCGCCTCAGACTAAGAAAAACGATTACCGTCCTAAATCAGCTTAGCGGACGGTGCGGATATTCCTATATCCGCAATCGATTTCTTAGTCTAAGCTTCTAAGGTAATTAGTTGCTAAGAAAACCTAGTTACCTAATTTCCTTACGTGCTACCCTATTAAAAATTTACCTTCCCTACACCTTATTACTACTCTCTTTTACTACTACCTACCGTGTTACGGAGTAAGTATAAGCGACCATAATATATAGCGAAGTAGATATTATTAAGCTACGTACATAAACTGTGTAATGAAGTCAAGACGTTACGTAAGGAAAGAAGGGAAGAAAGGGTATATATCGCTATCTTAGTTGCTTAGTCAATACGTGCATAGGGCGGAATAGGATTCGCGCGGTAGTGTTAGGTAACGAAGTCACCTTACCTATATATGTCGTTCCGCATAGCCGTGCCTGGCATCTTGCCCGTCACTCGCTTACCTTTTGGGATTTATGCTGTGGCTAGGTGGTGCGGAGCCTATTACCTTATAGGTGGTCCTAATAGAACTTAGCAGAATGCGGCAGATTGCCGTAGATTGCGGCAAATTATAGTCTCGTAGTCGGTCTCTAATTGCTAAGTTAGTAGAAACAGGTAAACGTATATAAGGTGTTACGGGGGTATCCTATAACAGTACCCCCTATTTAAACTTAAGCTTTTATAAAATAAGGCTATAGTAGTTCTATATAGAGATTGTAAAAGTTTTATAAGTCCTATAGAGTTAACAGGTTTCTATAAGGGCTTAGTAAAGCCTTTCTATTTCGTAAGGTATATATATTAGTATTTCCGTTTATTATACTTAATATTATTAATTTTTTTAATAAAGTACTTGTTTTTACTATCTACTTTAACTAATAGGAGAGGGTTCTATATCTATTTAGACAGGGTGTTTAATATAAGGGTAGTAGGGCGGAGGACTAATATATAGAATACGGGATGGATTTTAACTGTATTAGGGAGCTTTAGTTAATAGGCGTAAGAAAAGATAACCTTTTTAACCTTATAGGGGCTAGCGTTCTTCTAATTAAGTTTCTTAATAGGTTAACGTAATCGATCAGCAAGTGGCGGCTATTACTATATAGCGGCCCCATTAAAAACGCGACTCGCCTATAATTACTACCGCAATGGCCACGCCATAACAACAAGAAGCCTTGCATAGAGAGGGTAGATTAATCCTAGCTCTCTAGGCCTACAAGCTAGGCCAAATTAAGACCCTCGAAGCCGCCGCGAAATTATACAATGTGCCCCAACGACAGCCGGACAACGTGCTGCTGGTGTTTAACCAAAACGCGGTTCTTATATATTAAACCGCCTTCTTACACCTATATAAGAAGACAGTCTTAGGCAGTGGATCTTATTAATGGATTAGCGTGGCATATTACCTAGAATTGCGACTATACGGCAGATAGCCGGTATTTTAGCTGCGCAGTCCGCTAGATTAACTACCCTATTACCAGTTAGCCAATGTTGGGTATTATTATAACTGCTAAAGTTATTACTAGAACTAATAGGGCCGGCCGGCCTAAAACTATATAGCTAGGCAATTAAGAATAAGTTATAATTATTAAAACTATTAATGCCTAGGGGGTTACAATTCCGCTACTTATTATTTTTAAGGTAGTAATACACTAAGCTACCTAGTATAAGGACGATATTATTTTATATAACTAGTTAATTAGCGTTAGTAATAACGGCTAGATAACTAATAAAATTGGCCTAATTTAGCTAAAAGATATATTTTATAAGCATATAAAGGATCGCGCTATTAGCCGCTATTAACTATTAGTCCTTAATGGCTACGGCAGTTATATTAACCCCAAATTTAACTAATTCTGCTTAAAGTACTAGATTATTATCCTCTATATATTAGCGCATTTATTATATTTACTGAAGCTACTTAATATAGGCTCCAATTTCTTACTTAGTCGTTAACTCTTAAAATTTTTATATAATAACCACACTTTATCTCCCTCCTTAAGATCTGGTCCCTTAGATCTCTTAGCATTATAGTACCTTTTTATCCTTTATTGTACTTCCTTAGCTATTTCCATAAGGTTCTTATAAAGATTTATTAATATCTCCATCCTTTACTTAGCTGTGCTACTTATCTTCTTTACTTATTATGGCGATAATAATATTCTTAGCTTATATCTATAATTCGCCTTAAATAGTGACGTACCTATTCCTTCTTATAGTGTTATATTATATATAAACTATATAACTGGTAATAGCGATACCCAATTATTCTATACGTGGTTAATATAATACCTTAGATACTGCTCTAGTGTCTAATTTAACCTTTCTGTTTAACCGTCTATCTACGGATAATATACGGTAAAAGTTACTACTTATACTCCTTATTCCGCTAAGAATACCTCCTAAAATACTACTATAAATCTTAGATCTCTATCCGATATAATCTTACTTAGTGCTCTATATCTTATAAACACTTCCTTAATATAGATTCTAGCGATATCTTCCGCTAAGATTTCTTCTATGCACGCTATAAAGTATCCCCACTTTATAAGCTTATCTATTATTACTAAGATCGCGTTATAATCTTATCCGGTAATAGGATCTCTTAACTTTAGTAACTTAACAATAAAGTCCTATAATATGACCTTCTATAGTCTCTCTAGTATTTTAACAGGTTATAGCCCTCTATATAGCTTATGCCTTATTAGTTTATTCCTTTAGCAATCTAAACACTTTTTAGTAACCCTTCTAGCTATCCTCTAGATTTTATTAATAATATACTCCTCCTAGAGTCTTAATACTAAGCCCATAGCTCCGTTGTGTCCTTAAGTTAGTCCCTTATAGAAGTCCTCCATAAACTACTCTACTATACTTCTTAGGATATACTTTACTTCTCGGTTTTCGTATATATCTAACTATAGATCTTCTAGTTATACTTCTAGAATTCTCTATACTTAAAAGCTTTCTAGTATCTCGTAAACCTTTTCTATCTTATTTTCTTAAGTTGCTATAATCTTTAGATAATTATACCTAATTAGTCTATCTGTATCTTTTCGCAGTAAAGCCCCTAATAGCTTATCATCGTTTTATAGTTTAGCTTTTTAACTTAACGCATCTACTTGTGTGTTATCTGTACCCTTAGTATACTAAATCTTAAAATGGTATTTTGCAAGCATCTCTGCCCATCTAACCTATCTTTAGTTAAGTTCCTTTATTATTAGGAATCCTATTAGGTTCTTATAATCCGTCTTAACTATAAATAGTTTCTCTATACCTTGCAAGAACGCTCTCTATTTCTTTAGTACTGTAACTATACCTAATAACTCCTTGTTATAAATGTCATAGTTTAACTCTAGTGGTATTATTTTCCGACTATAGTATGCCACTAGGTGCCATTTATTTTAATGTTTCTATATAAAGCATGCCCCTAGTATAAAGTCTAATATATCTATTTCTACAACTATTTTTAGTCCTAGTTAATAGATCTTAAGAACTAGCTCCTGGGTAAACAACTCTTTAACTTTCTTAAAGAGTTCTTACTATTCCTCTCCCCATGCCCATAGTTCTTCTTTCTTCGTTAATCGCGTAAGTGGCTTAATATTCTTTAACTACTACGCTATAAACCTTCTATAGTAATTACAAAACCCTAAAAACGATCTTAATTACGTAACGTTCTCTAGTTCCTACCAATTTACTATAGCCTCAATCTTCTTTAGATCTATGCTAAGTTGGCCTAGTTTAATAATAAATCCTATAAAATCGGTCTTCCTAGTAAAGAACTTGCATTTCTTAATTACTACTAGCATCTATTCTTCCTATAGTCTCTTTAAGACCTATTTAACGTGTTTTCCATATTCTTCCTTAGTTATTAAGTAGATAATAATATTGTTAAGGTATGCCATAATAAATTTATCTAAGTGTTCTCTTAACACATTGTTAATACGCTTCTAGAATATTACTAGTGCGTTTATAAGCCCAAATTACATAACTAATAGTTTATATAGTTCTTCCTTTAACCTAAAGGCTGCCTTCTATTTATTGCCTTCCTTAATTCTAATCTAATAGTACACCTATCTTAGATCTATCTTTGTAAAGATTTACGCATTACCTATCCTATCTTAGATTTCGCTAATTAAGGGTAAAGGATACCTATCCTTTCTAGTAATGCTGTTTAACTATCTATAGTTAATACACATCCTTAGTTTACTATTTTTCT
>Ga0307515_10011112_pt1 | contig 17126 bp, 16 predicted proteins | sample 17_EM_MG_FD_194513 | JGI IMG/M metagenome (GOLD analysis project Ga0307515, IMG submission 194513) | Populus trichocarpa ectomycorrhiza microbial communities from riparian zone in the Pacific Northwest, United States - 17_EM | ecosystem: Host-associated > Plants > Roots > Unclassified | place...
CTCAGGGAGAGAGACATCAGGGAGAGGGACATCGGGGAGAGGGACATCGGGGAGCGAGATATCTGGGAGATGGACATCCTGGAGAGGGACATCTGGGAGAGGGACATCAGGGAGACTATCGCCACCTGCCGATTTGCCGAGTAGCTGCTGCTGCACACAGACATCTGAGGTGTTTCCGGCTGCCTCAGCTTCTCGCAGAGTTGGCGCCGCTGGGGGAGGTTTTTGCGGAATCACAAGTCCCAAAAACTCCAGCCCACGGAGGGTATGAGTCTCCGAAGTTCTCGGTCGTGGGGGAGGCTCCAGGGTGTGTGGCCGTGGGGAAGGCGCCGGAGGTTGTGGCCGTGGGGTATGCTCGCGCATCTCCTGGCATTGTTCAGGTAGTACCGTCGGCTCATCGTCCACCATGGTATCAGCATCGTCAGCCGATGTATTTACCATCTCTCTCTGGCCAATCATCCGAGGTTCTTTGCCATCATCCTCATCCTCATCCTCCTCCTCATCCTCATCCTCCTCCTCCACCTGCTCCACAGCTTCCTTCTCTTCATCCTCCTCGTTTTCATCTTCCTCCTCATCATCGTGACCATCCCTTTCCATATCCACATCGCCATCTAAATCAACGCCGTGCAGTGCGTCCACACCATCCTCGATGTGCATATCTACATCAGAATCATGTTCTGAGTCATATTAGCCGTCCGACTTCTCGGTAGAGTCGGTATCATCATCTGAGGAAATTGACACGGCAGCCAATGCTTCCGGCTCTGATTATACCCGCTCTAGTTTGCCCTCTGTGTCCGAGTCTGCCTCGTCCCTTTCCTTCTGCAACTGCAAAGCAACGGCCCGGGAGATATCATCTACCCCTGGGGTTTGTTCAACAATACCATTCCGTTTACCATTTCCCTTCCCCTTCCCTTTCCCCTTCCCGTCCTTTGTTCCCTTCCCTTTCTCGGTCCCTTTCTCACCGCCCTGCGTGTCCTTCTCACCCTCGCAACTGTCATTGTCATTGCCATTGCCAGGACGGCTCCTTCCATCACTCGGCGCTCCGGGATCCGCCCAGTTCTCATCATCATCATCCTCGTCGATTATGTCATTCCAATTCAGTGGTCTAATGGCCAGGAAGTGACCTGACTTGTACTGCCAGCAGCTTGGTGGCTCAATCATTGCCCTGAGATCATCGCTACCGTACCAAGAGAAACACTTGCCGGTGCGTTTAATATTTCCGGAGCTGGTAGTCTGCATATTGGAGCGATCGACTTGATCCCCGAAGGCACAGGGGTTGTCCCACCTCCAATTGTGCATTTGATCGCGGGTTTTGTCAAACATTTGCTCCATATATGAGCAGAACGCTGCCCACCACTCCTGAAAAGATGAACTCCTGCTCCTGCAGTAGGCCACATTAGCTGGAATTGTCACAAGTGGCAAGTCGTGACTGGATCAAGAAAGATTATATCATAAAAGAGGTCCCAGGCCCTCTCATCCTTGACGCCGCAAACATTGTATATCCGTAGGAGTCCACATATGTGTACTGAGATGCATCCCGTTATACGGTCCCGATCCAACGACAGGCGTCAGTTTATAACCGATGTTAGTACTTTTGCCCTAGCAGTTGCCTTCCACTTTCCTTTGCGGCTGCCCTTTGGTGCCATCGCTGCGAGTTGAAACTGAATCTACATCCGAGGCGTTAGCATTATGATACAGTTGAATGTAGTGGAAGGAAGGCCAGAGTCAACATACAAAGTTATCGGGTGTGTTTTGGAACGAGAGGCGTTGTTTTGTGCAACTCACGTGATGTCGAGATTGTGCAGAACGCTGGCGGTGTGTTCAATTGCTGGCGGTGTGTTCAATACTGGAGGATAAGAGAATCGAGGTGTAGGCGGGAAGAAGGGATATATATAGTCGAGTTCCTGCGAGTTGGTTCATATCCTGCGTTTTGTTGGTTAATGAACACAAAACGGCCCATCCTTCATCTTGCACAACCACCAGGCACCTCATGAATGAGGAGCCTCGAGATGAGATTTAGTACACGCGGTGAGGACAGTTTGCGACGCTGGGCATTGCTTTGACATCACATACCACTTTTGCCGCTCAGGCCTAGTGCATCTCGGAGCACACTGAGTAGTTCTGAAGTTGTCCCATGTGTGCAACCATCCAACACGGCTACCAACACCAAGCAGTGGAAAAAGCACACGCAACTAATGTCATATGATGGAAAATACGTCATTGTTTGCTTTGCGATGCTTTTAGCGCTGCCAAAGGGGATTTCCAACAGGAAGCTGAAGATATACACAATCGATGGTTCGAAATATTGTGCCAAGAACGAGTGCAATACGATGATACTCGCGCCAAGATGGCATAAACACCATTGAAGCGGTGCAAATGGACCTTCAGAGGTTGCTGTAACAGTGAATATCTATGCTCAGTTGAATCTGAGTTCAATCTGATCGCAGTTAACCCCATAATTGAATGCTTTTGAAGGGATCTGGTTGCCGAGTATTGTCAGGGTTTAGAGTCTAGCGTGGTCTACACAGCGCCTCCCATTTGTGTCGAATCCATCCATTGTCGCTCAAATAGAAGTCAACCTCGCCTGCTGATGCATATGCATGCAGAGGATAGTATTCCTACCTTCCTAACGTCGAACATCGATATCGCAATATGCCTTCCCAAAGCCCACACCCTGCCCTGACTTCGGTCGTACAAATTGTTCGATGCCTTGCTAATCGTCAGAATCATCAAAGCGTGAGCCTTTGGTGAATTCTCAACTTCCACCTGCTGAGAGACATGTTTCCATACCGGCTGGCAAGAGGGATTACTCTCATGGAGGGAGTTCCGTACCCTCTACAATCCAAGGTCAGAACTCCACCCCGTCATCTTCGCTGAACAATTCTCGCGTTGCAAATATTACTCAACGCGTGACTTCCACCCTGCCAGCTACACAGCGACGGTCAATAATTTCTCCAACCGCCACGCCGGGTACAAGCAGTCGTAACACTGCAGCTCCCAGCGGAACGATACAGACAGACTCAACGCGTCGCATTGTATCCAGCCCAGCATCCGGCATTGCTAGCACTCCCACTCCTCTCAGCGGTCTTGAAAACCTGCCTACCCCCATCCCGAATCCAGAAGCCCGCATGATCATTACAAATCCACTGCAAACGCGAGCTACCAAAAAGGATCAGAGACAGAAGCAGTGGCAATCGAGACCGCAGGCGGTGTCTACACCTCGATCAATGGTCTCTGGCAGTCGCAGTATCCATCGATTTGGTCAGTCAGAGATGACGCGTCTTGTATTTGCAACAAGCAGACTCCTGGAGCTCTACAAGTGGAAAAGACAGCCGTTTATGAGTGCAAGCGAATTGGAGAAGGTAAGTTATGCAACACGACGCATTGCGAAAGCATTAGCTGAAGCACCACACCGTCAGATAATAGAGACGTACTGGAACACCACTATGCAGCGATACAACATTTGGTCAATAGCATTCAAGGCACGCACAAAGGAGATCATGAAAGAGGTATCGTGAATCAACGGCCCACAGTGGTTATTACACGCTCAAACCGGTACCCGCTTCGCGCACAAGTCGATAAGGTTAAATCCTATTTTATTCAATCAGCAAGGGACAACATTGGAGAGCTTTATGATCTCCACCCCTTTGAATCCGCCGCAGAGCATTTGGAATCCATTGATCCCCTTCCGGCAGACAATAAGTATCTTCTTCCGGTAGCAGAGCATGTGGAAGGTGGTGTACACAGTCCAAATCCAATGCAGATAGAGTCGAAAGCTGATAATGAATGGCTAGCATCCACTTTACTTCCTGGCGGAAGCAATCCTGCCATTTACCTACATCAAATTTTCTCATCAGGCGAATAACCGCAGTACGTATGCTGATCGGTTTTATAATTTCATCATTAATGACAAGGATGGTTATATACCCTTGCCACTGATCATGTTTACATGCACCGCGTTGCGCCATGCTCTCCTGCAGTGGCAAAAGAACAAAGGTGTTCATCCGAAAGCTTCCAAGTCAAAGCAGAAAGCCGACTGACCTGATCGCTCGAACTACATCAATCACAGGAATGACGGTGGTAAGATTCCATCCTGCTGCGCTGTAATGGGTCGCATGGTGTTAACCTCGCCTGGCATTGCAGACACATATACTTTCTTGATGAATACCTGGAACACACCACCGGAGAGCTACCAACAGAGGGTGTATAACGACACTCTTGCTACAGTCAAGCGTCAGATTCGACAGGCGGAGAACCCAACGCCTGCCATGGCGATCACCGTGGAAGCAGCGCGTGTTGACAATGCTATTCTTCTTGATAATTTGGCCTCGGAAGTGGCGCTTGGGGAGTCTGAGATCAGAAGCACTCACCCAATCATCCCGATAGACAACAATTGCACGAATGACTAACTTCAATTCGAGATGCCAGGGGGCTGCGGGGATCATCAAGATGAAGGCGATGCAAGAGACGATCGTGATGCCATCCCCACCGCTAGCCGGCGACGACGGCCGGCGACGCAACTCGAGATTTTTGACCTGGGAATCAGTGATGTCGACGTGTATCAGGGCGAGGATGGCGACGGGTACGAGGGGGAGGTTGGCGACGATGCGGATGCGGATGAGGAGTACGAAGCATCGCAAGCCGATGATGGATCAACGCAGTATGTGGAGAACTGAGGGCATAGTACTCGAGAGTGTGACGATTGGACTGTATATTTCAGACCTGTTGTAACCGTGACATGTGACTGGGGCAGGGTAACGGCCATTCAATATAGTCGGCTCGCCATGAGACTTAGATCTCTAGCGATAATCTTACCTGTACACCTATTCACTATCACCCGAGTCCACGTTTGCAACCATATACTTCTAATTACCATACGTATGTCTACAAGGCCGATTGCTGGTGTATGTGCCCTTACACTAGGATCGCTTTTTTAGTAAACGGATAAGTTTCGCTTGCGGGATTCACTCGTTTTACCCCTATTCGACCTGTGGCATCCGAGTTCGCCAGAATCGACTCCGAATTGCACCAAAGGTCGAAAGAGTCAATTGCATACGGTCGATTGAGACGAGTTCAAATATCCACAGCTGCATTGAGCACCCATTGTCGAAGTCTACAGGATCGCCGTACCCCTAAACGCGCCACATCATAATGTCAACAATTGAGATTAAGACCGTCAAAACGACAAATCGAAGCATGATCACTGCAAGCACAGATATCTATCATTTCATCATACAATTGGGCACTCTGATGGCAGCGGAGAAGTGTTCAGAGACCAATTGGCGCAGGAGACGCGTTGCCATAATGACGACGATTATCACGAATACAGGATTCGACCCTACCAACGAGAGAAATCGAATACCATTCCTACAAGTCAATTCAGTGCGGTCATCAGCCAGAGAAGCTACAATGGATGAAACGTGTCGCCGGCAATGACGACGATTATCATGAGTACAGGATTCGACCCTATCAACGAGAGAAATTGAATACCATTCCTACAAGTCATTTGAGCGCGATCATCGGTCGGAGAACCTACAATCGATGGCGCGATCTTATCCCTGAATCGGCAATAGCGGGGACCGAAGGTGAGAGACGATTGCGAGTCAGCACAGTTTCCACTACATCCCTTCAAATTCAGTAAAGTGCATCGACTACAATTGGCGTGTACACCTACAACTCCAGCAACCTCGAGGAAGCTCGGAGGACAGCAACACCAAAGGCAATTCTAACATTTCCAACAATCCAGCCGAGACTCAACTTCACGAGGAAACCTGCCATCCTGACGATGAAGATGAAGACGAAGACGAAGATGAATCAACCCTCCCAGAAACTGAGGATAATCGCGGCCAAGATGACATCTTGTCAAAGATCACCAAGGATGATCAAAAGGAGATGCCTCAGCAGAATCGGATGCTACTTAAACTCCTATTCGAACAACAAGCTGAATGAAAAAAAGACGAACCAGAATGCTTTCGGAACTCGACCGCAGCCGAGCCACCGACAGACCGGAGAATACCGGAAATCAGTCCAAAATGTATAAGATGGTTGACCCCTTACGGTACTGCGGCGGGGCGAAAGAGCTGGATAAGTTCCTCGAAACATCAAGATCAAACTTTGCTTCTCCTAAGCATCTATTCCCAAGAGGCGATCCCGATCAAGTCAATGAAAGCCGGAAAATACGGACCCATCCGAGTGGGCTAGCGACCTCTGAGAGGCCAAAGACCCGTGTTTAGAGAGTTTCGACCTCTTCACGAACAAGCTTCAAAAGATGTACGGAGATACAGATAGGCGCCTCAATTCAGCGACAAAAGGCATGCAGGAGTACCAGCAACTACCAAACGAATCAGTCCGAGTTTATGCCAACCGCATGAAAGCAACTTGCAGGAGAGCCGGCCGAAACCTTATAACACAAGAAGTCATCCTATACGACATGGCATGGGCGGGCCTGCGGCGCACACTTAAGACGAAAGTCAGACCTTGGATCTCCACCGGCAAAGACAGGTTCGACACACTCGACCAACTCTTCGGCTGAGTGGCGGCCTCGGAGTTCAAACTGGACAACAAAACGCCCGGGGGACAGCAACAGGGAAGTCAATACGGAGAGTCTCAGAAATGCGGTGATAAGAAATGCAACTTCCGACCCTCCATCTCTGAACCTGCGGAAAGCACTTCCGCCAATTCCAATAATTCTAACAATCCTGATACCGGGAATTCAAAATCGGTCAAGTCCAATAACCCCAGTGGAGGCAGCCGTGCCAACTATACACAGTGCCGTGGCTTTTAAAGGAAATCTACGAAAGCCGAAAGGCAAACCGGCAACGCACTCGCTGCGGCAGCGGAGACCACAAAACCTACCTTGTACCTAACATACCTGGCAACATGCAGCAAGTCAAAGCACAAATCGACTGCGGTGCAATGAGCATCTTTATATCACCAAGCCTACTTAGGAAACTCGAGCAACCATATGAACCAGCATTCAACTTCACCCTGGCCCGGTGATGATATCTGTAAAGGAGAGCCGAAAGGCAAGTCTCTTTGTTCAGCTTTTGAATACCTTGAACCGGTTGACAAATCGGAGGTTTTAGTTAGTCGTCCCAATGATGGTATATGACCTAGTCTTGGGCTTGCCTTGGCGAGAAACCCGGAAATCGACTGGAGCAAAGGTCGATTGACAGCCCTATGAACGCCAAATGGACCACAACGGGCGAAGACTCCAGAAGCAGATTGGACATGTCCTCTGCTGGAATGCGGTGAGGTAACCATGATGGTGAGCTTTCCTGGGTATACAACAACTCAGGGCCACCGCATTCGATCATCTCTGAGCTAGTGAGGAAGTGGTCAAGGCATTCCCCATATGACATGGCGAATGTCAAGGGTTGCTGGGAGCATCGCTGGAAGGCATCACCGTAGGTGAGAGATACCCCAGGATGCTGAATGCGCAACCAGGAGCAGCGGCGGTAGTTGCGGCAGAAGTGTGACACAGTGACGGTGCATGAATTACTGCTACTGGCTTGCCGAGACACGAAGGGAGGAACTTGACAATGGGGGTGGTCTATTGTGACGAACCGTCTGATCCAGCCAACCCGGGACCCCGCCCATCTCCCCTCTGCCAAATCACGCTACAATGCAGACAAGGCTAACGAGAATAGGAACAGACATAGTAATCATTGAGATGGTAACGACAGATGATGGGGGTCGTATCCCAGCACAATATCAAGATTTCACAATATCAAGATTTCACAATATCAAGATTTCACAAAGTCAAGATTTCACAATGTCAAGATTTGTCGTATCCTTGTGAGATACAAGGACTATGTGGACGTATGCAGCAGAGATATGCCAACACTCGCACCGCACCTATCACGGCATGCAATGGGAGTTCGTGAGGAAGAGCGATTCTGGCTCGAGGAGCGTAGAAGGAGCACCAGAGGAAATGACAGTGTAACCCGGCCGTGAGGAACCACACAAATTGCGTGGATCTACGAAATCTCATAAAGAGCGATTGAGACCAAGAGCTGGGCGAGAGAGACACCGCCTGCGGCAGCACCGATCTCATTTGCGAAGAAGGAATGTGGATGTGTGTGGACTACGGAGCTCTCGACAAAGCCCTGGTAAAGAACCGATATCCTCTCCCACTGATTTCGGAGATGCTCGACAGGACCTCAAGAATTGCTATCACCTCATCTGAATCAAGGAAGACAACGAGTACAACACCGCGTGTCGCACCCAGTACAGGCAGTTCGAGAACCGAGTCATGCTGTTCGGGTTGACTAACGCACCAGCTACCATCCTACCAAGGTACAACACCAAATAGAGGAGATAAGTCGTCGGCAGAACAACGACGTTTAAAGAGAGGGATGACCCTACTGGAGGTGCCGGAATGAAGTACCAGAATGCACTTAACGACAGAGAAGTCCAGCGGCGATAAATGCACCCAGAGAGCAAGAATAAACGTACCTAGAGAAGTATCAACATACTCACCTAGCATCCGGAAGATGATAAGCCCACCAAGAGAACAACCGCTACGGTCGATCGAGACGAGTTCAAATACCGAGAGCTACCTTGAGCACCTATTGTCGAAGTCTACACGATCGCCATACCCCTAAATGCGTCAGCCATTGCACGGCCAAAGCCCGAAGATACCATGAGAACAGACCAAGCGAAGTTAACCATGGCGAAGAGAAGTCTAAGGGTCAATGATGAAGTAAGTTGAGACATGACGCTAGTCGAAACACGAAGCAAGTCCAAAAACCAAGCAGGTCAATGACCAAAGCGAGTCAAAAGAAAGGCCAAAGCGAGTGGGAAAATGAGACGAGAGCAACTGCAAAAATGAGTCAAAGCAAGTGGAAAAATGAGACGAAGCAAGTCGACCAAGACCAGCCGAAAGACGAGCGAAGTCGAAGACCTCCGAAGTCCAGAGACAAAGGCTGCCGAAAGACACGTCGGTCAACAATGATCAGCAAAAGTCTACCAATGTCTACCGAAGTCTACTGAACCACGACGGCAATCAACAACCGATTCGAGTCTAAGTCGTCGACGGAGCAATGACCTTCAACAGTCCGATGACCGTGTCAAAAAATGCGTCCTACCGACAAGCCAAAAGCCCACCGAGGCAGTCTACCGAGACAAACTGAGAATTCCACCGAGAAGTCTACTGAGAAGTTGACCCGTGAGGTCCTACCAACAAGTTCAAAACCCACCGGGAAGCAGCCTACCGAGACACGCACTGAGAAGTCTACCAAGAAGTCAACCAAGATTCAACTGAAGATGACCATCAAGAGCAACCATGAAGGATGGTCACCAAAGCGGACTTTGAAAGACGAGTCAATGCCGAGTACCGATGACGCCTCGCTGCAAGATATATTCTACAGAGCATGCGGAAGCACTGCACGAAGGCTCAAGAGAGCGCAGACGCACTTGCACTTGGTAAGTATAACCATTTAAGAGAAACTTACGTGTTAGATATTGACAAATAAGGCGCGATTGACATATATGATTGATGGCTACGACCGATGCCGGCAGCGGAGTCTCCCATCGATGCCAAGTCATGAGCGGAAGCTCTACCCTCATGATTCCCACAAAGACCTACGCCGAGATATGAGCTACGGGAATGATGTTCGTTGGAGCATGGGTTAGGAAGTTGAGATAATGGAGGACGGGATCACTTTTGGATGCTTTCTTGTTTCTCTCTTCTCTTCCTCTCTTCTTTGGATCTTGGCCCGGTACGAATGGCGTCGGCACGGGTTTTTAACACCTGCTAATGGAAGTGGGGTTTCCCTGTGCACCAGATCCGCCGAAAGGTCGCCATCGAGCTGAACCAATTGGTAGCAGGACTTATGATTTCGTACGAGTACGTACACAGCATGAATGTATAATACTTTCTTGCCTTTCCTTTGCTCTTGTACGGTTTATGCAGCCCAGGAGGTCTGCGCCTCAAGAGGGGGATAATGTAACGGTGACACATGACTGTGGCCGGGTAACGGCCATTCTATATAGTCGGCTCGCCACGAGACGTAGATCTCTAGAGATAATCTTACCAATACACCTATTTACTATCACTCGAGTCCACGTTTGCAACCGTATACCTTTAATTACCATACGTATGCCTACCAGGCCGAACGCTGGCGTACGTGCCCTTACACCTGTAAAATACGATAATGCTGAAGCAAATGCAACGGCAAGCAAGGTATCCAAAGCGAAGACTGTATTGCAGTAAGTGACAAAATCTCAAAGCAAAACATATGGAGGATGAGTGCGGCATCCGATATATAGCAGTAGCAGAGAGGCACAATGTGGCTATCAGCCGAAGAAAGACATAAACATCGCCAGGCATTGTGCAAACGGCTACAGCATAACTGCCGCCCCTGCAAAGAGTGTAACACACGTGTCGTTCTGATGGAGCATATACCAGGTGCAAAGTAATGGAGGTGAGTATGCAACGCGGCCGGTCGCCTGGGTGACGGGAAGTGTGTAAATCTCCGTCAGAGGGTACGAGGTTCCATCAGAGCCATCAGAGCCGTCTGGATCACCCGGGTGTTTCAGACGGAAACTAAGGTTGTTCCTGATGGACTATTTGAGATGTATTGACTGCCTTTATACTCAAAAAGAGGAGAGACACCCTTCTGGCCAAATTCTAAAACTGAGAGTCAACAGAGCGTCAACGATTTTAGGTCTTGTAAGTCAAGTGATTAAAATGTGATTTGGTCATTGCTATCCATAATCGACATACTGGCTGCCTTTATTGGCAAGAGAGAACGCCGCACGCTCCCGGCCTCATTTTGAAACAGAGCGTCAATGGAGCGTCAACTATATTTGGCATTTCGTCATGGGCAATCAAAGTGTGATGTGGCCATTATTGTCTGTAAATGATGTTTTGACCGTTTCTATAGACTAAAACACTCATGAACTCTTGGTTGCGGCATTGTAAATGACACGAGTTGTGACTGCCTGGGAGGCTGTCGCACGAATATCTCTTGCTTATCTGCCTATCATCGCTGCCAATTCCTCGTTTATAGATGTCTGTGATCAAGAACCATTTTGATTACCTGAGATGCAAGACCAACAATTGTTGACACTCTGTTGACGCTCCTTTTTCAGATGGTGGCAGGGAGCGTGTTGCTATCTCTTTTGCCTATACACGATGCCAATACTTCAATTATGTGTATTCACTACCAAGTCGCATTTTTATTACCTGACATACTGGACCAAAAAATCGTCGAAGCTCTGTTGACACTCATTTCGAAGATGGGGCAGGGAGCATTTTGCGTTCTCTTTTTCCTATAGTGGATGCCAACACTTCCATTATGTATATTCACTACCAAATTGCATTTTTATTACCCGACTCACAGCACCAAAAATCGTTGACGCTCCGTTGACGCTTATTTTGCCATGGGCATATCTACAATATACCATCATTTCATTTGGCGGAATATATCATTAACAATATTTTGACAGCCGTTCTGTCTTCTTCAGGTACTATCTTCTTTATCACTTCATTGTTCTTTAATAATACATATAAATAGATCCTTTAAAACATGCTATAAAGTGTCCGGCAATTGTAGATAATACTACACTCAAAAATTACATTTCTTACAATCCCTGTTCATTTTCACTAGCAGTTTCACTCAATTGGCTGCTGTCGTCTGCAAAATGGATGTTAGCTGTCTTACCATGCAGCAGATAGTGTACTAACCAGTGGATGTTCCTTCATCATTCCGCAAATCTGGAATAAAATCATCATCGTGCTCACTATCCTCCGTATATGTATCATGATTGAAAAATTGAGCGTCGTGAAGGGGAGCATGTTTATGTCCATATCTGCTGGGCTGATTTGGGAATTTGGAACTTTGGCCACGATTTTGTCAGCAGGTGGCACAGGTGGTGTTCCGGGTGGAGGTGGCGTTAGTTCTGTTGTTGGCTGTATGAGTTGGACTTGAGGAGGTGCACCCGTGCCTTTGCGCCTCCAGCATGTCCATGGATTCTTTGCGGTGCCATTTTGGCAAGGAAGGCAGCTGTCAGTGTGATTTTCATAAACCATCGCCGGGTGTTGTTCTATCGCATCTTTCACCTTTCTATGCCCAGGAAATTCAACACCCCACTTCTTCTCTTCCTGGACTTCTGCGCGAGGCTTCTTCATCAGGTGTTGCATTTCCTCTATTGCGGCGCGCAAAAACCCTCCTTTGGCCATTTTTGCCATATTCAAGGCGAGGCGCATGTCTGACTGTTCTAGCTGTACCCGACCTCCTTGCCTTGCCATAGTAGCAGACATGTTCAAAACCTATAAGATATTAGTTGCTGCTTCTGAAAGTGAGAATCGGCGATTACCTCTACCATATACACTTCTGTAGCCCCCACTAGGGTGTTTAAAGCCTCTTTGGTACATTCCCGGGGACGCTTATCACCAAATTCGTCCGCGAATATGCCAGTGCTGACAACATCTTGATGTTCAATTTCCCATACTGTGCGGACAAAGGCCTTTGTTGACCATGGGGGTTTCCCGTTACTGGCAGCGAAATATTGGTCACGTAGCTCCCTCTGTATACTGGCTTTTCATTATTCAATCAATTGACGGCCGTATGCCATGATATGGACATACTCACATCCAATTGTGTGCTGCTTCTTGTTCGTGCTGCATACGGTGTTACGGACGATTTTTAAATGTGCATCCTGGCGCATGTTTTCAGTGGCTACATTGGCAGCTTCACGGTGGACTAACTGGTGTCTGCATTGTGGCTGTGTACCATCAAGTGATGCATTGGATGAAGCGCCCGTCATTTCGCTCGATTCGGATCCGCTGTGGCCTGTCTGAGGTGGTTTCGTAGCGATGACTCGCTGGGGTTGAAAAGCAGAGGATGATGATAACCAATAGAAGTGAGAAGTTCTGAGGAATATATAGTTAGCTTCGAGTCAAAATAGACTGACTGACCGCCGACTTGGACGTTCTACTCATGATAAATCCGCCTGCGTATAGCTGCAGGTTGCAGGGGTTTCCAACAGTCCCGTGATTTGCAGAGAGTCGGTCTGATGTGGTATGTGTGCTTATAGGGATAAATTGAAGTTCACGACAGCCTAAATCTCATTAATGTAACATATAAACAGGATATTCTTCGACGGAAATGACGTCTGGTGATGTTTGTCTCGACAGATCACCGCGATTGTACATGAAACTGACACCAAAAATAGAGTCATCTTGTATGGTTAACATGACTATTCCCAATTGAGTGGCAGTCAAAACACAGAATTTGCTTTGTTCGAGTTGATCAAGTGTACCAACCTTGACATAAAAGATGCAGCGTGCCTCCATATAGTCCATATCTTGCAACATCCAACATCTCTCCCAATAACAGTCAACACGAAATACAATGGTCAATGCTCCAAGAAAACAACCTTTCTCCTCTCCCGGCAGAGAAAAAATGAGAAACGCACTTTTTGAGCACTGAAGACAATGAGCCATGGATAGAGGATTATGTGGAGAGAGAGACTGCGGTGGCAAGAAAGTGAGTTGAAGATGCAGCGACAGCGATTAAGCAGAAGCAAGAAGATATGAGCAATGTTGAAAAGGCGGGATTGACCACCAGAGAGCCTGAAAAGACATTTGAAGAGATGCTGAATACTATCAGAGACAGTCTGAGCAATCTTGCAAGTTCCGCCGATGAGGAGGATGCGGAAGATGAAGAAGAAGACAATGATACAGAGCGGGGCAAGCTGAGCCAAGACGACGAACCCGGCTGGGTGATGGGCAGAATCTCCAAAACGGTACAATGCCTCATGGAGAGGTTTTGGCAGAAGCAGACGAAGCTTGACAAATTGACCCAACCGGGATGGGGGGACGCGGCCGACTACTCCTGCGAATGAGATGAGGAGTATGGAACGTCCGAATTGAAGATTCTAGCAGTCATTAAGTCCCAAATGGATCATGTTGCAGCGGCACCTCCCCCGACAACATTTGGAGAGCTATTAGGTACTGTAAATATCGTCCCTGGAATGTTGCAAATGCCGCAATGTACTTCTCGACCAGGAAGTAGCCATATGAGAGTGGGCTCAGGGAAACCAAAGTCTCCCGAACACATATCTTCTCTCCCGCCCAGCGCGGAGTACGATTCGTCACTGAATACGTAAGCGACGCCAGTTCAACCAGTAAGTGCCTAACACTGCATATTGCCTCCCGAGCTAATTACCATATAGAAATCGAATTCCGACAAAGTAATGGTGACAGCTCCTGCATCTGCGGAGGAATAGATAGCCAAATTGAAATTTTTGATGATGTAGAGCTGTGAAAAGCAATTTGCGTTTCTAGTTTGCTATGTGTCAGCTTTGTCTTGATTTCAGTGACCAAATTGTGAGACATGATAATTCATCTGTGCATGTGCAAGGGTCGTACGCACCATTCTAACGTGGTAAACTCCAGATCACGCCACAAGACAACCAATGAGCCGGTTATCGTCTTTCCTGTTACCGTTAAGTGCGAAAGCAAAAACTAAATTAGTGACGAAATTTACCAACAACTTTTAAGTAAGTGATGTCATCCGAGTCATAGAAGGAGCTGTCAATGCGCAATATGACCCTGTATGCATGACAATCGTCATGCTGCATTCATCCATGCATTCAAATGCACAACTCTCCTCTTAGCCCTGGTCCACATGGTCAAGATTTCGAAAATTGCTTATGGTAGGTCATGGAAATCGATGAAAAGGAGCTGGATCAGGAATGGTGGGACAGTCAGGCGATATTAATCAAAAATTAGTGGCTGGGTCTGCATGCCGCTAATTGCTGGCCGATAGCGCAGGAATGTGATATGGCTACATTATTTTCTGCTCATATCACGCATGAAGTGGTAAATCAGATAGTGAGGGGCAACAAAACATCGGGATGCAAAATATAATACGTAAAAAAGAAAGATTGGTTGTCAATAATTCCAATATATGCTTGGACTACAATGATTGAGCGTACAATGACAGTTAGGCTGTGTGTAATGTGAGCGTCAATGGAGCATCAATGATTCATAGTCTTTCACATTCTGCAATCAAATGGCTACATAGTCACGTCCTGACAAAGTGAATGTATTGGACGTTTTCCTGTTTAAAAGGACAAGTGAAATGCTTGTTGCCACACCCTAGAAATGAGCGTCAATGGAGTGTCAACAATTTTTTGTCTTGCATCTTGGATAATCCAAATGCTGGGCAATTACTCTCACTCATAATCGGAGTATTGGCCGCCTTTCTAGGCGAATCAGCTAGGGATGACATCGCAACTATCTCCCGAATATGAGCGTCAACAGAGCGTCAACGATTGTTGGTCTTGCATTTGGAATAATCCAGGGGCTGCGCGAGAACATCTACCTGCATTGCATGTATCGGCCGCCTTTCAACGCAAAAATGCTAGAGAGGACTTCGCGACTATCTCCTAAAATTGAGCGTCAACAGAGCATCAACGATTTTTGGTCCTGCATCTTGCATAATCAAAGGGCTGTGCGTCGGCTTCAATCCATAATAGAAGTAATGGCTGCCTTTATAGGCAAAAATGCTAGTGACGATATCACTACAGCCTCCTGACAATGAACGTCAACAGAGTGTCAACAGTTGTTGTGCTGGCGCAGTAACCTCATCAGCAACAACTCTAGTTTCCGTCTGAAACACCCGGGTGTTCCGGATGGCTCTGACGGCTCTGGTGGAACCTTGTACCCTCTGACGGAGAATCAGACGCGACCTGTCGCCGAAGCAACGGGTCGCGTTGCATACCTCCCTTGCGGCGGCTATTATACCATGCCTCATATTCTTGCGACGCGTCGCGTTGTATATTACGCTCGCTGCTCCGGCGTCAGGCTTCGATTACTTTGCGTCCGGAATGTGGTGACGTATACGCACCATCAGAATGACACGTATGTTACACTCTTCGCAGGGGTTGCAGTTATGCAGTAGCCGTATACACAACGCCTGGCGATGTTTATACCTTTCTTCGGCCGATAGCCACATGCCGCACTCTCATCTATGTTTAGCTTTGAGATTTGTCACTTATTGCAATACAGTCTTCGCTTCGGATACATCGCTTGCTGTTGCATTTGCTTCGCCATTATCGTATTTTACATGTCTGAAATATACTGTCCAATGTTCACACTCTCTAGTACTATGCCCTCAGTCCTCCACATTCTGCGTCGATCCATCATCGGCTTGCGATGCTTCTTCCTCCTCATCCCCATCATCGACATCCTCGCCCTCATACCCGTCAACATCTCTGGTTCCCAGGTCCAACCTACAATGCCCTCAGTCCTCTACATTCTGCGTTGATCCATCCTCGGCTTGCGATGCTTCTCCCTCCTCATCCGCATCCGCATCATCGCCATCCTCGCCCTCATACCCGTCGACATCACTGGTTCCCAGGTCAAACCTCTCGAGTTCAGTAGCGGCCTGTTGTTGCCGGCTGGCAGTGGGGATGGCATCGCTTTCGTCACGTTCATCTTCGAAATCCCCGCTGCCCCCTGGCATCCCACAATGCTGTTCGTCATCCATGCAATTGTTGTCTATCGGGATGTTTGAGTCAGTGCTTCCGATCTCAGCTTCCTCAAGCGCCACTTCGGAGGTCAAATAGTCAAGAAGAATAGTATTGTCAACATGCGCTGCTTCCACGCTGATCACCACGGCAGGCATTGGGTTCTCCTCCTGTTGGATCTGACGCTTGACTGTGGCAAGAGTGTTGTTATACACCCTCTGCAGGTAGCTCTCCGGTAGTGTGTTCCAGGTATTCATCAAGAATGTATACGTGTCTGCAACGCCAGGCGAGGTTAACAACTTTCATCCCGTTACAGCACAGCAGGATACAATCTTACCACCGTCATTCTTGCAGTTGAATTTGTTCGAGCGATCAGGTCTGTCCGCTTGCAGCTTTGACTTGGAAGCTTTCGGATGAACACCTTCGTTCTTTTGCCACTCCAGGAGAGCGTGGCGCAATGCGGTGCAGGTAAACATGATCAGTGGTGAGGACATATGACCGTCCTTGTCGTCAATCATGGAATTATGAAATCCATCAGCATACTTACCGCGGTTATTCGCCCGATGATAAAATTTGATTTAAATAAACTGTGGGATTGCTTCCGCCAGGAAGTAATGTGGACGCTAGCCATTCGTTAGCAGCTT
>Ga0307515_10011113_pt1 | contig 17125 bp, 11 predicted proteins | sample 17_EM_MG_FD_194513 | JGI IMG/M metagenome (GOLD analysis project Ga0307515, IMG submission 194513) | Populus trichocarpa ectomycorrhiza microbial communities from riparian zone in the Pacific Northwest, United States - 17_EM | ecosystem: Host-associated > Plants > Roots > Unclassified | place...
ACAATCCTGGAATGATGAGTCCCCATACGCCTGGTGCATAAAAAATAAAATAAACATAAATTTGAAGAATATGAAATAAAAAAAAAAAAAAGGAAAATGCCCAGAAAAACCAAGAAAAAATAAATGCTTGAACCAGCCATCAAAGGTCAAGGTCTAAAAGGACGGACCTTAAAAATTGGCATTGCTCCAATGTAGAACCTGACTGCATCAGCATATGCCTCTGATTTAATACACTTCCCAAGTCTAGCAGGTAGATCATATACGAACTGCTCTATTCCAGAGAGGAAGAAATTCATATGACTCACATATTGCAGGAACATATGCTTTCATTATGTAGAATAAGAAGATTCTATTCAATCCATTAAAAACTTAAACTATAATAACAGGAAAAGGAAAAGAAAAAAAAAAGCTTGAACACAAATCGTTGCAACCTGCATTATTGAGAAACTCTTTTGAAACAAAAAATGCTGCATATACATGATAATTACTGTCAACTAGCAAGAGACTGAAATGCAACCAGCTCACAATTCAACAACATAAATAGTTGCACATCAATTAAAAGTCAAATAGCAGGTCAAAAACAAAATTGACAAGTAGCATTGACGTAACAGAGTTCCAATTCAGCAAATTTGGCAAGGAACATTCTCTAATCCTCCTAAAATCCGATTCATGTCAGTTCAAAAATTTCTCAAAAGCCACAACAATCATGTTTTCATCAGCATATATATGACCATGCAAGAAACGATGGTTTCTGTGTACCTGAACTTTTCGAAGAAGGTTGCGTGTGCGATGCAATTTCTCTATATGTTCTCTCTTCTCGAAAAGAGAAGTGTTCACGCCATCACTTCTTGATTGCACAGTCATTATCTGCAATGAATTGGTAGAATCTTAAGCAATGGCATTCACATAATAAGCAATTGAAAGGACATATTTCAACAAGAACGAAAATGAGAAATTTGGCACATGCCTTATCGAGGAGCTGCTCCATATTCGTTTCCATGCCAACAATATTAGTTTTCATCCTGTACGAAGAAGAAATAAATAAATTCAAAATTACATCAGTGCCACAGGTAAGGATTGAAAGGAATTGCTAGCAAGGCAGGTCAAATTATATACCTTTTGATTGTGTCAGTGGCACTAATAAACTTGTTGTAGTTTTCATAAACTAACATTTGCAAATCAGTGTCTAGATTCTTTATCTCAGCTGCCATCTCAACATGCTTCTGCAAAAGCCCTTCCAAGTTTGATCTTTGCACCTGAATTCAATTTCTAAATAAATCAATTAATCAGAAAAAGAAATATCAAAAAGATTAACTTGAGCTTCAAAATAAACAAATAAATAAAAAGCAAGCGTACCAGCAGATTCATGTACTGATCTGCATCGAAGGAGGTGGTGTTGATGACATCTAAGGAAGCCAATTTGAAAGGATTATTAGCATTGGTAACTGAAGGATCTGGAGAATAGAAGCTTGATAACAGATCTCTCATTCTCTTTGCCTTGTCATCCATCGGCATATCGTCCTCCCCCATTTTGTTTTTAGAAATCAATGGATTGTAGATCCAAGATTCCGGCGATGGCTTTTGGTTTAATAAAGCGGTTAAACAGTTCCGGCTAAGTAATTAGTTTCGCGTCCTAACTCATTATACCACCAACGACTATGAGGTTCAAGACCGCATCGGCACCGTCTAACGAGAGGCAGCACCATTCCGCTAAGGCCCAGAACCATGGACTCCAAGCCCAACGTTCTAGACATCCAGTCCAGAATGTCGATCCACGCATGCAACTAGCCGTTTGCCCTGCAGGTAATTTTCAAAATCTATTTTTATTTAAGTTTGTGGTAATTAAAATAAGTATTTATAAAAATTAAAATGATGTACATTGTAGAGAAGAAAATTTATTTTTTTAGTAAAAACTAATTTACTGGCAAGCTCATATGTTTTTTTCCAATTTAGATCCTAGTCAGCTAATTTTGTTGGCACTTAATTTTTTTGATAACTTTTCAATTTTTTTTTATTTTTATCCCTTATTCTTGGATGGGTAGTCAATTTGGTCCGAAATCTCATCTCACCTAAGCCCAATTAGATAGAATAGATGGGAAGGAAAATGAATGAGACGGATCATACCAGATTGGCTCATTGTGGTTGTGTCATGATAAGGGTCGTAAATTTAATAAGTTGATCTAAGTTGACTAGGATCGATTTAATATAAAACCGTCTCTTCATTTCAATCACTAAATTTTTATTTTATTTTATCCTTTGGAGATTCTTTGTTTCACAGTTGAGCTTAATCAAGTTAGGTAGAGATTAAAATGACAACGATTCTTAATGGACTATAACATGGTAGAATTGGGCAAAATTGTTGGAAAAACACATGAGAGACCCACGAATAATTTTAAAATAGTTCTCAAACTTTTTGAGATTTTTAAGGGTCTATTTGGCTAGACACATAAATATAGACAAATTTAAAACTAAAGGAAAAACTTAAAGCATGTTTGTCAAACACGTCTTTACCTTAAATAAGAGGCATAAAAAAGATTTTAAGAGCGTGTTTGGAAAACACCCCTTAAAGAGCCAAACAAGGCCTTATTTCTTAAGTAAAAAATATGGTGAGTCAAACACACCCTTAAATCTACGTTTGGGCTTGAAGCCTAAGCTATGTATATGGGGTTGGGTTTAGGCCCATCTCCACCCATTTTGTTAGGCCTACAGACAATCCAACTAACTTCTTCTTTTTTAGAGGTGAGTTGGACCAAGCCTAGCCATACGAGTTGGGTTAAGGGTCTAACCCACATAAGCCCTTTGCTGGTAAAAGCTAGCAGAAACAGGGCGTGAATTAATTCATTTCTTGCATGCTAAAAGAGTGCATAGGGGAAGGGAGTAGTGGATTTGTTTGGCCAAAGGGGAAGCGCTACTGGTGGCATGCTTGGTGGCTCGAGGTGAAGGATGGCGTGGCTAAGAAAAAAAACTCATGCTTACAGCGTGGAAGGTTGGCATCTATGAAGGAAATGATAACAACGTTGTTGTGCCGGTACTACTAGAGCTAAAACTACTGCTGGAGGAGATGTCGTGTTGGGCTGAAAAGATGATGATGGAAGAGAAGTCAGTGTTATTGTTGTGTTGCTGCTATGATGAAGAGATAATGGCGTGGAGGAGAGGTTGCTGAAGTTATGAAGGAGATGGTGCAGGTGTGGTAGTGACGACTAAGAGGGAAATGGAGGCAGGTGCAGATTTTTTGTTCCTGGCTACTAACTTCTTGAATAGGTGTTTCTGTGTGGGGTTTTAGGCTAATGTAGCTCTTGGATGGAACAAGGAAGGTGATGTGTTTTTTCTTTCTATGTAGTTTTTTTAGTCTCGAGTCTCTCCCCCTCCACTTCGAGCTAAACAGGGCTCCTATTTCTAGGAGGTGATGGAGATGTATATGATCCTCCCTGACTCAGCTCCTAACCTCCTTTAATCTCTTTGGAATAATCCCAGCCATTGATGCCAAGCCAAGAACTTGGTACTCTCAAACCAGGTTGTCAAAGGCTGGTTGAGTCAATGGTTTTGGACCGGTATTACAGAGGCTACAAAGGGAACCACTCGGCGAGAATCATACTAGGAGGTGGTAGATTTTAGGGCTAACAAATAAGCGTCCATTTTCTTTTGCCTAAGGCATGGGAGAGCATTAAATGCTCTACAAAAAAGGACCCCAGCTCCCCACAAGAGAAATGAAGAAGAAAATGAACAGTGGTGCTAAAACAGTATTGTTTTGTTTATTTTACAAAGAGATCCCTGATCTTCCAATTGTGTCGAATTTGGCCAATTTGGGCTGATTTCTCAAGATTTCTTTCGATCAAGTCCTTGGTCATGTCAATTTGGACCCTCAATTTTTGATGTCTTTTTTAATATAGCCCTTGGTCTTGTATATCTCCAATTACATCCTCAATTACTTTTTAAACTTCTAATTTCTTCAAATTTACCACTAATTTTAATCAATTTTGGTCCTTAAATGTGCACACCTCTTCCACCTTGATCCTTGATTTTAAGATTCTTCAATTTACCCTTCAATTGACCTTCAAACTTTGATTTTCTTGTAATTAAGTCTCTGATTGCATCAATTTAACCTTTCAAAGTTTCAATTATGTCCTTAATCTTTCAATTTTTGCAAGTTGATTCGAGTTAAGCCTCCAAACTTGATTTTTCATCAATTGAATAAAAAAAAACTTATTCGAAGTTTAATAAAGTTCTTAAACTTAATTAATTCTTCTAATTTTTTCTCAATTGACTTTTAAACTTAATTTTTACTTTAATTAAGTCCTAAATAAATCAATTAAACCTGTTAGAAGTTTAATTAAGCCTTTAGACTTAATTAATTCTTCTAATTTTGATCAAGTTTGGATTTCAACCTCAATTTTCTTCCTTTCTTCATCTCATTTTGTCAAAAGATCTCAATTTGACTATGCTTCCGGTGTTTTGGTCTTTTACAGCTTGAAGGTTTATCTCCTCGTGTCCCGTTTTGAATTTTTAATAAAAAAAATTATGTCCTTAATCTTTTAATTTTTGCAAATTGATTCGAGTTAAGTCTTCAAACTTTATTTTTCATCAATTGAGTTTTTGATTGAATAAAAAAAAATCATTAGAAGTTTAATTAAGTTCTTAAACTTAATTAATTCTTCTAATTTTTTTCCAATTGACTTTTAAACTTAATTTTTACTTTAATTAAGTCTTAAATAAAGCAAATAAACATGTTAGAAGTTTAATTATGTCATTAGATTTAATTAATTCTTCCAATTTGATCAAGTTTGGATTTCAACCTCAATTCTCTTCCTTTCTTCATCCTATCTTGTTAAAAGATCTCAATTTGGCTATGCTTCCGATGTGTTGGTCTTTTACAGCTTGAAGGCTTATCTCCTCCTGTTCCATTTTGCATTTTTAATATAAAAAAAATTAAATTTGGATGGGTCTAAAATTGGGTTATGACAAAATACATCTTTGAGATTCTTTGGCCTTGATCTTGTAATTGGCTCATCTGGAACTCCTGAATAAACCCGGGTCTTATGGCTTAACTCTCCATAGTCCAAACCCATGACTCAAATCATGGATTCCACGGAGTTTAACAACTTTGAATTTTATTTTTAAAGTATTTGTTTACTTAATGATATGTTAACAAAAATAGATAGTTGTAAAATTGAGCACCAATCAAATACTAAGATATTTGTGTGAGACTACTATAATATCATAGGAAGCAAACCGAAACAAATTATGAAGACAAATTTCAAATCAACCAAATATTGAAAGATAAAATTGAAAAAAAAAACAAAAATGATTCAATCAAAAGAAAAAAACTGGAAGATGGAATTTGGAAAAAAAAAAGGAAAAAAAGGGATCGACCATGTGGATCAACCTTGAAAGCTCTCAAGTAGATTCCTTGTCTAGCCTGGTTTAAAATTAACTCGCGCAGGAGTTAACCCCCCATGACCTAGTCAATTTGGCAAAAAAGCATAATTTTGTCTTTGAGAAAATTTCAAGAAGACATCTTTTATTTTTTTTTTTAATATTTTGTTTTGTTTTAATATTGAGATGATGACATATTGGATTGACCCTAGTTTTACAGCTTAACCCACTAAAACTGCAATTTAGATCATGATTGAGTTCAACAACTTTATTTTTTTAACTATTTTTTACTTAATGACATGATAACAAAAATAACTGCTTGCAAAATTGAGCACCAACCAAATATTAGGATGTTTGTTTGAGACTATGATAACCTCATATGAAGCAAATTAAAATAAATTATGAAGATGAATTTGAAATTAATGAAATATTAAAAGATAAAATTAAAAAAAAAACTAAAAAGGATTCAATTGAAATAGGCACTCGAAAAATTGAGCATCAACCAAATGTCAAGACATGTATTTGAGACAACGATAACATCATAAAAAGCAAACCAAAATAAATTATAAAGAACAATTTTGAATTAACAAATATATTGAATTATAGAATTAAAAAAAATACTAAAAAGGATTTAATCAAAAGGAAAAAGAAATTGGATGATAGAATTTTAAAAAAATAATTATAGAATTAAAAATTAAAAATTAAAAATTTGGAAATTTGGGTTTGTGTTTTTTCTATCCCAAAATTCAAATTTCAACTTGTTTTCACCTGAAAACACAAAAATCACATCATAATAATCTATATAACCCCATTCTCAACTCTAAAACACACTATAATTTGTCTAAAAACTCAAAATAAAATAAAATCAAATGTAAGTTTCATATTCTGATCTACTTTTTCATACATGATTTAAGGAATAAACTTTTTTCATCGAACTTCATTCTCAAAAACAATCCCAGTGACACGAAGATCAATGTTTTTATGGTCAAAATGTGGCTAGTTGAAAGTTTTCTCTCTTTTAGCCCTTTTTGGTATGTCTCTCTCCTCCTCTCAATTGTTAAAGATTGAAATGTGATAGAAATAATATTGCTTGAACAAAATGTAAATTGTGAATACAATAGATACTAAAGTGTAAAAAGCACATGTCATGAATAATTCGATGAACATTTATACATGAGTGTGTGAATAGTTATATGTATTGTTCAAAAACTCCAATTTTTTTAGTTTATAGTTAAACTAATTTGTTGGCTCGTATTTTGCTTTGGGTAGGATCAACATTTTATTGAATGGGAAAAGGAATGTTCAGACCATGGGAAACCATTTGGTATTGTTATTAATCTAATCTAGCAGTCAATTTTAAAATCTTTCAATTTGACTCCTTAACTAACCTGAGTTTAAAATTAATCCACGTGGGAGTTGCTTTAACATAACTTAGTTGACTTGTCAAGTCCAAAAAAAAACACAAATGGCCGGTAGAAAATATGGTTTGGCTTTTAAAAAAAATTAAAGATGATGTCTTTTTTATTTTAATACTGAGACAATAACATATTGGATAAACCCGGGCCTCCCAACTTAACTCTCCAAAGTCCAAACCCATGACTAAAATCATGAATTCAACCGAGATTAACAACTTTGAATATTCTTTTTAAAGTGTTTTTTACTTAATGATATGATAACAAAAATAGACACTTGTAAAATTGAGTTTCAATCAAATATCAAAATATTTGTTTGAGACTACGATAATATCATAGGAAGCAAACCGAAACAAGTTATGAAAACAAATTCCAAATCAACCAAATGTTGAAGGATGAAATTGAAAAAATAAAGCAAAAAGGATTCAATCAAAAGAAGAAGAAAAATTGAAGATGGAATTTCAAAAAAAAAAAAGGAAAAGGAAAAAGGGGGCTTGACCGTGTGGGTCAACAACCTTGAAACCTCTCGACCAGATTCTTTGCCTAACATGAGTTTAAAATTAACTCGCGTAAGAGTTGTCCTCTCGTGACCTAGTCAACTTGGCGGATCCAAAAGTAACCCGAACAACAAGAAAAAACATGATTTTGGCTTTGAAAAAATTTCAAGATAATATTTTTTTTAATATTAAGACAATGACATATTGGATCAATCCTAGTTTCACAGCTTAACCTACCAAACCCGCAGCTTAGATCATAGACTCCACTAGGTTCAACAATTTTGTTTTTTAAATTATTTTTTACTTAATGATATGATAACAAAAATAATTGCTCGTAAAATTTAGCACCAACCAAATATCGAGATGTTTACTTGAGACTAAGATAATCTCATATAAAACAAACTGAAATAAATTATAAAGATGAATTTAAAATCAATGAAGTATTATTGAATGATGAAATTAAAAAAAAAAAAGCTAAAAATTATTCAATTGAAATAAATATTCGAAAAATTGAGCATCAACCAAATGTCAAGATATTTATTTGAGACAATGATAATATTATAGAAATCAAATAAAGAAATTTCAAAATTAACAAAATTTTGAATTAAAAAAATTTAAAAAAGCTAAAAAGGATTTAATCAGGAAAAAGAAATTGGAGAATAAAATTAAAAAAAAAGCTTTTTTACTATTTATATGAATAGTGAATGAGCTGAGAATTATTTTTAGTTTACGTAATATTTAACATTATCACTTCTATTTGATTAATAAAATTTGTTTTCAAATTAAAATATTAATATTATTCCATAGCATCTTAGTTGGCCACGTCACTTCAAATTTAGAGGTTTTTCCTCGAAAAATGTGCCCTTTAAAATATAATCATGTTTAACTAAAAACAATATTTTTAAATTAAAATAAATATAGTTGGTTGATTAGAAGACATAATTAAATATTAATAAATGGTCAAAAAATATTTTTTTTGTGTAAAGAGTATTCACATTTACTAATAAAAGGTTGATGCCAACTGTGATTTGTCAGTCCTTGAGAAAGTTAATGAAGTGCAAAGTTTTCATAACTTGGCGACTTTCGACGTCATTGATAAGATTTAAAAAATATATATATATTTATTAAAAAATAATTTATAAAATTTATTTATCTACTGTTACTTTAAATTCACAACACACAACATTTTAAAATAAAAAAGGTTTATAATAATATAATATTAAATGAATGTTTTTATATAATTATCATTTTTAAGAGTTATATATATTTATGTTTTGAAAGATTCTTCAATTTATGTACCTAATATTTACTTAAGTATTATTAAAGTTACTTTATATGATAAATTTAATTATGATTATTAAAATTTATATAAAAGTATTTAAAAATATTCAGTAGATAAATAAAAAGTTACCTAATATTCACCAACGTCTAACATTCAAAGTTTTGAGGGAAAATAATATCTAAAAATCTTCAGTATTTAATTAATTACTTAAACAGATAATCATACAGCGATTATGACTTTGGAATATTTCGTCCTTTCCACAGCCGTTCAGGATTCATGAATGAAGAAGACCAACAAATCCCACGAGCACAAGCAAGGAAGCTTCGTTTTTACACTTTGACTTGGTAAAAGAAGAAATAATTATAGTTTATTCCCCTATGCAAAAAAAATAATCTATATTGCAAATTTTTTAAGTACCGTTCAAGAATTGTAGGTCGGAATTTAGCAGCGATAACAAAAACATGTGATTTCAACTTTTTTTTTTTTTTAATGTTAGCGGCCACAATTCAATAATTAAAAAACAACAATCGAACAATGAGGACAATTAAAAAATAAATAGATAAATAATAAAACTTGATTTTAGAGTATTATTCTGATATAAATTTGAAAAGTAATAATTCTTAAATCCATAAACAAGATAGAAATAATATAAAAACGTTAAAATCAAATTGATAAAAAACCTAACCCAATAATTACCTAAACCAATAAATTTAATTTATTGAATGAAAGACCCTAAATCTTTGATTATAATGAATCAAGAATTGTAAGTATGAGAATGAACATCACAAAGACCATTAATTTTTGATAAGTTATGAAGAGTTCAATGAAAAACCAAAAGTATGAGCAACTTCGTACAAACATGATTTTTTTTTATTCGAGGAAACCCCACCCCCGAAAAGCGCACTTTGAGGGTCCAGGTGAGCGAGTAAAACCCCGGCTGTCCCAAGCTTTTACAAGAGGTGCACACCCTGACTCGAACTCGAGACCTGTTATGTAGATCTCGAGCCCAAACACGATATTATTTATGAATAAAACCAAGTTTTTTTTTTAATAAAACCTAAATACAATCTAAATAGCCTTACTAATACTACGTAAAATGTCCTACATAAGGTTGGAAAAATAACAAAAAAGTTTTAAATAAATTAAAAAAAAAAGAATCTTAAACCAACTATGAAAACAATGTAATTTTCACACAATAGCTTATAGGCTTATTGCAATACTTTCTTGAACTCTAATTACTATGAAATAACATTATATAAAACAAGGCCATTGAAATCTATTATTAAAATTTTAACTCGATCCAATAGTCAAATAAAAATTTATATTTTTTTGTTTTCTTAATAAATAAGGTATGTAGATGATTATAGATGATGAGAGTTATACTAATATAGTTACTACTACAATTCTTGATTAAATAAGAAATAATAGTAGATTTATAAATAATAAGATATTTTTTATTATTTTTCTAAACATGTTGGATATAGCAAAAAAATTTAAATTACAAGTTATAATTTTTTAAAATTTTAATATGCAAATATAATTTTAATCAAACTATAAAATACTGGGATAATTTTCCAAAAAAAAAAAAACACTGAGGTCTAACATTCGGGAAATATTTTCTACAAATCTTCAGTATTTAATTAATTACTTAAACAAATAATCATACAGCGATTATGACATTGCATTTTTTCGTCCTTTCCACAGCTGTTCCGGATTCATGAATGAAGACCAACAAATCCCAAAAGCACAAGCAAGGAATCTTCGTTTTTACACTTTGACTTGGTAAACGAAGGAATAATTATAGTTTATTCCCCTATGAAAAAAATAATATATATATATAGGAGACTTGGAGAGGCTTAAAAGCACAGCTGGCGTCATTCTGCACGCCAGCAATTACACCGACGCCACTCATAACTCTCTTGGGGGGAAGGAAAAAAAAAACCCCACTATTTTGAATTAAAATATATCTTCTAACAGCTAGATCCAGCCCCTCTTTTTCTATAAAACCCGCACCAAACAACCTCATAAACCTTCTTTTCTTTCGGATTAATTTGGGTCCTCCTATTTTAGGGTTTCTGTTCCCCCAATAATCTCTCTCTCCTCCCCTCTCTGCGTTTCGTCAGCTAAGTATTCTTCTTTCAGTGTCTCTCTATTTTTGTTTTTAGATCTAGAGTCTCGGATCTAATTTTTGGGTGATTTCTTACTCTCGTGTTTTCTAAAAATCCGTGCTGTTCGATTTGGGGATCGAAAATTAGGGTTTTGTAAGAAGTACCAATGTTTTTAGAATTTCTATGAGTTACGCTATACTCATGCGTCGAATTCGGATTCTTCACTCTTTCTCGGTTGTGTTTCTCTACTGGTTTTATGTGTTCTCATGAATTAATCCAATTTATTTTCTAGATCTCGACCCCTAGGTTCTTTTTACAATCTAATTATAACCGAATTGGATAGGTAGGTATTGAATTTATTTGATCTTGTTAGCGAAGAATTTAGAAATTGTAAAAAATGTCTGCAAGGCAAGCGGCGAGCTCAGGATCGGATAGTGATCCGCGATATGCGAATGTCGATGAGAGGAAAAGGAAGAGGATGATATCCAACAGGGAATCTGCGAGGCGTTCCAGGATGAGGAAGCAGAAACAAATGGGGGATTTGGTCAATGAAGTGAGCAAATTGCAGAACGAGAACAATCAGTTGATGCAGGGTATCAATGTTGGCCAACAACGCCGCATGGCGATGGAGTCAGCCAACAATGTCCTGAGGGCTCAGGCTGTGGAATTGACTGAGAGGCTGCGGTCGTTGAACTCTGTGTTGCAGATTGTGGAGGATGTTAGTGGGCTCTCTATGGAGATACCCGAAATACCCGATCCTTTGTTGAAGCCGTGGCAGCTCCCCTGTTCAGTAATGCCCATCATGGCATCTGCTGATATGTTTCAATATTAGTGTTTGTGGGCCTGTTCGGTGCTTTGGTGGAAGATGTTGTTTGTCTATCGTCCGGGGTTCATCTTTTGCTTGCGTGGGTCTTTATAACAGCATGGTTTAATGTCTTAGGTGGATGCTGGTATGGTGTGTGTTTGATAGCAGTGTGGTTTTGTCGAAGTTGTGATGTTATGGGTCCTGTTTGAATTTCAATCACCGTTTATAATGTAATCAATTTCCAATTTGTGTCATTTCCCTTACTGTTATGTTTCTCTGCAGCTTAATCTAGATGTGATTGCACTATATTTTCCATGGTATGCATGTGTTTGGTTTATATGCATTAAATCGTGAGTGGATTTGATGTTTAAATGAAAGTGAAAGATTATGGTCTCCAGCATTTTTATGCTCACAGATTGTACTCCCCTGCACTTGATTGCCACCCAAATGTGAGGAGCTGGGGCTCTCTATTGTCTGGGTGATGATTTGTGATCAGCTTGTTTTTGTTGCTGGTTTCCTTATAGTTGGAATGGTTAACACTTAGTGGGTGGTAGTAAGTGTTTATATAGTAGTGACGGTGCTACGCCGTCTGCTTCCGGTGGCTTGTAAGGATAATTGTTTGTAAAAATTGGATACAAGAACTTAATAGGAAGATCAACTAGAACGACGAGATGGTTGCGCGCTTATTGCGCGGGTTGAACCTTAAGCTGCAGGAGAACTCACTTGAAGGTCTCTAACTCTCTACTGAGCCAATTTAATGCTTTTAATTTTTCCTAATTTGTTGTTCTTACTTGTGGATGGTGGTATATAGCATTTTGCACCTAGTTGCCGGGTGCTTTTGGATAGACTTAGATTGGAAGTTGTAGAAGTTGAATGATCTTCAACTTGGATGAGCTCATTTGGGGACTTGGGGTTTATGTTTTAAGCGTGTCTATATTTGGAAGCTGATATGGTTTATGGATATAATTTGGTAACAGTGCGGCTCCTCTAGAAGCTGTGCGTATTGGACTCAGGAGGGGACGATTGGTGAGTGCTGTTTTACTCACCTCACGATTCCTCCCCCCTGGGGAGCGATGTAGCTCACAACTTTTGACTGCTATTTAGCATGTTGGGTGTTGTTCCTGGAAGATTCCTGGAAACAGCTGAATTGTAATGCAAATCATGAAGCAAAGCATTAAAGTTAAATCAGGAATTCCCTCTTTTTGACTAAGCCAGGAAGCAAGGACGGGGTAATTGCGTGAGTTGCCGTAATCCCTGCTGCAAGGCATCTAGGGGTTCTTATTACCAATTCAAGTCAATTTTCTTATGGTTCTTATCTCTTCTAAGAATTTTCTTGGATTTTGTCCCGACAATAAATATGGTTTTAGATTAATTTGTGCATTAATTGAGATGACATCTCCTTATTTAATAATTTGAAAAACGTATTTTCACATGAAATTATCTAACCTCGAACAAAAACACAACTGGTGAGACCCTTGTATTAGCACTTTCCTTGCTCACCCGACATCCAACCCCGTAGATAACAGTAAATAGTAAAGACTACTGTAGAGGGTTTGGAACCTGAACTGTCCTGGATCTCAAATCTTAATCGTTTAGCTGTCTTCTTAGTAACAGAAGTTAGTTCAATTTTATTAATATAGGATAATGGAATCGGATGGCGCCATTCCCCCCTTCTCTATCCTTTTTTTCCTACAGGCCATTTAGCTTTGACTTTTTTATATCGTGGTTAGTCTCGATTCTATCCGGTAATCTTTTTTGTATTTAAAATTAATTGTTTTTGTATTTTAAAAGTATTTTTTAAAATATTTTATTTTTTTATTTTAAATTATTTTTTTAATATTTTCGGATCATTTTGATATATTGATTTTAAAAATAAATTTTAAAAAATAAAAAATATATTATTTCAATATATTTTTAAATAAAAAATATTTTAAAAATTAACCACCTACCAAACGAGATATTCACTAAATAATTTGCAGGTTAGCCAAAAAATAAAACAGGCAGTTCTATCCTGGATTCTTCAGGGCTTGTTCAACTATATTACTGTGCCTGAGAGCACAAACCAAGATCCAAAATAAAGATCCGATTTTGTAATCTGAATTCTTCTTTTTTCTAAGAAAAAACGGAGGCTATTGTTCGTGGAGAAATATTTTGAAGATGACCCAATGATAGGAAAAAACAAGAAAGGATAATTGTATAGCAATTGTAAATTTTTCCACGACGTAGGTTAAAATGGCCAAAGGCGTAGTAAATTGCCTTGAGGCTTCAGCTATATATAAGCCAAAGATATTTGAACTTCTTTTAGAAAAGTAAGACAAAATAGCTAGAAATTAAGTAGAAATATAACACGTAACTAATATAATTAATCACCAAATTTATATTTGACGAAGGTAGAGTATAAGTATGTGCTAATTAATTAATAGAACATCATATAAATAATAGACACCATACAGCATCTCCAGCGTTACATAAACCAAAATTAATAAACATATCTAAAGTTTGATCATTGAAAAAGGTTCATAAAGTAAGAACCATTTCAATCTTCATAAGTGCGGCACTCGTCTGTCTCAGGGTTGTCCTTGCAATACTCCTCCAAAGGGTCAGACCCTTTCTTCTTGTCCTTGGCATGGCTAGCAGCAGCACTCAACTCCTCCACCTCATCCCATGCGGCTGCGCATTCTCCACTTGCTGCATCATCGGAGCACGCCGCCTCTGCATCTTTTATGCTCTTTTCAACCTTCTCTGATATGCTATCAGGGGCAGCCCTCACGGGTCGGATTTGCATGCGCCCACCGGACCCCAGGTGGTATGTCCTCCTCCATGGCTGGTTTAACTTGACGAGGGCTTGAGCTTTTGGTTTGTCTGTTGCCTTAGCTAAGACTCTAGGTGTTGAGAGGTTAAGACCAGCTATTGTTGCCATTCTAGCCCTGTGGTGTGGTGTTGCGCAATGGAGATAAAATTGATAGTGTCCAGGGAAGGTGACAATGCGAGCTATATTATCGGGACATGTAACCATTACCGAACACAGATTTCTTATCAGGTGTCAACCAATTGCATGCTTCCACGTCAGACTGGGGAATTGTGGTGTGGTTTGTGCAATGATCTTGTTAATTATTACATGTACACACGTGGTTAGTACATATTTACATAAATAAATATAAATCAATAAATAAAAGACTTCGACTTATAATATTTGTTGATAAAATATAAACTTGGATATATAAATTAAAAATCTTAAAATAATCTACTGTCTTCAAACGTCAAAGATCACGGTTTATAACTGACGGAAAAGTTGGATCGGAGTAAAAGCCTTGTTGATATTTATAGCTTCTTCTTCTTCTTCTTTTTTTGTTTTATAAATCCTGGTATTTAAAAATTCATTAAACCCCAACTAATTTAATCGAGTTCAGTCAGTATATTAAGAAATAAAACTTTTTTAATAATAATATATTCTATTCATAAATCTCGAACTTAAAATTTTCACCTGAGAATCAATCACAATTTACTTATGTAGCTTGAAAGTTCCTAACCCACCTCCAGAATATCAGCCATGGCAGACCTTTATCTGTCACGAATTCAAGACACCCAAATATAAAAAGAGGGAGAAAAAACGTGTTTTCCATGTAAAAATGCTGACGGACGTCGGATAAGATGTAGAAGACCAATGCAGGAGCCAGACCCCCTCGTTGCCAAGTTGATATTTTAGGGAGTTAATATATTCATCGTCACCTAAGATGTTGAAAGTTGAAACTTTGAATGATTCCATTTCCAATTCCGCCTCCCGTAGAATCTTTAGAGACGGCAAATTTCTGACCCCAATAATTGATTCCCTTATCATCAGTACTGAATACTTCTCCGGGCATGCTACTAAATAGTTCCCTTTGCTAGTAACAGACTCATTTTGTGTTATGAGGCTGCTAGTGAATGAGACTATATAGTAACTGAGATATTTATAAATTTTTTTATATTAATTTATGATATTTAATTATTTTTTAAATATGTAAGTTTGACAATAATACATGTTAAGGGTAAAATATATTTTATTTTATTTTATTTTATTTTGTCCACTATAATCTAACATGATATAAAAATAATTATTTTTTTTTACATTATGACCAAATATAATTTTATTTTTGTTTTCTTTTCTATCTTGTTTTTTATATCTTTTGTTTTAGGATAATAATCAAATGTTATTTAAAAAAATTATAAATAAAATACATTATTTATATAGAAAATCTCACATCAAGGTTAGAATTTATCACATCCAATTCCATATTTAAACAAATCAATGTTTTTATCCACTTTTATAGAGATAAAAAAAAATCTCCCTTGCCCTTTTCAATTCAAGTAAATAGGGAAGAATTAATCTCAGTAAAAACCGTATATTTATCATCTCTGTTGTTTTTCCCCACCTGTCCCTTGTGTTCTTAAGAAACAAATAATTCAAAACCCTCTAATAGAAAGACCTCATGTTTGATCTCTATATTTTGATACTAACTTACCGTTTAGTCTTTTCATTAATTTGTTTGTTAATAAGAAGCACAACCATCACATTAATTTCTTTTTCTCTGTCATTTTTTTTTGTAAGTTTTTTTATGTAGTGTTTGGTATGTTGGATAACATTGATTGAACTAGATTAAACATTACTGAACTTGACATGAGTGGATAAATAACTGTCTTATTCAATGTTTAGTGTGCTTTGAATTGGACTAGATAATTTATCTTATTTTGTGCTTGATAGATACTAGACGAGATTCAGCCGACACGAGGTCCGCAAAGATCTAGATTTAAGAAAAAATAAAGGAAGGATTAATCTGCCTGATCTGACCTGGTAAAAAACTCAGGTCAATCCATGACCTTGTCAACCTATGATAAAACATAGATAAAAAATCCAATAACTTTTTTATATATGTTTATTTGTCAAAACAAGGTTCCTTTGATTTAAGTTTTTTAATGTGGGTCAACTCAAGTTGACCCTCCTGGCTCATAAATTGAGTTTTACCTTGGGTCGATCCTCAAATCGGGTTTTAAAATTATGATAATAATAATTTTTATTCTTATATTACTTTGAGTCAACCCAAGTTGACCATCTCGACCCATGACTTGGTCCTTATCCCAGTTCGACCCCATAATTAGGTTTTAAAACTATGTTAAAAACTATTTTTATCATTACATTGACTCGGGTCAATGGTCAACCCGATTCATGACCTGTGACTGGCCCCGACCCTTGAGTAGGGTTTTAAAACTATGATAATGATCATTTTTGTTCTTACATTGACCCAGGTCAATGGTCAACTCGACTCGTAACTCGGACTTGGTCCCATGTCGACTCCCGAGTCGAGTTTTAAAACTATGATATTAATCATTTTTATTCTTACGTGGACCTAGGTCAATGGTCAACTTGACCCATGACCTAAGCCTAGTTGATCAGGCCTCACCCTGAGTCGACCTTCAAGTCGAGTTTTAAAACTATTATAATAATTTTTTTTATCCTAAGGTTAACCTAGGTCAATGACCAAACCGACCCATGACCCGAGTCTGGCCTTAAGTCGACCCCCTAGTCGAGTTTTAAAACTATAATTGTAACTATTTTTATTCTTATATTGACCTGGGTTAATGGTCAACCCGACCCGTGACTGAGGCGTGGC
>Ga0307515_10011114_pt1 | contig 17122 bp, 20 predicted proteins | sample 17_EM_MG_FD_194513 | JGI IMG/M metagenome (GOLD analysis project Ga0307515, IMG submission 194513) | Populus trichocarpa ectomycorrhiza microbial communities from riparian zone in the Pacific Northwest, United States - 17_EM | ecosystem: Host-associated > Plants > Roots > Unclassified | place...
TTGCCGTACAACCAGAATCGAAGTAGACCATTGAGGATTTTTAACCTGGCGCATAATCCATAGACGCAACCCACATCTTCGATGGCGTGGATACGTTCCCGACGCATGTAGCGCATATGCGCGATGGCGCGTTCGTCACTCCACCATCGCTCTGGACGCCCAACAAACAACAACCCCTCCAGGCGGATTCGCAAGTTAGCACCCATTATCCTGGGTCTAATCTACACGCCCTCGCGCTCTCCTGGCTGCGTGAAGACCGTGAACTTCGACTAGCTGAAGAGAAGAGCGGAAAGAGGGTGGCTAGGGGTCCCAAGGCATCCGATGTGAGTCTTGAATCTTAAATCAGGGGGGCGGGAGTGAGAATGGTTGGTGTGTTGACCGGTGTTGCAGGTTGTCACGGATTCGGAAGCTTTTTACAAGAAATATGATTACTCGCACTAGACGTCTATTGTCCTTCAGCCTACCTTCGTGCTCCACCACGCTCGCTTCTGGTCTTGTCATTACAGTCCAAGACATTTCTCATCACCCTCGTCCATTCGCGTCGTCTCTCGTCTCTTGTCTCTTTCTGTAGAACGGTTCATTCGCAATGTCTTAAGATTCAACGTCACCAACCCATCGGTAGCACTCAACCTGCCTCTGCTTGTACGCGTTCAACCACTGCACTCACAATTTTAATACTGGCATGCAAATCACTACAGTATTATGGAGTAGATGACGTACAACAATCATAAATTTATGTTTGAACGATTCGCGCCGTGACGAGCGCCTTCTTAGTTATTTCATAGATACGACGTTGACTGGCAAAGAGGATCGCGGCAGTAAGAACACTTTGCACGAGTTTGCTGCCGATACCCTAAGGAAGCACCGTCAGGGAGCTGGACGTTTGGAGTTATGAGGGTCACCCCACCTTGTAAAGACCAAGAATGCCTTCGTTCTGGATGATGGACTGCAATCCTGCCATAGCCGAAGAGTACCTAGCGCTCCCTGCCTGCAAGCGACTCTTGACCACAATATATGGGTACGTGATGGAAGTGGCAACTAAGGAGGAGACCAATGAGACTTCCGTGTCCTGCGCAAAGGTCAAGGATTGAACGCACTGAGTTTGGAGAGGGCGCCAAGGAGGAAGTAGTCGAGGTCACTCAACGTGGCCGCGAGGGGCGAACCAGCCGCACGCAATTTGGCGGTGCGGCGGACGATGACCATGTTCTTCAACTGCTCAAAAGCGGTATACTAGGGTACCGGGGGATGTATTTGGTCAATGAGCTTCATAGCTGATGTAGAATGGACACACTTGAAGAACAGGGTTGATCACTAGGATCAATGCGGGGCCAACTCCCGCCCAGAGTGAGCCAACCCCCTCCTTTCGAGTGATTTGATGCGCAGCCTCGAGTACAGATAGCTTCCTCAAAGCCTCGGGCGATGTTTCGGGTATAGAGACGACGCTCTTGGGATTAGTTTTGGCTGTTTGACGGGTCTGCACGACCCACAACGGGTTGGAGACCATTGCAGTAACAGATCCTATGACACATTGTCAGTGCTTATGCGTCCCTCGTATGCGAACGCCCCGACCCGCGATGCATCCATTTAAGAGAGATTCAAACGTGTTCAATCCTTTGGAGCCCCGTCTCGACTTAAGGATGGCCGTCCGTCCGGTTTCATAGAAGTAATAGTATACACTGATGGACGTCAGGGCGAGTAGCATGGGAAACCCCGGTGAGAGACTGACAAGTTTGTGATGGAAATGCCGAGGAGACTCGGGCCGAGTCCAGCGTAGAGGCCATTGAAACCCTCTTTCTTGATGGTGTCAAGGATAATTTGGCGTATGGACTGTCAGTTTACCGATCAACGTGTGTCTACCAACCAGTCGAACAGTGCAGCCCCACCCTGGATTCCGCCTCGGTCGAAAGAGCCGCCCGAGTAGAGAAGAATACCAATGGACTACATGATCGCAGTAGAGTGGTCAATTGAGTGCGTTATGGGGATGATTTATAGCGGTGGAAGCTAGGTACTATGTGAGGGTCATGGCTAGGCTACCGCCTGCTGAACCGGCTGCAGCATGGATGAGAGAGTCGGTGGTCATCGTTCGTCGTGTGTGGTCAAGATCAAGGTGGAAGAAGCCTGTGTCGCGTCATGCGCTCCGGTCCGGCCTACAAAGCGAAACAATCACGTGCATCTCTTTATTTTATTTTATTTTCTATCTATATTTTATTTTATTGTTTATCATAAACTTTTCGAACATTTTGGAGAATATCTCTCATTTTGGTGCGTGTCAGCCCATCTGTCGGCTGTGCGTGGGCGCTTCAATTCACCTCTCCACCTCTCAGGACTTGACAGCGGGCGGTAATCATCGACATCATCGACTGCATATGCTGTGCTGGTATATTGGCGGGAGTCCTAAGGCCCCACTAAGGAATTCGACCGGATTGTGGATCGCAAACCAAATTTGAAGCGCTGGCCCGGACATTTCGCCATCCGCAGCGCCGCAGGAACGCAGCAACCACACAGTACACACAGCACAGCCCAAGCCACCCAGGGGCAGTGGCGCTCCACATGGCCGAAACATCCCGGGCCCATCCAGGCCTGCTCTTTAAAAACCCTGGCAGTCATACCTTGAGCTTAACCACCCCCCACTAGAACTAGAAATTCGCTTTTCTCTTTCTACACGACACTCTTAAGACTTCGATCGACTTCATTATGAAAATTCAATTCTTCACTCTCCTCGCAGTCGCTGCCGCTGTCATTGCGCGGCCGCAAGGTCCTACAGTCTCTACGCCCGCAACCGCCACGTAAGTACCTCTACTACTCATCCTTGAAATTACATTGGTTTGGTTTTCTGATGAGTTCTTGTGTAGGGACGGCGGAAATACGGAAACATTGCCAAGTGTTATCCCAGGCACAGACAGTGAACCAGCCCCAACCCTTCCATCTGTCCTTCCAAGCTCGTCTGTATCGGTTGCCCCAGTCACCAGCTCGTCGGCAGTGACTGCACCCGCGAGCAGCACCAGCGTTCTTAGTTCGCTTAGTTCGCTTAGTTCGCAAATCACCTCCAGGCCTACGTCCTTGTCTTCTAGCACAACCCGAGCTGCTGCATCGACTAGTACATTCTCAACCGCAACTGGAGCGGCTTCCTCTGTCCGTTCGGCATCTGTGCCTCTGGCAGTCGTGGCTTGCATCCTAGGTGCATCCCAGATGTTCTGAAAAACCACTGAGGGTCACCCAAAAGCATCTCGCATCCAGTTGATGCTACCCTGCTATAGATTTACCCGCTTAGTTGATATCACGTACCTGATGTATCATGATTCAATGGACAATTTTTGTTTTTGATTACTGAACTCGAGTGATTGTCTTCGCTTGGTCGCTAGATCGATATATGACCGCCAAAACCAAACAGCCTCACCTAGTGTATGACCCTCGCCAAGTCCTCGTTCGTTTCCGTGAATGGAAAACATTCCGACAAATGCCCTGAACCCAAATGCCTGATATTCGCACGCCAACCAAGCTATGCAAACAGATAATACTGGCGTGGTGACGGTTGCAAAGTGATACAACCCGAATCGTGTTATGGGGCAGGTGGGATAAATTGCAAGTGTGGAGCAGTGGAGCGACAGGGCGAGGTCGGCATGGTGCTTATACCATGATACACTGCTGTAGCTGTGAAATAAACGACCGTCGGGCGACTCCTGCTCTCACTCCTAATTCCTCTTCCATCCGTACTGAGATAACCAGCAACACTAAATAGCAACACTAAATACGCCGAAGCACTTTCTCACTCTTTACGCTGGAAAATGAGGACAGTCATGAGGACCATTCAGAGGCCGCGACTCAGATTTGGCTGTTGACAACTTCGCCAGGCTCTCAACCCCACATCGTTACAGTATCCAAGGCAGTCTGACAAACCGCTGCGGGGCCGCCCCACAAGAGACGTACAACGAATACGAATAGAGCCCCAGTGGAACGGAAAGGCCGCCCGTTCTCGCCGAAGCTCTATATCTTGTGACGAATATCAAGGAGTATCCGATGCGCGGGCAAACCAGACTCTGCCTGATAGTGTAAAGGAGTCACTTGCGAGGCTCATCTCATGATCTTATCGCCAATGCCAGTTTCGCCTCGACCTCACCCGGACCTCGGAAGCAGCAGGCGGAGAGAATGTATCTTTACCACCATAGAACGATTCGAGGCCTATTTTCGTAGCTCTCAGGAAGCCGACCTTGGGAATATCTCGACTTTGTTGGCACCAGCTGCTTGGGAGTGATGAAGTAACCTGTCATTCGCGTGGTGTATTACGTCACACAAATCGCTTCAGAGCCATTAGACTTCATTGTGAGCCCGTTCCTCATTCTCTCGAAGGCATAATCTCGTGTTGGCCCAAGGGGGTCGCCTAGATTGTACCTCCATGCCTCCCTGCCTCCATTTCGCATCCTTGAGGAGTGAACGTGCAGTTCTACACCCCTACTTGGTCACTGAAACCCTCGAAAACAAACCTTTTTCACGTGTAGGAGCTTCGACAGTTGCAAAACTCTCAGGATTTTGCATGATTTTCCCTATATTTGTGTACTGCGGTTGCGGTATCTACACGTGCGGTTGTTGTGGAGTTGTAGAACGTTGCGCTTTGATAAAAATCACCATTCAAACGAGAGACAGCGTTGAGACAAATCGCTTGCATAGTGATTGGTAGTATCGGGCAAGGAGAGTGTCGTGGGGTAACGAAACTTGACGGAAAATGGAACTCCCTTACTCTCTTGTTCTATCTACTTCTACGGTAGGATTACTTATATAGTAATAATAGCCGAGCCACACATGAAACCAGTGTCAGAATGTACGGAAATGGAGCTGTAACCTGCATATGACCAATACCCAGGAACCATAATTAAACCCAAACCGTACCTATTATGACGAGAACAGTAATATTCCGACAAAACTAGAATGCCGAGTACGGTTGTCTATGGTTATTTACAAACTGAACGATTGCCGTTGTGAGGTGTTCCGTTACACCTAATGGAGGCGGTGGTCGAGATGTAAGCTCAGCTGCAATGGGCGTTCAAGCCTGAACGATGACGACGACCGCTTGGATTCTGCGAAGCGGCTGTGTGGTCCCTAGCACCGCTCGGAGCTCGGACAATTGCTGTATTGCCGTGATGCGATGTATTCCACCACCACCCACCATCACCCACGAGTCGGGCGATAGGCTTACTGGTGACAGAAATCGGGGAAAGGGACAGGATGTGCGGGAGACTGTGCCACAGAAGCATGGCCTTCGCCACTTCACCACGGAAATGTCACAGTCAAAATGTCGTACCACTTCCAATTTATGAATGCATTCTCTGACCTCTGACTGACTCTGAACATGTGGCGAATATTGTACACATCTTGGAGGCTCTGCTCATCCCCAGATTCTGCTCCTCCGTTGCTAGATCCGCTCGATTTCGAATATGCCCGGTAGAAGTAGATGGGTTGACGACAGGTAAAGCAAGCAGATAATTCTCCCATAATGATCTATCAAATGACCACGTGGCCGGTAGTCCCCCTCCCTCTCCCCCTCTCTCTCCACCAGTAGCTCTCCCTCTCCCGAATTCTGAGACGACTCAACAAGGCTCGGAATCATGGCAGACTGGTCCATTTGTATCGGACACCCGAATGCGCGACGTGATGCACTGCTTTCAGAGCTTCGATCGACAGCGCACCGATTGGTCGCGAACCGAAGAAAAGGTCTTCTATACCACTGAGTATTCTAGGTCTGGTCGAGGTCAGTTCCGCCGTCTATCGCAAATCGATCTCAATTAACATTTCCGTCTAGAGATATCTGTCGGTCATGTCACGGAGCCGCAGCTGGCCGTTTTATTGAAAGTGAGTATCCAGCCTCTATGGCTGTTCACGTCTCACCTTCTGCCAGGAGTCACGTCCTGAGGGTTGTTTCAGATTATTGTGAGTGAGGCGTCGTGGCTCCAATGTCATTCCGTTCTAATCAACTCCAGTTTCGCAGCCTCCCAGAGGGGCCGAAGCGCAATCTACTCGACCTACACTCGAAATATTCTCTCCACCTGCAAGGCACCTGCTGCTGTATGGGCCGCATTCCTCCAAGACTCTACTTCATCCTTTGATTCTTTCACTGACACTCGCAATGGAAATGCTACGTTCCGTGAGTGGTTTCTGGCTTCGATGCTATAGAATGCTAATTTGGTGTTGAAGACGGGTGGATGGCTCTCCGACTTCACTGGAAGAAAACCAAATACACCTCGCACTTACTATCAGAGCCTTATTCATCGTGGTTTGAAATGGAGAACAATACCACGTCACCACCATATATAAATATCTACCCAAGGCTGTACCTCTCGTACGATTCTGGGACCCAGCAAACTACAATTATCGCGACAGGCCTAGACCAATTCTATCTTTGCATGGACAAGCACCTCAAGGAATTGTTCAATGCTTCCAGACGGCCAGAGGAGATAGTCCCTCGACTACTTCTTCGATGGTTTGCAGTGGCTCAGGAATGCTTTGCAGGGATCGCAGAAGTTTGGGATGTCAACACCGGTGGTACAGTATGTAATGGAGAGCCCCTATTCTCACCAGTGCCCCATTTAGCTGATCACCTCTTCTCAATAGGGGATGGCGACACAAACATTGGATGGTACCTCTGATCATGAGGCCCGCGTACGTCAAGCAGAATTCAACGCCAGAAGTGTAGATTATACAAAGGGTGACTTTACCACTTTACGATCAGCACTCGCATCAGTGGAGGAGTGTCAAGATTTGTGGGACACACTGAAGCTCGATCTGGCTACTAGACAGTCATTGTCCTCTTTGTTCATGACGCAAAAGCAGCGATTCCAGGTGACTGCAAACCTCCTTGACAATCTTGTCAGTCGGTATGACCGGTTTCTGAACTTAGTATGGTATCTTCATATTTACTCCAGTGGGGACTTGATTAAACAATATGACAGTTGCTCAATTATACCAATATCCGTATGGTTGAAGGGATTAAGAAAATCTCAGAGGAGAACGCAAAGCAATCGGAATCAATGGCAATTGTTGCATACGACACCAAGCGCGATAGTGAAGTGATGAAGACCATCACCGTCGTCACAATGATTTATCTCCCAGCGACATTCACTTGCGTGCGTTCTTGAACACACTTAAAATCGCCCACCAGAGAGGTCCAGCTAATCATTTTCGATGTAGACGGCCTTCAGCATGGGGTTCTTTAAATATGACTTTGAAAATTCTAAAGGCCGAATCAGTATCTCCGAGCAGGGCTGGGTCTTCTTTGCGCTTGCGGTGCCGCTAACAGTGCTCACCCTCGGGCTATCATACACTTGGATGTGGTGGACCGCTAAAAAGCAGCAAAATGTACCAGTTTACTCCGCGGCTGCCAAGGCACTGGCTCAAGCTGATGATAGTTCGAAACCCGGAGAAGTGGGAACAGGGCGCATTGTCTAAATGGACTATGAAGTTAGCCGTCCCATTCCAACAGGTCTGTCAGGGGAGATAAACTGGACTTTATATCCCCGCCTACCTGTACTCCTGTTAGCTTTGCTGGTCCTTGCATGTTATCGAGAGGGCGCCTTGAAATGTGCGACCAACCGAGAGGCAATAGGGAGTTCGCTGATGAGAGCAGTGAGCGACAGATAGATTAGGAACCAGTATGTTGAGTAGCGGTGAGAATGGGAGGTCGGTTGAAAATAACATAACCAACTAATCTTGATGGTTGTGGTGAGCCTGACATCGGCGGAGGGCGAGCGAGAGGGAGTCAGATAATGTATGAGTGTACCCGGGGCAATGCAAGGTCGAGGGCGAGCGAGAGGGACAGTGTAAAATGGGCACCTGTTGATAGTCAACCGCCAAGTCGCCGGGAGTAACAAGATAAATGGCCGTCTGCTAATAGAAAAAGTCTCGATAGGTGTCTATTGTGGCGTACAGTGTTGACGTGAAGACAGAGAGCACGTCTGTAACCCCCGCGGCCCCAAGTTGATAGGTGTCGGCACTGCTCACAATACAACATGGCATCCCTGTGCAATTGACAGGTACACCTATGGCACTTGCTACATAATTCAGGTCTCGGACTGCTAGGATAACACAGCAACAAACGTTCTTCAAAAGCCACTGTGCCATGCCCTTGTGTTTATTTAAGCGAAATGACTACGAGTCTACAGTAATCTTCAGCCCTGTACTCAGTGGAGAGTGATGTGATGGACACACCCGGGCATTTCGGTTTGGGTGCGCACAGGTTAGTTTGTGGTCATTGTTAGCTCACGCATTACGCAGGCGCCCTTGTGCACAAAAAACTGCGGCTGCGCGTCCCATTGCGATTGCCCGTCATATCACTAGCGCTGACTGGACGTATGCAACTGTACCTCCTCGAACAAGAAGTAGGCAGTGGCACCCTCACTCAGGTCAGTCACCACAGCGGCAGCTAGGGTGGCCCTCCTCAAAATCCATAATATGGTTCCGAAACTCAATGTAATGGTAACAGTGTTTTTTAAACGGGTGTTGGTAGCTTGCGCAGTACAAGCAACTCAGGGTGTGGGCGGAGTGGTTCATGAGACACTTACATGGAAGAGAACGTGGAGGGTACTCTAATATTTCTGCCGTTGTCTGGGCGAGAGCCAAGCGCCTCGCGTCTTTATTGCTACTGGCGGTGGTGGCTCACCGCGCACATCATACCATAAACGATTTTGTGAAATGTCCTTAGTGTATTTCCGGCTATTATCTCCGTACATTATACACGAGAACGCGTCCATCATCGAGGTTACGGTTCATTTAACCCCATTCGGCGTCAAATGATGAGCACCTCGGGCCCGACATTGCGCGTCGAACCCCCAATTGGGAGAGGTCGACAGCGGTGGAGCTAACAAATACGCGCCATTCGAGCGGGTTGTCCGATGGTGGTGGTTGAACCGAAGTGATCGGCCTACGGAATTGGTCCCTGAGGGAAAGATGATGGAGATGAGTGTTTATGGCTTGTCTATGGGCAAGGCGGTCCCGATGTAGACTGAGTCCCGATTTGTTGGTGCCAAGGAACGTGATGGGGTAGTCCTGTAGACGCCAAATATTTTAATTCCATTTATGACACCGCAGATGTCTATGATGAGAGGAAGGAATGGAGGAGTCCTTCGCAAAGGAAGGTGAGATGGCTCTTCTGGTATTCGCGTATGAGATATCGAGGACAGAAGTCCTACTGAGTGTCTTTGAATCACGAGGCCATGCGCATGGGTTGGTTTACCAAAGTACGCGTGCATGGAAGGTGACAGGGAGTGGTTGGATCTTGCCATTGATAACCCATTGAGGGAAAATAAAACTCTCTTGCTATCTATATCTACGGTAGGATTACTTATGTAGTACCAATAGCCGAACCACACATGGAACCAGTGTCAGAATGTACGGAAATGGGTCTGCAACCCTGCATATGACCGATACCCAGGAACCATAGGGAAACCCAAACCGTACCTAATATGACGAGAACACTAATGTTCCGACACCCATCGCAGAATATCGTCGATCAGATCAGTCTCAACCGTACGGAGGAGCCTATAAACCTCTATGACGGCGATCCTGTTTCTACGGGCTGCATATGACGTGAGGAAGAGGAAGGCTTAAGCCGTGACAGACTGGTCGGTCTTGTCACCATACTTTGTGTTGGTTGGCGATCAGTTGCGCTCCATGAAGGTCGCGAGTCAAACTTTATTCGGAAAATCGAAGACGTGCAACCCTTCGCCGTACCTGCTCATTCATCGTTGACCATGAGGGGTGGCTTCTGGTCGTCGTCCACTAAGGGTTTACGGAGACGAGCATTCTGGTTCTTTACGAAGCGAGGATTGCCCCCTGGCAACTTTGCAACAGAGAATGGAGCCGTTATCTCTGGCTACGGAGCCATGAACCGACACGCCGATAATGAGAAGAAGGCAAAAAGTGTTGCAGTCAGCGCCAGCGCTGCAATGACCGAATAATGGTCATCCACGCGCATGCGCTTGAGGATGGGATGGCAAGATGTCCTGTGTTTAAATAGACCTGGAGAGCGAGCGGCGGTTGGTGGTTGGTAAAGTAAAGCGCAACGCACCTACCACCGATACACGATACATGGAATGGGTTGCCATTGATCCTATGGGACTGTGGTTAAATGATCTCAATGGGGAGTGGGCTACACCGCTCACCGCGTCGGGTTTCTATGGAAACAGGCCTACGAGGGGTTTACCCGCCCAACTCGTTCCTGGAAGCCGCCTCTATGGTAACGGGCCTCAGATGATAACGGACCCCAGACACCAGAGAAATCGCACATGTAAATATTGTAAACTTGGGTGGAGGTCAGTCGTGGCACGCGAAGAAGTGTGTGCTCTTTCGAAGAGGAAGCGAGGCGATACTGTGGCAGTTGTGAATGAACGGCACTTGGGAAGCGAAGGCGGCCAAGTTTCTAAAACAGATGACCCCGAATACGCTGCATTCGGTTCGTTCAGTGCTTTAGTGACTAAAGAATACGTCCTGTGGAGCACGATTCCCGTCTGGCTCCTCTTCCTCTGTACCCTATAGCTTCAGTTGTGGTTAATCGAAGCACGTCATTCCATACAGGAACCGCGCGCGCAGTGGAGACCAGAGCATCACCAAACACGGGTGATAGAATAAACATGTTGTAATTTCTGCACAACCGGGAATTGCGGCAAAAACGATCGGGCCTGCGGATTCAAAATACCGGGATTATACCCGGCCAACAATCGGAGCATTCCGTAAATTGGAGGAAAGGGACAGGAGAAGTAGACATGGTACGTGAGCCAAGTCCTTTGGCGGAAATACTTGACCTCGCCAGGTATCTGCTGAAGGTTCGCGAATCCTGAGGGAATTAGGGAGAATCGGAGAGCATGAAATAGGTTAAATTATCATTAAGTGACGACCTGAAGGTATCAGTGAGGAAACACAGAAAGTGAGTAGAAAACGGAGCGGCGCGCCTCAGTCCCTCGCGGCGCGGGGTCTCAGTTTCTTCAGGATTCCGAGATTCACCTCCCAAGAGAGTTGAGAGTCGGAGCGCTTGGGTGTTCATCCAGTATGCCCATGGCCAGCATGAACGCGGAATTGAGCGCTCGGGGTGCAACGCGTCCACTCAACCAACAATAAGCGTAGAACCACTGGCGAACATATTGATTTGATGTCCAATGCGTCTAGGGTGCCCAAGTTTGAAACGCGAGCGCGCCGGCTGCGAATGACGAATCGCAATATGCAGTTGGCGCCTAAATGGAGAATATGCAATTGTCTCTGGAGCCTCTTCGGGTCGTCCTCATCCGTAGAATACTGGAGGATAGGGTGTCCTTCCCCGGGAGAAGGAAGAGAGCGGAAGAGAGCGGAAGGGAACGGGGTGCATGGTGATACTGAATAACTGAACACCCAAAACGCGACCGTAGGGTGAAACGGGCCGCCGCCGTGGGGCGTGGGTGGGGCTGTGGTTGACAAAGGGTTGTTCCCTCCCTCCCAAAAGCCCTTCCCGCTGTGACCTCGTCTGCGTCCCGCTGCTGTTCACGACACACGACGTCGTCATTGCAATTCTGCTTGTCGACGTCGACACTTTGGGCACTGCTGTCGTTACCCGACCTCTCGTTATTTTAACCACTCAGCGTTAACTTAAATAATGTTGCTGCAACTCCGGGACTGTGTAAAATGTCCAGCTCAATTCCCTACGTGTCCTGCGTGCCCGAGTGGTCAGACCTGCGAACTCCGCCTCAAGTACGTCGTCTGTAACCTCCCCGATTCATCGCTCACTTCCGCTTCACCTCCTCTAGCACCTGTGACCAATGTGCGGTGGCCGTCTGTCTTGCAGCCCCCAGTGTACCCGCCAGCGCTGGTCCTGATCCTGCCGCAATTGCGGGAGGCGTTGTTGGCGGAGTCGTTTTCCTCGCCATTATTGGGGCTGTTGTCTGGTATCGACGCCGCCAACGCCAGTCGACACTCCTCGCGAAGCAGCGTGCGACTGTGGACACCAAGGACGTCGTCGCGCGTGCAGAGACGGTCCTGAATCGGCCAGATCCCACCGAGAAGCCTACGACGCAGCCAGAAGAGCAGGAACAGCAACAACAGTCCACCCAGGTGTTCCACTCTGACTCTGCAACCATTAACCTCGCTCCGCTTGCCCAAAATCCCTTTTCTGATCATGCGTCTATCAACACCGCCAGCGACCGCGCGACCAACGTCATTCCCATCGCCTACGTTCCACCCAGCTCGAGCAGCGCACTTACCTCCATCACAGATACGACAAATTCTAGCTCGAGGACACCGTCTTCCGTTGCCGCATCCACGATCACACCCCCTGCTCGACCGGTTTCGACGCAGACCGGTCAATCTGGCCCCATTCGACCGCAGCGCGGACCCGAAATAGAGGACATGCGCCTAAACATCTCACGCCCTGTCTCCGAAACCCCGTCCGACCTTTCCAGTCTCGCCCCACCCAAAGTACCATATGCACGTAGCACGGCTTCGGGTATCTCTGGCGTTTCATCCCGCACGTCGATCATTTCGGCGTCGAGTTCCATCCTTAATGAAGCGCCGCAAATTGTTACATCCATGCAGGCCAACTTCCGACAGGTCTTGGGTGTGCAGAAGGCGGAAGTCATCCAGCTTTCATCCTCTGCGCCTTCATCCCCGGGGCTCTCCGCGCCGACTCCGCGGACGCCTCAGACGACGTCTGCACGATCGCCACTTGCCCAGATGGCATTCACTGCGGGGGATATTGAGGAGGGGACTGAGACCGGGCCCGAGTCCAAAGCCGCGGGCAATCCGTTTGCCGATCCCACACGCCTACCACCAGCCTCACCCACACCGACAGCCACGTTCGGCGTTTCTGTTGAGGATGATAGCCGACCAAACAGTATTGTCTCAACCAACGGAACGATTATCGCGAATATTGGGAATGCAACTCGCGTACAGGTGCTCAAATCTTCCACTGGTCGAAGCCTTTTATCTACTGTCAGCGCATCATCTGCGTCGCCCATCACGTCGCCCCATTCCCCTGACTTCCGCACAGCTGGTCAATTGTCACCACCAGCACAAGGCGTACCACGCTCCTTTGACGACGACATGAGCAGGAGAATTTCCCAGTCGACAGTCGCAACCTCCCATCGAACCTCGACGGCAGACTCGATACTCGAGGCTTTCCCATTCGTACCGCCATCCCCAATCTCTATGCATCACACGAGCAACCCATCGACACCGCTCGCCCAGCGTGGGTTCGCAGCGCAGCAGGAAAAATTGGACCGCGAGCAGTTGACGCCCCCAAATCGGCAGTTGTTGGGCATGTCCGTAATGTCCGCCACGTCGACCACCTCTAGTGGTCTGGGGGGATACAGCTTCCAATTTGGTGCATCTTCACCCGCGTTGCCACCTTCCCCAGTAGCTGAGAGAACCGAACGCGCCAGCTTGGACACACTCGCGCTGAGCCGCGATCTTGAGGCATTCCCACTCCCGTATGACAGCCCTGCGTCCCCGCGAAGCTCGACGCCATTTGTTACCAAATAGTCCTTGAGTAGGTGCATAAAAACAAACCCTTACTTGCAGCTCACGCCGTGTTAGAATATCTCACCCTCCTGTTCCTTTCTGAAGTCCTCTCATTATGGTTATACGGTCACATTGTTGCTTTGGTCAATCGACTAATTCCTTATGTTGTCTTTCTATCAATCACTTCGCTCTTTCCAACACACTTTCCTTTCTTTCCGTTGGTGCCGGTTATTTATACGTACTGGCCAGGAATAAACAAACCATTTTCTTGTAATATTTTGTGTGCGACGCGAGGAGGCTGACTGAGTCGGTCTGTCGGTCTGATTACTTGCACTTGGCGCTAACCTTCACTCTCTTTGGCCGGGATGGATCCGCTTGTGAAGCAACTGATCGAAATGGTGCGCTGGATCACAAATGATTGGTTACCATGAGTGGTTCACGCTCGACACAGGGCGCAACCCCCGCTCAGGCGCGGGTGGCTCTACGCGAGACATCGGGGGACGTGATGGTGGCAGCAGAACGGTTCTTCGACGGGAAATACGACTATATTCTGGACCTTCCGGACGACGAGGACGATGGTGAAGACGACGATGCGGGTCCCTCGTCAAAGGCGAAGAGCAAGGTGCATACAAGAACGGGTGGCAATGGGTCTTTCTTTACTGCGGCTGATACACGTCCCAGGCGCGCGATTCAGACGATGAAGATGAGGATGAGAAGATGCAAGACGAGGAGGACGACGGTAGGTGACTCTCTCACAAACGGTGGCTGCTTTCTCGCGATCGGTGCGCTTACACCTGCTCGTGTTTTTATGCAGATGTACGTTACCACAGCGTATATTATCTCAAAGATCTCATGCGAATTCTATATGTTATTGCCAGGATGCGGATCTCTACGAAGACTATGACTCTGACTACGACCAAAAGGCCGAAAATGCGCGACATCACACTGGCGTCGACCCCTACGCGGGTATCTTCTTCTCCAAGGAGCGCAAAGAGGAAGTCATCGAAGTCGAGGAGGAGCCTGAGGTCATCGAGATCGACGGCCTGCGCGTGCCACTCATGACTCAGGGTGAGTGGATGAAGGGCTGCCCTGAGGGCGCCGAACAGGGTTTCCTCTTCTCCCTCTATCAGTCCCTCAGCTTTGGCTCTTGCCCGTGTCCTTACCAGTGTGGTGGCTCGGTTGAACACAACAAGGCGAATTTCTTTGCAATTCACGTTAGTTTGTTCTTGCCACACGAGTTTTGTGCTAGTTTATGACTTTAGGACACCTTCTCAGAGAGACTTCCTCACCTACACCGATAAGGTGCAGGGCAAGGTTCGACAAGTCTGCCCCTCGTGCTCGAAGACCTTTTGCTTGGCATGCGGCGAATCGTATTCTGCACCGGACAAGTCAAGACCTGGAATTGCCGCTGAGGACGAGCTCTTCCACTGTGCGAATCTCCAGGGTGTGATACTCGGGATGGGGCTCTCGATGGTCCAGCAGTTGTTCGCTGATCAAGCGAGCAATGCGCCTAATTCTCCTGGTGAACCGGAGAAGAAGAAGAGGAAGACAGACAAGGGAGCTGGCGCCTATGACGACGATGAGGACGTGATAACTCCGTCCGGTGCTCAGAAGCTCAAGGGTGGTATTGGCTACGCGGGGAGCAGACAGGAGGATGTAGGTGCCCCTATGGCAATTCCATATTTTTTGACTAATGCCTTTCATCTACATAGATGACTGGATACATGGAAGCTCTCGCGACACAGAAAACCCGGGATACGGCTATGGCCACTCTCCTTTCTGCCGTCCGCAAGTTCTTGCCATCAGTTCGAAGAGAAGGTGGCGGGAGAGCAAGCGATTATCTCGTCCATCCCACAACCCTCGCCCACATCCGAAGACGCTTTAACCTCGTCTGCAGCACCCTACTACGCAACGATTCGCTCTCAGATATGTCTGATCGTTCAGTACTGTATTCCGAATTGTTCCACTGGCTGGAGACCATCTCAAACCATGAAGCGCTCGCGTCCATCATGGCGATGCCAATCATGGTGATCTCCAGCATCAAAGAAGACACAGTGCGCAAGGGAGCTGGTAAATCTCGCTCCACACGAGAACGGACAATCTTGTACGAAGGCAGCTCTGGGCCGCGAGAATTACTCGAGGCAATCGTCATCCAGGCCGAGGCTGCGCTTAAGGGCTTAGAAGGTATCATCAAGGCACGACAGGCGCAAGAGAACCCAGAAACGATGACCGAGGAGCAGAAGCGGCAGACTACGACCGGTGGCGTCAAGGGCAAGGGCAGGGAGGTCGACCAGGTGTACGAGGAGAACGACCGGTTGTTGAAATTCTGCACGGGAATTCTGAACACTGCCGCGAGCATCGACCGATCCCTCACCGAAGTCAAAGGCGATGCGTTCATGGACCGGATGTACACCTCCCTGCCTCGAATGAGCGCCGCGTCCCGGTCGCGCATGAGCACACAAGCCGACGCGGCCAAAGCTCCTGCGCTTGCATCCGATGCATCCGAGGCGGAGGCAAGGAAAGTATACGAGGCATGGGCGACCAACGAGCGGTTCCAGTACTGCGACCTTACCGTGCCCACTTCGGACGGCTTGACACCCCAGGGCGGACCGAACTACAAATTTTACTTCAATTCCGATGCGCGGATGCTGGCCAATTCGGTCATCCCCAAGCGGAGTCTGGCGATTGCACGAGAGTTGGCCGTGCTCACTACTAATCTACCTGTTGCCTGGGACTCGAGCATCTTCCTGAGGGTGGACGAGACTCGAGTAGACATTATCAAAGCGTTGATTACTGGACCTGAGGGGACACCGTAAGTGTACTGTGTTCATACTAGTGGCCAAGGTTCGACTGACAACGCTGGGACAGGTACGAGAACGGAACATTTCTCTTTGATATCTTCCTTGGGCCAAGCTATAATCAACTCTCACCGAGCGTTAAATATATGACTGCAAGTACTCTTACTCCCCTTCCTAGTCGCCAACTGACTATCTGAAGACCAATAATGGAACCTTCCGCTTCAACCCTAACCTCTACGCCGATGGCAAAGTGTGCTTGTCTCTGCTTGGAACTTGGGACGGTCCTGGATGGATCGCCGGCAAATCGACATTGTTGCAAGTGCTGATCTCTATTCAATCTATGATCCTTTGCGAAGAGCCATGTGAGTGATTGTCACACCAGGGGGTATCGAAGCTGACGATCAAGTGCAGACTTGAATGAGCCGGGTTGGTCGACTATGGCTGGTACGAAAGAGTCGAAAGAATGTATGTATCGCGTTTCAGGAACGTAATGATTTTGCTAACTCGCCTCACAGATTCGGCGAACGTCCGAAGAATGGTTGTTCACACAGCAGTACGCTTCCGACCTTCCTTTTCTCTGCCGCTACTCACCCAACCGTAGATGATCAGCAACCTGAAGAATCCACCAGAGCCCTTCAGCGACGTCATTCGGACGCACTTCAAGCTCAAGGCTAAAGCGGTCATAAAACAAATGGACAAATGGCTCGCAGTGGACGATCGGAGAGCGATTGCAGGTCAGGGGCCGGGGGTACACAAGGACAGTCCTGCGGCTTCGAGCAGCGAGACGCCGTTCCAGAAGGACGTGGCGGAACTCAAGCGTTTGCTGGTCAAGCTCGAGAGGGGGGAACCGCTTGTTT
>Ga0307515_10011115_pt1 | contig 17122 bp, 17 predicted proteins | sample 17_EM_MG_FD_194513 | JGI IMG/M metagenome (GOLD analysis project Ga0307515, IMG submission 194513) | Populus trichocarpa ectomycorrhiza microbial communities from riparian zone in the Pacific Northwest, United States - 17_EM | ecosystem: Host-associated > Plants > Roots > Unclassified | place...
ACCGGAAACGCACCTCGTGCACAATTATCTCGACTTCGAAAAGCCGATCTCCGACCTCGAAGGCAAGATCATCGAGCTGAAGAAGCTCGCAACGGAAGACGAGAGCATCGACACCTCCGATGAAATCGGCAGGCTGGAGGTCCGTGTCCGTGAGGCGATCGTCGAAATCTATTCCAAGCTCAATCCCTGGCAGAAGACGCAAGTTGCCCGCCATCCGCAGCGGCCGCATTTCGTCGACTACGCCAAGACGCTATTCCAGGAATTCACGCCGCTCGCCGGCGACCGCAAATTTTCCGAGGATGCCGCGATCCAGGCGGGCCTCGCCCGCTTCCGCGGCCAGCCTGTCGCCGTCATCGGCCAGGAAAAGGGCAACGACACCAAGAGCCGACTGAAGCACAATTTCGGCAGCCCCCGGCCGGAAGGCTACCGCAAGGCGATCCGCATTCTTGAAATGGCCGATCGTTTCGGCCTGCCGGTAATTTCGCTGGTGGACACGGCAGGCGCCTATCCCGGCGTCGGCGCCGAAGAGCGCGGCCAGGCGGAGGCGATCGCCCGCTCGACGGAAATGTGCCTCGGCGTCAAGGTTCCCCTCGTCTCCGTCGTCATCGGCGAAGGCGGTTCGGGCGGTGCGATCGCCATCGCCACCGGCAACCGCGTCTATATGCTCGAACATTCGATCTACAGCGTCATCTCCCCGGAAGGGGCCGCCTCCATCCTCTGGCGCGATTCCACCCGCGCCCGGGAGGCGGCGACCAACATGAAGATCACCGCCGAGGACCTGAAATCGCTCGGCATCATCGACGGCATCGTTCCCGAGCCGCTCGGCGGCGCGCATCGCGACCCCGACAGCGTGATTGCCGCGACCGGCGATGTGATCGCCAATGCGCTGGCCGAAATGGCATCCCGCTCCGGCGAGCAGCTGCGCAACGATCGCCGCCAGAAATTCCTCAACATGGGCCGCAATCTCTAGCTTAACCCCCGCTCTTCACCGATTGGGGCCAAATCTTGGCCACATTGATGTTATCTGTAGCATTCGCGCTTGCGGGGATATTCGTGGCACGTCATAGGCTGGTAAGGATTTATAAAGTATAAGCCGCCTATGATTCCGTTTGATGCCCGGACTCCATAGGCGGATCGGGTCGCATTATCTTGATGGGCTAGTTTGGATGCGCATACGTCATTTTGCCTATGTTTCCCTCATGGCGCTGGCTCTGTCCGGCTGCAATGACGCGTTGGAAACCGCGCAGGTCGATCTTTCCAAGGTCAGGAACAAGGTCGAGCAGCCGCTTCCTTCCCATATCCTCGCCGATATGTCCGCCAAGGGCATGGACCGCAATTCGCCGATCATGATCCGCATCTTCAAGGAAGAAGGCGCGCTGGAGATCTGGAAGGCGAAGACCGACAACCGTTTCGACAAGATCGCCGATTACAAGATCTGCGCCTGGTCCGGCCGTCTCGGCCCGAAGGTGAAGCAGGGCGACCGGCAGGCGCCGGAAGGCTTCTACGATCTGACGCGCGCTAACCTCAATCCCAATTCGAAATATTATCTGGCGATCAACACCGGCTTCCCGAACCGCTACGACTCCGTGAACGGCCGCACCGGCACCGATCTGATGATCCACGGCGCCTGCTCGTCCTCCGGCTGCTATTCGATGACCGACCAGCAGGTGCTTGAAATCTACGCCTTCGCCCGCGACGCCTTCAAGGGCGGCCAGTCGACCGTGCAGCTGCAGGCCTTCCCCTTCCGCATGACGGCGGAAAACATGGTCAAGCATCGCCTCGACACCAATTACGACTTCTGGAAGATGCTGAAGGTCGGCTACGACAATTTCGAAGTGACGAAGCGCCCACCCGAGGTGAACGTCTGCGAAAAGAAATACGTCTTCAACCAGCAGGCAACCGACGGCACCTTCAACGCCGCCGGCAAGTGCCCTGTTATGTCGACACCGCCGGCGCTGACGGCGGCTCTCGCCTCCTACGGCAAGACCTATGACGCCGATTATGCCAAGGCGATGAGCAAATTTGACGGCATGGCCTGGTACGATCCGAGCGAAGCCGAGCGCAAGGCCGTGGTCGCCAAGCAGCGCAAGGGCCGCGAACTCGCCTATGCTCCGACCGGCACCTCGCTGGAAGCCGGCCGCATGGTCAAGGTCGCCGAACTCGAAGACATGATGGCCAAGCGCACCGCGCAGAGCCTCGCCACCAAAAGTGCTGCAGGCGCCACTCCTGTGACGACGCCTGCCCAGCCTCAGGCAATAGCGGTCGCTGCGGCAGTACCTGCGGTCGTGCCGGTGCCGACGCAGAACCCGCTGGCCTTTGCAGCACCCGAACCGCAGGAAACGGCAGAAGCCGCCACCAAGAAGCCGTTCTGGAAGTTCTGGGCGAGGAACTGAACGGCTTGGACCCCGTTCTTTACGATCTTCGCGGCCTGAAATGCCCATTCCCCGTGATCAAGACCCGCAAGAAGCTCGCCGCTATGCCGAGCGGTACGCTCATCCGGGTCGACACGACAGACCCGCTGGCCGTGATCGACATGCCGCATTTCTGCAATGAGGACGGCCACGAACTGATCGAAGCGGAAAAGACCGAAACCGGCCACCGCTTCCTGATCCGCAAGCGCTAAATTCGCATGCCGGGGATAGCCAACGGATTGTCGGACAGTGCCGCACGATCCGGCATGTCGATGCGCGGCTTGCCGAGAAAGGCGTCGAACAGATCCTTCACGAAGGCTTCCGGCAGGTCCCTGGTGATCAGCACCATGCGCGTGCGCCGGTCTTCCCCCGGCCAGGCGGCAAGCCGCACCGGCGGGTGGAAAATGCTCTGCACGCCGTGCAGCACCAGCGGCCGTTCCGGCCGGTCGGAGACGGCGACGATCGCCTTCATCCTGAGCAGCTTCTCGCCATGGGCCGAGCGCAGCAGATCGATGAACATATCGAGCGCCATCGGATCGATCGGCTTCTCTTCGATAATCGAGAAGGAGCGGATCGAGGCATCGTGACGGTTGACGTCATGCGGGTCCTGACCTGCATGACCGTGATGATGATGATGGTGGCCATGGTGATGTCCATCACGACCGTGGTCGTGATTGTGATGCGCGTCGTGCGCATCCTCGTCCCGCAGCCAGCGGCCGACATCTGCGATCTTCGTCGCGGGATCATAGAGCCCGTTGACCAGTACTGCGGCAGTGCCCGCCTCGGCGCTGTCGGCATCCATCATCGCGGCACGCGGATTGAGCGCCCGCAGGCGCTTTTCCAGCCCATCCGTTCCGTCAGTCATCGCTTTTTTTGAGACGATCAGCCGGTCGGCGACCGCCACCTGCTTGCGTGCTTCCTCGTGATTGTCGAGCGTCTGCAGGCCATTCACCGCGTCCACGACGGTAACGACGCCGTCGAGCTCGAAATTCGTGGCGATGACGGGATTGCCCATGATCGCCTGCATGACGGGGGCGGGATCGGCAAGACCCGTCGTCTCGATGACGACGCGCTTCACCGGCTTGACGCGGCCGGTCTGCACCGCATCCATCAGGTTCGCCAGCGTATCCACAAGTTCGCCGCGCACGGTGCAGCACAGGCAGCCATCTGATAGTTCGATGATCGAATCGCCGGAGCTTTCGACCAGCAGGTGATCGATGCCGACATCGCCGAATTCGTTGATGATGACGGCCGCATCCTTCATCACGGGATCTTTCAGGATGCGGTTGAGCAGCGTCGATTTGCCGGCGCCGAGAAAGCCGGTCAGAATGGTGACCGGAATCCTGTCGTTGAGCGCACTCATGTCATTTTACCTTGAGAGCCCATCTTATCTTAAAAGGATGTCGGGCGCGGCATTGGCACCGGCACGTTGGCGATCGTTCCTGCCGTATCGCCGCGCGCCATCTTTTCCGGCTGTGCAGCCGGCTGCGGATCCTGACCGGGAATGAGGCCGGCAAAGACGAATTGCGGCTCGTGGTCCATTTCCTGGATATAGGGCGACTGCACCTTCATGCGGCCGACCTCGTCGCGCGTTTCGCTGCGCACCTTGGCGCCCTTGGCGCTGCAGATATCGGCGGTGATGTCGGCAACCTGGTCCTGTCCCTGTCCGTAGGGTCTTAGCGAACCCAGCGTGTCGTTGGACGAAGGCTGCGTGGTGAAGCCCTTCTGCAGCAGGTTCGCCGTCGCATCGGCGCGCGCCGCAAGGCTGTCGGTGCCGAGCACGACGGAGATGAGCGTGTGGCCGTTGCGCGTCGCCGAACCGATCTGGTTGAAGCCCGAGGCGCAGATGAAGCCGGTCTTCATGCCGTCGGCACCGGCAAAACGGCCGATCAGCAGATTGAGGCTCGGCACGTTCTGCTGGCCATTGGTGAACCCCTCAAGCGCGAAATAGCCGGCATATTGCGGAAAATCGCGGCGCAGCGCCACCGTCAGCACCGCAAGGTCGCGTGCCGTCGTATACTGTCCCTTGCCGGGCAGGCCGTTCGGATTGATGAAATGCGAATCCGTCATGCCGAGCTTCAGCGCCTCGCCGTTCATCCGCGTCACGAAGGCTTCCTGCGTACCGCTGACGGCTTCCGCGACCGCAACCGCGACGTCATTGGCCGATTTCACCATCAGGATCTTCAGCGCACTGTCGAGCGTCAGCTTCTGGCCCGGCTTGAAATACATCTTGGCGGCCGGCTGCGCGGCGGCGCGCTTGCTCATGACGACAGGCGTATCGAGGCTGATCTGACCGGCGCGGATCGCGTCGAACACGGTATAGACGGTCATCAACTTGGTGAGCGAGGCCGGATACCACTTGCGGAAGGCTTCTTCATGGTCGAGCACGCGGCCGGTCTGGACATCGACGAGAATGTGCGGGTTCGCCTTCGCGAGCGGAACGGCGGCCAGAAAAACGGCAGTCACCGCAGAGACGAAAGAAAGCGGCCGCAAGGCAGCAAACAAACGGAAGTGGCTCGTCGACACGATTGGTCCTTCAGATATCAGGAAAATCTCGAAACCTTCCCCTATTTAGCCTATATGGCTATGACATGGCAAAGGTCATTGACTAAGTAATTTGCACAGCCTCACGCCCTTGTGATGCGATGAAAGATTGTCAGGATTTCATAACAGGAACGCGAATATGCCGATTTTGAACAGAGCAGCGGAATTGCAGGACGAAGTCGCCGAATGGCGCCGCCACATCCACGCCCGGCCCGAGCTCCTCTTCGCGGTGGAAAATACGGCCGCCTTCGTCGCCGAAAAGCTCAAGGAATTCGGAGTCGACGAGATCGTCACCGGCATCGGCCGCACCGGTGTCGTCGGCCTGATCAAGGGCAAGGGCGAAGGCCGCACGGTGGGTCTCCGCGCCGATATGGACGCCCTGCCGCTCACCGAGATATCAGGCAAGCCCTGGGCTTCCACGACACCGGGCAAGATGCACGCCTGCGGCCATGACGGCCACACCGCCATGCTGCTCGGCGCTGCAAAATACCTGGCCGAGACCCGCAATTTCAACGGCAACATCGCAGTCATCTTCCAGCCGGCCGAAGAAGGCGGCGGCGGCGGCAACCTGATGGTCAAGGACGGCATGATGGAGCGCTTCGGCATCGAAGAGGTCTATGGCATGCACAACCTGCCGGGCCTGCCCGTCGGCCAGTTCGCCACCCGCAAGGGCGCGATCATGGCGGCGACCGACGAATTCACCGTCACCGTCAAGGGCCGCGGCGGCCACGCCGCCCAGCCGAACCGCACGATCGACCCGATCGCCATCGGCGCCCAGATCGTCGCCAACCTGCAGATGATCGCCTCGCGCACCGCCGATCCGCTGCGCTCGGTCGTCGTCTCGGTGACCAAGTTCAATGCTGGTTTCGCCCACAACGTCATCCCGAACGACGCGACCTTCGCCGGCACGGTCCGCACCCTCGACCCCGAGATGCGCACGCTCGCCGAAACACGGTTCCGGCAGATCGTCGCGGGACTGGTCGCAGCCCACGGCGCCGAAGCCGACATCAGCTTCCACCGCAACTATCCCGTCACCGTCAACCATCCGGATGAAACCGAACATGCGGTCGCGATCGCCAGCGCCATTGCCGGCGAGGCGAACGTCAACGCCGAGATCGATCCGATGATGGGCGGCGAGGATTTCTCCTATATGCTGAACGCCCGCCCCGGCGCCTTCATCTTCATCGGCAACGGCGACAGCGCCGGCCTCCACAACCCGGCCTACGACTTCAACGACGAAGCCATCGCCCACGGCATCTCCTATTGGGTCCGCCTCGCCGAACAACGCCTTGGTGTCTAGCAACAATTAAGGCTTGGCTTCGCGCCAAGCCTTTTGTATGCATGGCATCCAAGTGGTCCCGTAGCTCAGCAGGATAGAGCACCAGATTCCTAATCTGGGGGTCACGCGTTCGAATCGCGTCGGGATCACCATTTTTTCAATTGCTTAGTTGATATAAATTCGCGTTCCATGTCGCAAATATGTTGCACATGCTTCCCTTGATTTCCAAACGTTTCAACGGGGTAGCGTCAGCCAGGATGCTGACAGACTGCTTCAGGTCGCTGGCGCCTCACAGATAGAGAGATAAGCCAAGCCGCCAAGCATTGCGGCAAATGCAAACCATCGCGTGCATTGGCACACCTCTTGCACCGTTAAGATTACACTATCCCATCTGGAGTATTGTGTAATGGAATGGGACACCTCGATCGAATTTGCTCCCGTGATCCTTCTGTTTAAGGATCCCGACAGGCTATTTTCCGTCAGGACGGCCATTGGGGCTGCCAACATGCTCATAAAAGAGTTCCCCTCCGATGACGGAGAGGAGTTTCTTGCGGCGATCAAAATCTGTCTGGACGTAGTGAAGGGCAACACTGATCCAGAGCAACTCAGAGCAGCGATTATTCGCGCTGCAGACGAGGCTGGCGTTACGGCTATCGCTGTTCTGCACTGACGGCTTGTTCATCTGCGGCAGCACTCGTTACCTTCAGGTACAGGCCTCTGCCGTCCCCTCAGATCCGAGGGTTAGACGCTCGGCCGCCACAGGGTTCGCATTCTCCATCGAATACCGAATACAATCATTTGTGCGCCCCTGCCGGGCAAGGCTGCGTTCGCGGCTTGGCTCACGACATTGGACCATACACCTGCCGTCTCCGCACAGCCCGCCGCGCCCCCAATCCCAGCACCGCCGCGACAACCCAGCCGCCAATAAAGCCAATCGCACCCCAGACGAGACCGGCAAAGCTCACCGGCACGCCGGGCACGAAGTCGCGCCAGGTGTTGGCGAGAACGCCTTCATCGGCGTCCCGCAGCAGCACGAAGGGTTTGGCGACTGGTGCGGCGGTGCCGAGATTGAGCTGCTGCGAGAGCAGCGTTTCGTAGCGCGAGATCGTGCTGCGCATTGAGACACCGCGGTCGCGCAGGAAATCGTCTGAGGATTGGGCATAGGCGTTCAGCGCCTGCTGGCGATCGAGATGGTGCTCGGCGGCCTGGGTGTTGAAATCCTCGACGATGACGCGCAATTCGTCGATCGCTCCGCCGATCCGCTGGCGGTATTGCTGCGCAAATTCCGGTGCCTGCGAAAAGATCGTGCCGCCGGCCAGCCCGGCCACAATGGCGATGATTCTTGCAATCTGTCCCATGGTCGATGCCTCCGGCTATCCCTTTGCGCTAACGATCCGGCGCCGCAAAGGTTTCTGCCGCGGACATAATTGGTAACTCTATGTGATTGAACCGACAAGGCTTCCGGAGAGTTCATGCCATGACCAACTCAGAAAGAGAGGCTCGTCATGAAACAGATTATTCTTGCCTGCACGCTCACTGCTGCGTCCGTCTTTTCCGCAATGCCGTCCCAGGCGGCAAGTGTGACTATCACCACGGATGACGCGCGTCCGTATTACCGCCATTCGGAACGGCCCTATTACCGTCATGACATGAGGCCGCGCCACGTCTCCCAGGATTGCTTCACCAAGACGGAAAAAATCCACCGCCACGGCCATACGGTCGTCAAGGAAACCCGGATCTGCCGCTAAAAGCGGTCGTATCCTGAAACGTTCGGCTGATCACGTCAGCCGAACGTTTATTTGATCGCTCCGGTGAGGAACTCGACAATACCGGCCGCGTTTACGGCGAAAGGAGTGTTCGTCATGCGTATGAAGATGACCCTGTTGGCAATCGCCTATGTCACCGTCAGCGGCCTGCTGCTCGCCATCACCCATCAGCCGCAGGGGCCGGTTACCACTGGAAAAACGGATCGGCTCGCCGGCTCGTCCTTCCTCGTGGAACGCTTCGCCGGTTGATCAGCTGAGCGCCGGTTAGCAATCGGCGGCAAACTTGCGTAACGTTCATGTTGGTTGATGATCAATGCGGGTCGTTAATCCCGCCGAGCAGGATCTGATTGCGCACCGAATGCACGCCGTCAACGGCCTTGGCGACAGCGGTTGCCCGCTCGATCTCGCCGACCGTGCCGACGGTGCCGGTCAGCACGATCCGGCCCTCCTCCATCGTCACCTGAACATCCGATGCATCGATACCGCCGGCAATCGCCAATGCATTGGCGACATCAGTCTCGACCGATGCGCGATTGGCGATTTCCGCTTCCATTTCGGGCTCGAGCCCGTGAAATGTCTGCTCCTTGAAAACCATGATCCGTTCCTCCGTGAAAGCCTGCGGAAGAAACGCCATCGGCGGAGTTTGGTTTCAGTGCCCCTACCAATTGACGCGATAGCGGAGATTGACGCTGCCAGCCTGGCTCCCCGAAAACGGATTGCTCACCGACGCATCGAGATTGAGGTTCGGCAGGATGGCCTGGCTGACAGCCACCGTGCTCGAAAAGTCGCCGCTGGCATTGCTGACGCCTCCGCCCGCCGAAAGCGAGGTTCCCGTCCATGGATGGATCAGTTTCAGCGCCTGCGATGCCGTCACCGAAGCTTGCCGGGCATCGACCGCGTCATATCCAACGCTGACGGAGCGGCTCGATTGCATGTCGAGCGAATCGGAGAGTATCCAGCTGCGCGAGCGGCTGAGCGTCAGCGCGCCGCTGCCGCGCAGCGTATCGACGCTGAGGCTTGCCCCCTGTTGCGACTGGCCCGCCGGCGTGACGCTCGTCCTGCTGATCCTGCCCCAGAGCATTGCCTGCCCGGAATCGGGCAGTGGCGCGCCGCCTTTGGTCGAGGCAAGGGCGAGATCGGCGCCGGCACTCGTTTCCCATTCCGCCGGCAGGCGAAAACCCATCGTCGCCTTGTAGGACCGGTCCGAAAGCTTGGCCGGCGACCAGATGATCAGATCATCCGCCCTTGCAGCGGCGGGGAGCGAGGGCAGGACGGCGAGAAGAATGCATGCTGTTTTGTATATCGTCATGAAATCCGATCGTTTAACCTGACGCAGGGCTCCAGCGCCGAAACCGACGCGACAGCACCTATGAAAGCGCTCGCAGCGAACGCGATGGATCACGGCCAAGCCCGCGATGGGGATCACGGCCAAGCCCGCGATGGGGATCACGGCCAAGCCGCGATAGGGATCACGGCCAAGCCGCCGATCCCGGTTTCATCCTCGATTTAATTTTGGCCGGAAAGCCTATGGCACCGAGTGCCTGTTCTTCCATGGACGCCGCAGCGTCCCGAATTGCCCATGCGACCGTGAACGGTCGCGGCGGAACCTCCCAATCCCCGTAAGGATTGTTATTAGGGTCACATCCGGCCGCCGCTCTGTAAACCCCTTAAGGGTTGAAATCTGCTGCACCGCACACTTGCCGCCTCCTCCAAACCCTAGTAGAGCCTGAGCCTACGAGAGAAATTTTCGCGAAATTCCACATGATGACCGGCAAAAGAGCGCCGCGGCGCCTCAGTATCTTCGGTTCGACGGGTTCGATCGGCCAGAACACACTCAATGTCGTCGATCATCTGGGCGGGCGGGAGAATTTCGAAATTTCCGTGCTGACAGGCAACGGCAATGTCGAATTGTTGGCCCGGCAGGCGAAATCGTCAGGCGCACGGATGGCAGTGACGGCAAATGACCGACATTACGAATCACTGAAGAGCGAACTTTCCGGCAGCGGCATCGCAGTCGCCTCGGGAAAGTCCGGCCTCATGGAAGCCGCCGACCGCGAAGCCGACTGGGTGATGGCTGCTATCGTCGGCACGGCCGGCCTGGCGCCGACGCTTGCCGCGGCCAGCCGCGGCGCCGATATCGCCCTTGCCAACAAGGAATGCCTGGTATCGGCAGGCGATCTCTTCATCGCGGCGATCCGCAAGGGCGGCGGCAAGCTGCTTCCCGTCGATAGCGAGCACAACGCCATTTTCCAAGTGCTGGAAGAGAACCAGCGCCACGCCGTCGAGCGCGTCATCCTGACGGCGTCGGGCGGCCCCTTCCGCACCGCATCGCAGCAGGAAATGGCTGGTGTGACGGTGGAAACCGCACGCGCCCATCCCAACTGGTCGATGGGATTGAAGATTTCGATCGACAGCGCCTCGATGTTCAACAAGGCGTTGGAGATGATCGAGGCCAGGCACCTTTTCGGCCTGCGGCCCGAACAGATCGAAGTGATCTTCCATCCGCAATCGATCATTCATTCCATGGTCGGCTATTCCGATGGATCGGTGCTGGCGCAGCTCGGCGCGCCCGATATGCGCACCGCCATCGGCTACGCCCTGTCCTTCCCGCGCCGACCGAACCTGCCGGTCGAGCGGCTGGATTTCGCCAAGCTGGCCCGGCTGGATTTCGAGGCGCCGGATGAAGTGCGCTTTCCGGCGCTGCGGCTTGCGCGCCTGGCGATGACCCGCGGCGGTGTTCAGGGTGCGGTGCTGAACGGCGCCAAGGAAGTGGCGCTCGAAGCCTTCATCGAAGGGCGGCTGTCCTTCCTTGCCATGGCCGAGATCACCGAGAGGGTCATGGACGATCTCTCCGGCCTGCCGCCGGCAGCCACCATGGACGATGTCTTTGCAGCCGACGGGCAAGCACGCCAGCGGGCCGCGGGGCTCATGGAACTCGCCATTGCCGGGTGAAAGTTCGGGGTTAATGGCCATAGCAGCGCTTACCGCAATCTCGTGCCGCCCTCGTCAAAAAATCGGCAATCAGACGGCTCGAACAGCAAGCTGACCTGTTCACCCGCCTCGATGCCTACAGACGAACGATGTTCGACGGTGAGCGACTGGCCGTCGGCAAGCTGACAATAGAGATATTGCGTTCCCCCGAGATACTCCGAAAAATCCACCCTGGCCTTCAGGCTGCCCGGTATTTCGGATGCGACCTTCAGATGCTCCGGCCGAAGACCAAGCGTCACCGCGGCGGCGACCGGCCTGTTTGCAGGCGACAGACCGCTTTCGATGCGGCTGCCTGCGACTTCGACCAGACCGCCCTTGCCCCAACGGGCATTCAGCAGGTTCATCCGCGGCGAGCCGATGAAGCCCGCCACGAAAGTATTCGAAGGATTCTCGTAGATTTCCCGCGGCGTTCCGGCCTGCTCGACGCGGCCGTCGCGCAGCACGACGATCTTGTCGGCGAGCGTCATCGCCTCGGTCTGGTCATGCGTGACATAGATCATCGTGTTGCCGAGTTCGCGGTGAAGGCGGGCAATCTCGATGCGCATCGAAACGCGCAGTTCCGCATCGAGATTGGACAGCGGTTCGTCGAACAGGAAGACATCGGGCTTGCGCACGATCGCCCGGCCGATCGCCACGCGTTGCCGCTGACCGCCGGAAAGCTGTCCGGGCCGCCGGTCGAGAAGATGATCGATCTTCAGGATCGCGGAAGCGGCCTTGACGCGCGTTTCGATCTCCGCGGCATTCGTGCGCGCCATCTTCAGCCCGAAGGCCAGGTTGTCGCGCACACTCATATGCGGGTAGAGCGCGTAGGACTGGAAGACCATGGCGATGCCACGCTCGGATGGATCGAGATCGGTAACGATGCGTCCCTTGATCTCGACCTCCCCGTCGGTCACGTCCTCCAGGCCGGCGATCATGCGAAGCAGCGTCGATTTTCCGCAGCCGGAAGGGCCAACGAAGACGACGAATTCGCCTTCTTCGACCGTCAGGTCGATCCCGTGGACCACTTGCAGATTGCCATAGCTTTTTCGCACGTCCTGGAGCACGACGCTCTTGTTGCCCATATCGTTCGTCATCCCCAAACGACCTATTTGTCCGACTGGACCCAGACGAGCATCTCTCCGGGCGCGCGGTTGTCCCAGAGATGATAGGGCACGAAACGCGCCGTGGCGACCTGCCTTTCGGCCGGCGCCTTGCGATAAAGCGAGGTGCCCCAGTTCGATGTCTCCTCGCGCGCGACCTGGAGATCGAGGGCGACGGCATCGTTGAGATCCTTCAGCACCGTGGTCTCGGCCGTAGGGAGCTCGCGGGGCAGGATGATGGCGTTGAGATCGTCGCCATTGTCTGTCGTTTCGACACAATAGACGAGCGGGCCGCGCATCAATGCGACGCGGCCGGCATCCTGGCGCACCTTCGGGTTGGCATATTGCGGGCGAAGCGCCAGCGGCAGGTAGAGGGCGACACGATCGCCATCGGCCCACTCACGATCGATCCTGGCATATCCGTCACGCATATTGGCGTTGAGATCGAGCATCGTTCCATTGACGCTGAGGGTCGCACCATCAGCCCAATCCGGAATGCGCAACGACAGCGCGAATGTCGCCGGCCTCTCCAGCCTGGTGGTAAAGGCAACCGCACCGTCCCACGGATAGTTGGTGGTCTGCGCCAGTTCCACCTTGGCGCCGTCGGCAAGCTTCAGCCGCGCGGTGCTCTCGCCGTAGAGATGCACGGCGATTTCATTGTCGGCGACGGCATACATGTAAGAGCCGATCGAGGTCACCAGCCGGGCGATGTTGGGCGGGCAGCAGGGGCAGTGGTGCCATTTCCAGCGGTGATGCTTGCCAGCGCTTTCGAGCGGGTTGTCATAAAAGAACGTCTTGCCGTCTGTCGAAAGGCCGGGCAGCGCGCCATTATAGAGCGCCTGTTCCATGATATCGGCATAGCGCCGGTCCGGACCGCGGCCGAGCATGCGGCTTGCCCAGAAGACCAGGCCGACGGAAGCGCAGGTCTCCGCATAGGCGGTGGCATTGGGCAGGTCGTAATAGTCGGTAAAGCCTTCATTGGACGCGGCCGGCCCGATGCCGCCGGTGATATACATCTGCTTGGTCGTCAGATCATCCCAGAGGGTTTCCAGCGCCGCCGTCAGGCTGTCGTCCTTGTATTCGGTGGCGATGTCGGCCATGCCCGAATAGAGATACATGGCGCGCACGGCGTGGCCGACGACCTTCGTCTGCTCGCGCACCGGCTGGTGGGCCTGGGCATACTCATAGGTCTTTTGATGGTATTCGGAGATATTGCGACCGTCCCGACCGGCCTCCGCCGTGAAGAAATGCGGCTCGGTGCCCCGTTCGTCGATGAAGTATTTCGAAAGCTCGAGATATTTCTTCTCACCCGTCACGCGGGCGAGCTTGACCAACGCCAGTTCGACTTCCTCATGGCCGCAATAGCCTGATATCTGACCTTCGCCGTGACCGAAAATCTTGATCATGTAGTCGGCATAGCGGCACATGATGTCGAGCAGCTTGCGCTTGCCGGTCGCCTGATAATAGGCGACCGCAGCCTCCATGAGATGACCGGCGCAATAAAGCTCATGATGGTCGCGCAGGTTGGTCCAGCGGCGGTTCGGCTCGACGCGCTGGAACCAGGCGTTCAGATAGCCGTCCTCATCCTGCAGCTTCTCATACATATCGATGATCGCGTCGGCGCGCGCTTCCAGCTTCGGGTTCGCCCGGCGATAGAGCGAATAGGCGATCGTCTCGATCGATTTTCCGAGGTCGGAATCCCAGAACATCTGTGTCGTCCCGCCCCATGGCTGAATGGGAATGACGACCCCCGGGCTCGGCTGGCCGACATCGATCGCCTTGATCATGCCGGCATCGACGCAGCGGTCGAGCAGGGCCTCGGCAGTGGAATTGCAGACGGCGTCCTGCCATTTGCCCCAAAATCCGCCGAGTTCGACATCGGGAACGGCGACGGGGCGAAACTGGCGATCATTGCTTGATTTGGTCATGGGCTCCACTCTCTTGGGATCATTTCACCGCGCCGGCCATCAGCCCGCGCATGTAGTAGCGTTGCAGGAGCAGGAAGACGATCAGGCAGGGGATCGTCATGACGACGACACCGGCCTGGACCGCTCCCCAGTTGATGGCGCCGAGGCGTCCGGCGCGAACCGCCGTCATCAGCACCGGCAGGGTGTATTTCTCATTGCTGGAGAGCAGCACGAGTGCGGCGAGAAACTCGTTCCAGGCATTGAGGAAGGCAAAGATCGCAACCGTCGCGACACCGGGAAGCACCAGCGGCAGAAGAACGCGCACCAGGAGCCTGAGGTCGCGCGCGCCGTCGATGCGGGCGGCCTCTTCGATCTCCTTTGGCACGGCGTCGAAGGCGTTGCGCATCATGAAAACGGAGAAAGGCAGCTGCAGCGTCACATAGACGAGCGTCAGCCCGAGCAGTGAATTGTTGAGGCCGAGCTTGGCAAGGATGATGAAGAGCGGCGTCAGGATCGACTGGAACGGGATCATCAGCGTGGCGATGATCAGCACGAAGAGCGCGTTCTTCATCGGGAATCGATAACGCGAGAAGCCGTAGCCGGCGAGCAGGCTGACGATCACGGTGAGCACGACGGTCGCGACCGAAACGAGCAGCGAATTGATCATGTGCCGCCAGATGCCGGCACCGAACGTATCGAGCAGCGCGTAGGAATCGAAGCTGATTCCCGACGTCGGCCACGGCGGCAAGGGCGGCGAGCTGGCCTCCGTGCCATGCCGGAAAGAGGAGAGCAGCGTAATCACAAAGGGCGCGAGAAAGAAGATCGAGATGGCGATGCCGGTCAGATGATAGGCCGACTTGACGCGGAAGGCCTTGCGCGCGCGGCGTTCCCTGGAGGCGGTCATGGACGCTCCTCCCCGACGCGAAGCAGCCAGAGCTGCACGACGCTGATGGCCACGAGAATGGCGAGAAGCACGATCGACAGTGCTGCGCCATAACCGAGATTGAAGGACACGAAGGACTGGTTGAAGATGTAGTAGACCACCGAGATCATCTTGTTCTGCGGTCCGCCTGACGTCATGATGTAGAACTGGTCGAAGGCGAGGATTGAACCGGTGACGGAAACGATCAGCGCCAGCGCGATTGTCTTGCGCATCAAAGGCAGCGTCAGATGCCGGAAGCGCTGCCAGCGGCCGGCGCCGTCGATGCGGGCTGCCTCCGTCAGCTCGGAGGGAATGGCCTGAAGTCCGGTCAGGAGAATGATCATGGTGAAGCCGGCGATCTTCCAGACGACCATCACCACGATCGTCAGAAACGCGGTGTCGAAGGTCGCAAGAAGATTGGGGCTCTTTTCGACGAGGCCGAGCCCCTTCAGGGCCGGGCCGATGAAGCCGCTATCGACATTGGCGAGCCAGACCCAGAGCAGCGAGGCGGTCGCAAGGCCGACCACGACAGGCAGGAAGATGATCGTGCGATAGGCGCTGACGAACTGCCGTTCCTTTTCGACGAAGATCGCCAGCGGAAATGCGACGGCGAAGATCGCGATGGTGACGATGACAGTATAATAGGCGGTGAAATTCAGCGCCGTCATGAAGCGGGTATCGTTGGCCATGCGAACATAATTGTTGAAGCCGATCCAGCGCGAAGCCCCCATCAACGGCCAATTATGAAGGCTCATCCATCCGGTGAAGAGAACCGGCATGATGAAGAAGACGATAACAAGCGCCATGGCCGGTGCGATATAGACGAGGCCGCGCCAGTTCGATCTGCGCCGTCGCCTGCGCCGGGGCAATAGGACCTCTGAACCGGAACCAGTCATCAAAACGCTCCGCATCTGTCGGGTGGGTTTGGCCGGGAAGCTGCCACCGCTCCCCGGCCGCGGCCGGGAGAGTTATTGGCCGCTATCGATGATCGACTGCATCTCCGACTGGGCGCTCGAAAACGCACCGTCGACATCCTCGCCGAAGATTGCCGCATTGGTGAAGCCTGCCCAGGGGCCGTTGGCGCTGTTGATCAGGTCGTTGAACTGCAGCGTATAGGGCGTCTTGGCGACGCCGATCGCCTTGAGGCCGACCTGCATGCGGGGATCAAGACCCTCCAGCACCTTGTCGGCGATATCGCCGCGTGTCGGCAGGCTGCCATATCTAGCCATGACCTTCTGGCCATCCATCGAATAGATATATTCGAGGAACTCCTTCACCGCGTCGATCTTCTTCGTGCCCTTGGTAATGACGAAATTGTCACCGCCCGCGAATGACGAAGGTTTCCCGTCGACACCTGGAATGAGGGTCACGCCGAAGTTGATATCGGGATGTTCGGTCACCAGTGTTCCGATGGCAAAGGCGCCGAGGCTCTGCTGGCCGATCTTGCCGTTGGTGAAGGTCAGGAAGTTTGCGCCGTTGTCGCTGGCGGCTCCCGCCGGCACGAGGTCCTTCTTGACCATGTTTCGATAGATGTCGACGGCCTTGCGCATCTGCGGCGTATCAAGCGTCGCCGTCTTGCTGTCGGCCGACAGGATGTCGGCCCCGGCGCCCCAGACGAGCGGCGTGAAGGTGAAGATCATGCAGCCGCCGCAACCGCCGCCGGAGAAATAGAAGCCGTAGGTATCGTCACCCAGCGCCCGGATTTTCTCGGCGTTGGCGGTAATTTCGTCCCAGTTCGCCGGTGCCTTCTCCGGGTCGAGACCGGCCTTCTTGTAGAGATCCTTGTTCCAGGCAAAGACGGACGTTTCGACCGAGAGCGGCAGGCCGTAAATCCGATCCTGATAGGTGCCGAGGCGAACATGCGATGGCGAAAGCGAGTTGAAATAGGGCAGGGATTTTGCCCAGTCGGTCAGATCTTCCAGCTGGCCGGCCGCGGCAAAGGCGGGGTTATAGATAAGATCCATCGACAGCGCGTCCGGCGCCTGACCGCCGGCAATCGCCGTTGCATATTTCTGCACGAGCTCGGAGAACGGCACCTCGGTCATCTCGACCTTGTTCTCGTGACTGGAATTATAGGCTTCGACGACCTTCTTGAAGGCGTCGCCGATCCCCGAGCGAACCCACATTTCGACGTTTTCGGCCGCCGATGCAGCCGACACCAGACATAGGGTAGAGATGCTGGTCGCCAGCAATAGACGCTTGATCATGACATTCCTCCCG
>Ga0307515_10011117_pt1 | contig 17120 bp, 9 predicted proteins | sample 17_EM_MG_FD_194513 | JGI IMG/M metagenome (GOLD analysis project Ga0307515, IMG submission 194513) | Populus trichocarpa ectomycorrhiza microbial communities from riparian zone in the Pacific Northwest, United States - 17_EM | ecosystem: Host-associated > Plants > Roots > Unclassified | place...
TTTTTTTTCCTTCCTATATTGCATCATCTGCTAATTTACCTGAAAGGGTGAAGCCATCTCCCTCTCGGAATCTCTAATAACAGTCCTGCAATGCCATGCATGTTGTCTCTTAGCCATGCTTGTAATAAACTTGATGTTTGGTAAGTGTTGTTTTAGTTAATTTTGGTGAATCTTTCAAAATCTCGCTAAGATCCAAGCATAATACAGGAGAGAGTTGAATGGAAAGACGATGTCGAGATTTTTGTTTCATTACTGGGATGGATAAGTTAGTTTGTCCACTACCATAAACAAAAAATCATTATTTTTCAGTTTTCTATATTACATATTATTTATTTATCACTTATATATACATAAACATATATATATTAAGATAATATTTTTTATTTTATTTTTTGAATTCATTTTTGACATTAAAAAACATAAAAAATTAATTTAAATAATAAAAAAAATGATTTTTAGTAAATCTTTATCTGGACGGCACTCCAGAGCTAAGAATCTAACTTCTAAAGCAAAGAAAAGTATATCCATTAAAAACAAAGTTAATATTAACTTTACAAAGCAACTGACAGAAGTTTTCTTGATCAATCGATAGAATGAACCCAAACACCCCCAGCCCAACAGAAGAGGGCCACGCCCAATAACCAACCCTGGGGTGATCGAACCTGCCATGCTATGAGTGAAAAAGAGAAGCTGCTGATAAAGTTTTTTTTGCGAGTGATGGGCTGGAGAATATTTTTCTTTCGAGGAGGAGAAAAGAACGGGGAATCTGTGTTTCCTCGCTCACATTCATCACTTGATAGATAGCAAGCGGCATAGTTACATAGTAGAGACACTGTTTAGTAGACAGCATGTCTTCTACAAATTGGTATTTATGCACCAACGAGATAGCAGCATGTGATAGCGTAAATGTATTAATCTTCAGTATATTATCATTTTCAGACAGTATATAATTGACCTTCTGTAGTATACTATCTTCTCTTGCACAATTTTGTTAAGCTATGACAAATATCCATTTCAATACCTAATATTTTCAACATTTAAGACTCACAGGTGCCCATATATCTCTATGATACCCTTTTCATGATTTTCTTCCTCTTTGATAATGCTTTTGACAAATATTCAAATATTTCTATCCATCATTTTAAAACTCGACTGGCCCGAAACCTAGCTGGCTTGAGGATAGAATCAGGTCAGATTTTTTTAAAAAATAAAGGTAGTTCAAACCCGGCCAAGTAGTCAACCCGGTATGACCCTATCAAAACACGATTGCAATCCGTTGACTATTTTTTTATTTTTTACCAATACGACATCATTTTGATTTATAAAAAAAGTAGGGTTGACACGGGTAACCCGGTCAAAACTCTTGACCCAGGCCTTGAGCCAGGTTTAAAAACACTGTTTCTACTAATTAATTTCTTTTTTATGTTAACTTGTTCAATGGAGCATCCATACATAATTTGAATTTAAAAATATTAAAAATTATATTATGTGGTCTGAAAATAACGGAGAAAGGGAGGGAATTTAATTTTCACGAAAGAAAAAAAAAATCAAAATATAGAGCCAACAAAAGTGGGAAATTGGGGGGGGGGGGGGTGTGGTGTGGTTTGGTCTCATTGGCAGCTGCTCTCCCTCACAAGGGACGCTTTAAGTTCAAATTCATCTCCCCCAAAACATAAGAACACCCCATCCTTCGCACACCAAATACACAGCTCAACATCGTAAAAATGTTTGTATAGCATCCCGCTGAGCCTGTGCCAAACTATGCAATTTCAAGAAGAAAAAAAAACTGGATTTTCAACTCCTTACATGAATGCTAAAGTAAATAACCAAGAATACGAGTCAAAAACTTCAAATGCATGAACTACAATGTGTAAGTCAACCTGGCAAAGATGATCAAATAGTTGTTTGTCGCTCTGAACGAACTTTGCAAAGAAGTCAGCAAGATAATTTACCACGTTAATCTGCTTGGAACAGTTCATGTGACACTTCAATTAATGGAGAGCACAAGGAGATAATATTGAATAATTAAAAAGGATAATGCTAATTACCTCATTGAGTGGATCGGAAACACTCAAAGGTCATCATCGCCCCCGTCCTCTTCATTCTTGAAGATCACAAAATTTTGGTTGGTACTGGGGGAGGCGCAAATGAGAGAAAAAAAATATAAAATAACATGATTTAATTAAAAAAAATGTGACAGGTGGAAAATGCAACAATAGAACGGTAAAATCTTCATATCAATACACCTCATTATATGCTTTTGCCATTGCTTCGAGTTGGCCAGGCGTAGTTCTGCCGAATGATGGAGCAGCAGCAGAGCACAGCACACCAGACTCTGACACCCCTGACTAAATTTCCTCCCAGTCGCTCCCCTGCTGCAACAGTTAGCTCAAACCTTGAGAGTTCTATTCCTTGCAGCTACGGGGACAATGACATTAAAGAAACCTGAAAAGGATGCCCCCTAACTCATCATCAGCTATTGCCTGTTCTTGGAATTCGATCACAGTGTCTGCCAACAAAGCCAATATCTGCAACATACAGAGACCAGATAAGGAAAGCGCATAAATGGTTGATTATATACCCTGTCAATTATTAACAATAAAAATAAAATAGTACGCACTGAGGTTAAAGTTCTATACCTAAGAAAATGAAAATACCCCAAAATGCTAATTTGTGTTTTGTTCATTTGACTATGTCATATACCCTTTACAAATTGGCTATAGGATTTTATTTTTTTTCGATTTGAACAAAAAAAAATTGATATTTTTCTCACATATGGGACAAATATTATGAAAGGGAGGAGAATTAAATTATTCCATGTCTTTTAAGGGTTCATCTGCTAGAAGTTAATGTAGCTAAGTGATGATGTCTGAAAAAATTGCCCTTTTGGAAAGAAAAAAATTATTGGGGAGGAACTTGCTTTCTCAATGTCTTGTATAAAACATTGCTACAAGTTGATGTGCAAAAACATTGTAAGGAACAGTAAGTTTTTCGAGGAAGCAACACCAATATTGGTTTATAAATGAATAGGAGTGATTGTGATATATGGTGAAAGCGAGACAAAGAAAGCAATTGACTCTTGTTCACAAATAATTTTGAAATTCTTGCTATTGGCAAACTTTCTACCTTACAGAAGTGGGCACTATAGCCACTGATAAGGAGTCAATCTAGCTTTTGACCTGCAGCAGACTATTGATAAAAAGAGTAAGTTCTTGAAACAAGCTTGCATATCTATACATGCGCATTCAAAGCTTAATCGTAAGGATGAACCTTTATATGTCCCTGCACATTAATTTTACTCAATTCAGCATGCCTCGTGGATAACAACAGGACCGGAGCACTGGTTGTGACCTTAATTTTTTAGGCCACTTGAATCTCTCCTGCATTCAATTACAAAGTTGGGGTTCAAAAACAATTTAGTTCATTTTGGTTATGTCATCGATAGCTCGGAAAACAATGACAGAAACATTACAAATCGATTGCAGTCATTATGCTTTATCAAAAACAAAAATACAAGGACATGTTTTATAATTAGTTCATCCAGATATAAATATTTTGCACATGAATTTAAATGCAAGATATATGACCTTTAGACATTGTAACCAAGTGAACTAGAATATTCAAAAGAGTACCTCAAAAAAGTAAAACCCACTGACCTCAACAACGAGCACATATTGGAAAAATATATGCAAAAAGTAATGGCTCCCATGTAATTACTAAAAAGTTTCACAATACTTCCATTTATAATTTTATTCAAGCTTTCAGGTATTAAATTCTTTCCAATCCACTAATGATTTGGAAACTTAATAAATCAAATACTTCTAAATTTGTATAAACTAAATCAGATCAGGAATGGCGTAACAGTAGATCTTCTCCATTGTTAAATAGCGCAAAGGTTTGAAGTAGGAGGAAAATGGCTCCTCATTCAATAGGTTACTTTTACCCTAACCAGAGCTGATTTCAATAAACTTCAATCTGTTGTACAAATTACAAAAACTAAAAGTGGGAGACAACCTGATAAATTTACTGGTAAAAAAAACTAGACAGCCAGCAATATAAATCACATCCGTCATTCAAGGAAATTATAAACTGGAAGGAAGAGGAAAATGATGAAATTAGAAATTCCAAGCAATTTTTCTTAATTAACAAATGAGATACTTACTGTAAGCATAAAATATAACCTAGCAAAATCCCATACAAGAAATGAGGATCCTACAATTTCGTTTTTCTTCTTAATCATAAGAATACTTAACGAGTGTTTTATGAAATGAGGAATCCGCAATTTCTTTTTTTCTTCTGGATAATAATAATATTTAACAAGTGTCTTACGAACACGGAAATTAATAGCTCATGGCACCGAGCACTTGATTTTCCTTTAACTGTGGAATTTGGGAAAAGATGAGATTCAGACAAATAACTTAAATGGACTTATGTTACTGGTTTGAGATTCAAACAATTAGGATCAGTCCTCTCTCTATTAGTCGATATGAAATTTGGTAATTAAACCCAATGAATCCTGCTAAAAAGTCAAGATTCCATCAATTTATCAAATCAAATTCAACATTATAATCTAGCCAGGGCATGTACTGCACGGGCAAAATTTCAAACAGAAAGTGATTAATACAGCACAAAAGTTGTCACTAACAAACAATGACAGAGAGGAAAGAATCAAGGAATTGAACAGCTGTGGCCAGGAGATATCATCACCCCTAACACATTTGTAAATTGAAACAAAAGTAACTAGGAAGCATACTTACCTTGCTGTTTAGTCCATTCTGACATCACATAAACAAAGGAGTTTTCATAGCCTTCAGCTGGTATACCTATCAGCGCATCAAAGAATTATTCAACATGAGAAGCGTTCATATGGGCCTGTATTTTAAACAATCAGAACGTGCAAAAGTCAGTCCATGAAAAGCAAATGAAGTGCCCGTGAAATCTTAGCCATAGCAGCTAATAAGACAGCAGTGTGTCAATAAAAGAGGATACAAGGCAAGTGATTGAAACCCTATTTATTAGTGAAATGATTGACATCTTTGCAAGAAATTATTTGACAATATCCTTAAGCATTGCCCTACTAGGCAAAAGAAAGTTGACATAGTTTGAGTTGACTGAAGCTGAAGCATCGAGTATTGAAGGCACATACCAATCTAGCAAAAATAAGCAGCAATGAGCTTTTCAACCCACTATTTGAGCCGATTGCATTCGTTGAACAAGAGCAGCAACCAGGTCTCGGATATGCGTTGCCATTTGCAATGGCAGGTGTAAAATAAGCTGTAAAATGTAACTCCCAACAAAAACAGATCCAGAGCTTTCCAGATCAGGGTTGAGAAGCCTGCAAAGCCAAGAATTTAATCAGGGTCAAGAAACAAAATTCTACATGGAGTTCATGATCAGCAAGAATCATTTTCATTGTAAAGCTCTAGATGGAGCACCATCAAAAAACCATAAAGCAACTGACGTGCAAAATTACATTTACATCATACGAAATAGAGTTCATGAAAACAGACTCCATATTTAGAGGACCAGAAAAGGTTGAAATCTGCTAAGCAGCGAGGAATCGCAGTTTAGGCAAATAGGATCAAGAACTGAAACCCAATTTATCTGTTGTCCTATGTAAATCTGCAATGATGATGGGCAACTCATGCTCAATATATTTTCTAATTTTAAGATTCTTCTTTGGAAAACCCCCTAAATTTATCTCTTGTGTTCGTGTTAAAATTGCAATTCTCATGGTCCTGCTCTGTTCTTCAGTCACCTACTTAGCATGCATATATATGCACATGAACTAGCATACCCACCTTTTCTTTGAACAAGTTCCTATTTCCATTCATAGAAACCTCCCATTCTATAACCAACAAGAAAACTAAAACCAATCAAATAGTGCTTTCTCAAATAGCACAAAATATGTGGAGAACACTAACCTGAGGTGACGATACAATTGTATGCAAGCATGGGAACAAAACCGGTACTAGTGTTGGCACCACAGTATCATCTAGATCCCCAGAGAGAAGGGCCGAACACCTTAGAGCTCCATGCACTACAAATTCCAACATCAACTATAGCCATCTTTCTCGAGTCAAGTTTCAATGAACTGGTCACTTATAAAGATATCCAAACTCAAGATTCAATTTGACAAATAGAACTTGAGGATTTATTTATGTATTTAAAAATGTCTTGCTTGGAATGTACATGACAATCTCAAATTTAAAGGGGGGAGAGAAAAACTTCTCCACAACCAAACCGAACATTCCTAAGACTTACCTCCACTCATATGAGTTTGATCGTTAATCAACTTCAAAAGAAACGGCACTAAATCAGGCCAATTCTCAGGCTAGTCATTACAGAAATCGAAGCAGTAGCCATACTAATTGCGGTACAAATCTTCCGGAGAGAATATCCAACGAAGGTAAACGTAGTCTCCGTGTAACTTGCTAATGACAGAAGAAGAATAAACTAAAAATCAGGTCTCGATTTATGAATTTCAAGATTTAAAAAGAAGGAAAGGTGGTCATAACTACTTTCCCTTCAGTTGCGACAACAGGAGGCTCAAGCGAATCCTCGCCTTCATGCCAATGTTTCTTAATGAATTGCGTTAATAGTACCGCAGCTAGGTGATTATCAAGTTAATTCTCGGAACAAATCAAATTAAAAAAAAAAAGTTAAATAAATCACAAAACCTAAGAAAGAGGATATCTGACGCAATCCAAAAGGAAGTTCCTTATTTACAGCAACTTTTGATAATGCGCGACTCCAAAGCCTGGAGAAATAATATTCGATTAGACTCCATCGATGATATCGGAAAATATTACGAGGAGAAGAGGGAGGGGAGTGACCTGGATGGAGAGAGGCTTCGGGGAAGGAACGGGTTTCCTGGTTAGGATCGAGAGTGGTATTCAGGCAATTGAGTAGCCATTGTTGATCTTGATCCATTACGTTTACCATTTTATTTTATACCTAATTCAGCTATTGAGAAATCAAAAGCCCAGTTTTCTTTTTCCCGCTCTTACAAGGAGATTTTTGCGGGGAGACGCAAGAGGATATTTTTGTTTCAGGTTTATTTTATATGAATATATTGGTCGAGGTTCTTTAGGGGTTACTTTAGCCTGGGAGGGCACACTGGGTTGGGCTTTTAGCCCACCACCAATTTATTTCTTGTTTTAAGCCAATCCAAATGATTCTCAAGGAAGACGGAAAAAAATAAAAGAAGCAAAGAACAGTCATGAAACATTGCTCTATCTGTTCAGTGTGTAAAGCCACATTTTATTCGCAGAACACCAAACGTTTCTTACATGCTTCTACCTTCATAGGCCTAGAACTCGTAGCATTTCAAATACAGTTTTAGGTGATTTATTAGCAAAAAAAAGACTGCAATTATGTCATTCCCATTTGCTCCTAATTTGAAGAGGATGCCTAAAATCAAAGGTCAGCACCACATTTCCATCCATCCTCTTCAATGCAAATCTCTCAACCAACACATAGCAACCGAATTTCCTCCACTCTCCCTTGCCATCAAACTCCTCGGTTCTCTTCACGCTCACTTGCCGGTCACCAGCCCACCCGACTCTTTCTTGCTCCCACCTCATTCTCTCCACAATTTCTAATCCCAATCCCACATTTGTTTCTCGTTCCACATCGCTAACACTCCTAAACCACATCACCCCACCAGCAACAATCTTCTGGTCATACACAGCTTCTGTCCCACCAATTTTAACCACTTGGCATTTGACAGCAACATCTATACTCACAGTATTGTCTTCATTATACGTACTTTCACAAGCAAAAATCTGCTCCCATTGTTGCTCGAGAGTCATCTCATAATAGGGTGAATTCCTCATCTGATCTTCAAGTATGTTTCCTTCTTTGATGAACATGAAAGGACAATACCACTTCCCCACCTTCACAGCTTCAGAACAATTCTGTGACAACGGGAAGCTGAAGTCTGGAAGGCGGGCACGGAGAGCCATGTTAAGGCCTGGTGCTTCGCTCAGCTGGAACTCCTTGGGAGTTGAAGCAGCCAATTCCCAACCATCTCTCCTTAAGAATTTTGGAGGTAGCCCATCCGAAGCTACAGATTTGGCAACAAAGGTACCCCGTTTTCGCTGTTGAATCTGAAATCGTTGATATATGTTTCTAGGATCCAAAGGTCGTGGTTCTAAACAGGATGTACGATTGCAGGAACGACTCGTTTTCACGCCCTCCTTAATCTTGCGGTTTACGTAAGCTTTCCTGATGCAGATCATGGTGAAATAATTATTTAAGTCAATTCAAACTATTTGGTTAGCATAACTAATAGCACAGATTGATTGTATAAGAGCCAATTTGGGCCAAAAGAAAAGGGAGGATAAAAAAGAAAGTGCAGATTGAGATAAGACACATACCCTTTATGCTTCGATTTCCTTTGAATGACATAGTATTGTTTGGAAGACAATGGTTGGTTAAGAACGGGAATGAATAGAACACGGGTGCATTCAGTGAAGTCCGGCCCGTCCGGAAACAGAACCTCTAGGTTCTTGTTTTGAGGAAACGGCAGGGCTCTAATATAATCAGTACTCTTGACCAACCCAAAACAGCAAGTAGGTTCAGTTTCATCATCTTGGATCACCAATATACCAGAATTCGGACCCTCGGGAGGAGATAACGAACGAGCTGAAGGATATACTCGATACATTGAGAGAGGCCTTGTCACATACATGATTGTTTTTTTTTTTTTGGTTCTTTGTGTTTCCCTTGGTGTTTTTAACTAAGCATTAATGAACGTATAAATACGCATTGATTAATGAACTCATCGATTGTGGCTTGTATAACTTGATCAAGTTACATGATTGGTTCTGTAAGGTAATAATCAACCAGTTGACTTTTGAAGATCAGTTTTCAGTGGTCTGTGCATGCTTTTTTTTATGCAACTAGGCATAAATGGTTCCCCATGGACGTGTTTTATTCGTCGGGTTGTGTTAGGTTCATCAAGTGGCCGTGTTCGTTCATCAAGTGTGCCCTTATTATTTCAAAAACATCAAAATTCAATCAAACAGCATGTAACACAAGCATTTCCATCTGACATGCCATATGCTAGGAAATTTCCAGAAGTACTTGAATACGGAATACTTATTTGACCTCAAAAAATAAATTCAAGTGGGGGGAATAATTAGTTAATTAGAAGACCCGAGATCAGAACCTATTTGAAATCTAAAGGCATTGCTTTGAAGTTATAACAGATTGGTTTGGTTTGACGAGGAAACTACTTAACAAGTGTGGGGTTTTTTCCTTAATGAATCTTACTTGACAAGTGTTCGGATGAAAAACATTAAAAGTAGAGACAAGTAAAATAAAATAAAATAACTTGAAGGTACATATCGTAACAATCTCCACGTGGATTACGAGTGAGATTGAAAGGTGAAATTAAATGATTTCTACGCCACATCAGCATTGAAATGGAAAGCAATCATCCACGGGTCAACATCCTCATTCTTGCCAACTTAAGAAAACAAGAGCAGAGAAACAAGCAGTGCAGATTATTTCTCTGTTTGAAAGGAAAACGAGGGTTCACTTAAGTGATCGTCAGGTGGTGATGTACACAGTGGCTAAAATGGTGGAGTTGAGGAGTTCTGTTTGTCATGGAGAGATGGTGGTTCGGTGGTCCATAGCAAATACTATTTCTCCTCGCATCTCTCTTTGCCCTTTTTTTCATTATTATTAAGTTTCAATCAAACCACGAGGGCATAGCAGGTATGTTCTTTTTTTTGTAGTTTGAACAGGCTATTTGACTCATATTTCACAGTGGATGAAATAAATCTTTCACCCCTTATAAATAATGAATATTACAGTATTTTATACATGTTTTTTTATAAATAAGTTTAATCATAAATATAAAAAATTATACATGTATTTAATTAAATAAATTATTAATTATTTATGTAATTGAGATAAATTATAAAATTCAATTCTTAATGAATTGAATATATCATAAATAATTATTTTGGTGGTTAAAACTACTGTGAACTGATTTTTTTTTCTTCCGCCATAATATTTTGACTTTCTCTCTTCTGCATTAAATCATGAACCAAAAATAATAAAAATAATGTTTTTAATAAAAATGAACTTTGAAAAAAATAAAATGATAAAAATGATATGTTGCAATTGAATTTTAATTTGGTTATAGAAAGATGCGATTGATAAAAGACAAAAAATACAATAACAAAAATAATAATAAAAAATTCATTATGAAAAGTCTACGGTGAATTAAAGGGAGCTACGGTGTGTGGAGAATAGTATTTCCCCGGTGTTTTTTAGTGTTTTATTAATTTTGAAAATAATACATATAAAAATCCAAATTTCCTAATACATTATGTTCTATAATAAAATCCGTTTTAAAATAGTGTTAAAGAATAAATATTGATTGATTAATGTATAAACTAGCCTTAAAATATATTATATCATCGAAAAACACAGATAATAAGTCAAGCAGTACTTGTCGAACCCAGAAATTATACACGTGTAATACTTTAATTCATGAAATTAAATAAAACAAATGCATCTTTGCGCTTTACATGACTGGTCCGTTTCAAGTGAAAGTGAAAAAGTGCTCTCTGTGCTTTCACCTGGAGATTGTGTGTATTTGGTCGGTAATTTGATGGAAGATGTTTTTTAAATATTTTTTTAAAAAATTAATACTACTACATCAAAAGCATAAAAAATAATTAAAAATATATTAATTTAATATTCTGTAAATAAAAAAATATTAAAAAACAAGTGAAACTATACAAAAAAAACACATGACGAGAGGATGTTCACCGCGTTGTAAAAACCATACCAAGCAGGTGAAAAACTATATGAAAGTCATGGGATAACTTAAAGAGCCTATTTAGAATTATGATAGCTGTTGTGGTGTAAAATGATTTTAAAAAATATATATATTAAAATAATTTTTTTTAAAAAAAATTATTTTTAAAATAGCATATTAAAATAATCTAAAAATATATATATATAAAAATTAAAATTAAAATTAAAAAAAAACATATTCTACACTGTGTTTCTAAACGGGCTCTACAACAATCACTTCAAAGCACTGGAATTTACTACAACAACCAGTTAAAGCAGGTTTTGGTCCAATGGACCGGTTTTGTATAAAATTCTAAGAGTCCAAAACCCCATAAACCGAAACGAAGACCAATTCCACATGTTAAATGGCCTAAAAGCCGCGAACAAAAAGACGCGTCAAAGTCTTTCGATTTAGCATCAATGGATGAATGAATTTGTGAATTCATGGTCCAATAGTACGATATGCCCATTTGATTGTTTCTTGGCTTCCTTTCTAACTCTTACAAGAAACTCCAGTGAAAATTGTCCACTTAACCAGCATCCACCATATCTCCCTTCCTCGAGTGATCGGAGATTCAAATCTCCCTTTGTGATTAGAAAACAAAAGAGAAGCTCGAGAATCACAGGGAAAGACCAACCTAAACCCTTGTCGCTTGTGTTGTTAAGTTATATTTATTTGGTTTTCTACCAAAACAAAAACCTTGATGACATTTAAAGCCCCAGTAGAGTTTTTTTTCTTTCTTTTTCGTATTGTGGTAGATGACGAAATGAAATGCTTTCTTCTTCTTCTTTTTTATTATTCTTCTTTCAAGTATAAACTATAAAGTCATGCAAACTCATTTCTGTTAGCTACTTTTGTTTCAACTTGATCAATGCAACTACAGAATCCAGGAAGGATCTGACCACCACATACACATAGAAAGATACAAGAGCAAAAATCAAGATTTAGTCTAATTAGTAATGAATAATTAACCTAAGGGTTTGACCACAAGGTCTTCATCTTTCTTCTTTGCACTTGGATGCTGCCTGAAAATCCATCTCCAACTCTTGAAACTTTTTCTGCTCCTCTTGATCCCTCTGTCACTGACTGTGATCCTGCAGGAACCCCCATGACTGAAAAGCCCATCTCCCACTAAACTACCAAAATGCCCTCCATATTGATCCTGCGCCACCGCATCACCGCCTCTCAGGCTCCCCAAAGCAGAGTGTGAATCTGACAAAGAGACCATCTTTACAGAAGATAAATCTGCTTTAGATTCTGATGGGAAATCAAACTTCAAGTCAATGAAGCCTGAATCATCCACTGTAGTAAAATTCCCTTCTTTAAGTGAAAATACACGTCTGGTATTTGGTCCACTGTGGCCGGGATCAAGCCTTTCAGGCTCTAAAGCAGTACCAGTAGCATCTCTCCTTTCACCATCAAAGCCACTTTTTCTTGGCTCTGCCTCACTGAACCCACTTTTTCTGTCAGGATCAAAAAGCAGACCACCATTGACACCTGAATTTCTGGCAGCTGAAATTGAACTCCTAGCAGCTGAAATGGAACTCCTAGCACCTGAAAAGGTGCCATCTTCAGAACCAAAAAACCCACCACCTCTAAAACTGCAGAGAGACCTGCACCTAGACACACCCATGTAATCAACAACCCACACATCACTTTTCTCTTCGAAACCCCCGACACTGCTCCTATCACAGCCCTTCCCTCTTTTCTTACTAAACAGCCTTCCAATCCTCCAAAACCCACTTTTCCTCTTGATCTCAACACAGCTACTGCTGCTTCTCTTGAGCATGAAATTAAGTTCATCTCCTTTCTGATCCTTACTAGAACTTTTGGGCTTAGAAGTAATATTACTAGACTGTGAAACTTGATCATTTTTTTGTTTTTCATTTTCTATCAAGAATGAAATGCGACCAACACTGCCTACCTCAACAGTGCATGAATTACGATTGGAAGAGATCTCCGAGCAAGAGCAAGAAGAGAGCCTTTGCTCTCCACAATCTGAACAGACTAGATTGACCAAACGGTCTTTCAGACAATGAGCACATATACCAACTGAAGATGATGATGGGTGTTTCTTGCATGGAAGATCTGATGAAGTACTGTAATCTTGATCAAACAAATCATTGCTGTACATCTCCACGGCTTTGCCTCTTTCTTTCATGGCTTCTGGTGAACTAGCTCCTCTTTCAATTGAACTAGGCTTCAAGAACTCAAAAGGATTTCTCTTCTTGATGTTTCAAGAACTAGCTGGCTAGGGTGTTAAAAAGGGAGCTTAGAATTAAAGAGCTTGCTAGAGAGGGGGGGGAGACTGAAGAGGGACAGCAGAGGGGAGGGTTGTGGTTTTTCAAGAAGCCAGGCTCGATGACATCAGAGAGTGTAAGAGAAGGATTACATAGACTGATATAGAGGCGTTACCTTTACGTTTTCTTTCCACAGAAAACAGTAGACAGGTAGGAGTGATGAAAGTAACCACTTGGGTTCCTGCGGGTATGATTGTGTAGGGAAGTGAACGCACAACAAGTCGAGTAAAAGCGGTGAACTAGCAGTCTATTTTAACTCAAATTCTTTTGCTGAGATGCACTTTGGCAGCGCTACAAACACGACAACATCCTTGTACAGTGTCTTGCTTAAAAACAAATAATAACGTCAGTTTATATATTTGTAATCTGAGCACCCTATATTTAGACAAATACATCTAATTTGATAGTCTTGGTTTTTCAGTGAGTAAAAAAGACATTCAATGTAAATATTTTGCATTTCACACTTACATTCTACATGTCTCATCATCGTGCCTGTATTTATACTGATAGAAATATTTTATAAAGAGCAGCTATTCTATACACGCGTCAGATGGAGACATGGCACACGAATTGTACAGTTTGCGGGGTATATAAATCTCACACGCACAGCGTAGAAAAGGCAAGAATTAAGCACCCCTCACATCTAAGGAAAAAGGTGCTTAAATCATGTGGCGTAAATCCACCAATCGGTCATGGTGTTTTGTCAAACTTTATCAAGATCTTGCCACTCTTGAGTATTGACTTTATATGCAAAATGACATGAATTCCTTTCTCAAATCCCAATTGTTAGGTCTCTCTTTTAATTCCATTAGTGGGTTTACGAAAGGAACCCATCGAAAATGTTCATGAGGAAGAGCAAAAAAAAGTTGAAGCTAGGTGAGGTAGCCCATTAAACAGGCACAAATTGGGCATGCATTTTTATTTGTCCACTTTCTTTTACATAGCCATCATGATTTTACAAAGACGCCTCTAATACTATGTCATTTTCCTACCGATATTGGGCACGTGTCCAACCGACAAATCTATTGCGGGGTCCCACTTTGAGACTTGGGAGTACTGAACTTTCTAAAAAGTTGACTATTGGGGAGAAATTGACGGTTGTGATATGGTTGGATGCATTGGCAATGATTTGATGAGAGGTATGATTATACTATTTGAGGCATGCTGTATTCAATCAAAGCCTAAAAAAAAAAAGAAATAAGAACTAGGATGATGATGCCCTTGAAGTGTCACACAACACAGTCTATCAAGACAGAGACAGATACATGTCCTTTAAACGTGTCGTGGTGGACTTTGCAAAGTCTTCTTTCTGTCCTTCGTTTACAGGAAACAGGGAACCTTTTTGCGCTGCTCACCATAGCTTCAAGTCATTGATGGCTTCCCATTTTGTTACTAAAAAAATGTAGAAGTACTCATATTCCAGTAACTCTTCTTGTGATGAATGAGCAAACTTGTACGTAGAAGTTAGTGTTTTATTTGAATTTAGTGGTGAAGGCATGGTGATCACTTGCCGAGTGATTGTAGAAAATTTCCCTTTCTGGTGTGCAATCGGCTCTCTCTCTCGTGTCTAAACTATCTCGATCACAGCAGCTTAAGCAGTCAGTCCACATTCCAAGGGTGTGTTTTCCGTGCTTTTATAAAAATTTGAGATTTTATTTCATGTTTTAATATGTTAATATAAAAAAATATTTTTTTAAAAAAAATTATTTTAATATATTTTTAAATAAAAAAAATATTTAGAAAAATAACTACTGAAACGCTCTCGCATGCTCTTTTTCTTGCAACTGACAATCACAATCCATACCCCCACTAACTCATTTCAGTGCCATAAAAGAAAATTTCTTATGAAAATAATATGTTTCTTATTTTCAAGAGTGTTTTACAATTTTTCATTATATACTAGGATGGGATGTAAAATAATTTAATTTCAAACAAAAATAAAATAAATTTTTTTCACAAACAACGCATTCCCAAACGTTACCTGTACAATATTTTAAAAGCCAATCAGTGACATTCAAATGTGCTCAACTTTAGGGGGGGGTTTTATCATTTTTTTTCATGCCTCGATACTTATTTACCTGCAATGAAAAGTAGAGTGACATCATAAAAGCAGGCACTGTGGACTCTGATTTTTCTTCTCTCTCTCTCTCTTTCCCTTCGATGAAGCTTGCTTTAATTTGAACAAATTGAGCAAGCTGAACTATTCACGCTGTTCTCGACAAGTTCATATAATAATTTTCTTTATTTGAGATTGTTGTATGATCTGGCGGTTAGCAGAAAAGGGAGATAATTGTACAGGAGACGAGCTCTGCAAGGAAATGCTTGTTGCTATACATGTATTGTTTTGTTAGAGTTTATTGTTTAATTCAATACCTGTTATATACCAAAGTTTATTGAAAAATTGAAGGACACGTTGTTTCTGTAGCTGCTAAACCAAGTAAAATATATTCTGAAAGCCGTCGAGATTCAAGAAGGATCAAGGAAGTGTTGTGCAGATTTATAGGAAAGAAATAAAATGACCCAGAACAAAGCTACCAAGATAACAGGTACAAGGCATGTCTTCTCCGAGCCATAATGTTAAGGAATGCACGTCCCACGCATGCCCAATCCCAATGCATCATTGGGACAAATAAACAATCGTTTTTAAGGGATGTTTTTTGTCTATTCAATCGATACTAAGATGCTCATAATCATGATGATGACGATGTCTTAGTTTATTGTTTTTGGTCCGAATTGTCTTTGTCTATCAGGGATACTGTTGTTTTCTAATTCATGATTATAAGATGCCCAAGTATAATAAGGTTTTCCTACTCTTAACTTAACTCACTGACCAAGCAACATTTCTTTTTGTCTTTTGAATGGAGTTCATGATTGAGCACAATTTATTAGCAACATATTTGCTGTCCAACACATATGTTCAGGGACCCATCAACCCTCAAACAGCAAATTAACCTTTTTCGCTCCCGAAGGTGCATTGAATGGAGCGAGTTCGGACCGGACTGGACTAGAGTGGAGGAATAATTATTATTGTTTATTTTTTGGTGTATATCAGATATTGTCTCGTGCAAATAAATACAATAAATACATTTTTTTAATAAAATATATTGATCCAGTTCTTTCATATTGTGTAAAAACCTACTAATCTCGTTCTCTTAAGATTTTGATTGTTGAATTTATTGTTAAGAGGTTATTATTTTTTATATAATTTTATAAATATAAATAATTTAATTTTCTCATTTTTTAGTTAAAATTAACTTATTTAATTTTAAAAATAATGAATGCATTCTATGTATTTGCTTTATTCGATTAGTTTCATAAACAATGCCATTGATTTTTTTTTTTTTTATCTTTAAAGGATTGCGTTATATTATATTTTATTGATTAGTTTTGTAAAAAACAGCATCTGGTATTTTCAAGTCATGAAAGATAATTGATCCGGTTTTATTTATTTCGATAAATCAATGATTATTTCAGTTTTTATTTAATTTTATTGGACCATTTTCATAAACATCACATGAAACAACAAAGGTCGGGTCAAGAGGAGTGAAGGGCATTTTTAGACTCGAAGGTTGAGGGATACGTTGACAATTTTACCAGTGGAATGGAACAAACACACCCCATTTGCTTTGGATAAAAATTAAATTTTGGCGAACTATTTTTCCACTTTCCCTCGTACTCTATCAAAGACTCTTATCTCGTACTATCCTATACTGTTCTATGCATCAAATAAATCGTAAATGCACTAAAACTAATCGACTTGTAAGTTGTATGGCTGAAGAAAAGTCATAGCCGCTGCCCTGCTGTTCCTGGCATTCTAGCCCACAAAGCAAAATAATAGTAATAATAATATATAGTAGTAGTAATAAACTCGATGCCGACATTGAGAAAAACAAAATGCGATTTTTGGTTTTGATCAGTTTGAATACCCAACAGAAAAGGAAAAATAAACATTAGAGTCATTTTTTAATTAATTTATAATATTTGATTTAAGTGAATATTTC
>Ga0307515_10011118_pt1 | contig 17118 bp, 13 predicted proteins | sample 17_EM_MG_FD_194513 | JGI IMG/M metagenome (GOLD analysis project Ga0307515, IMG submission 194513) | Populus trichocarpa ectomycorrhiza microbial communities from riparian zone in the Pacific Northwest, United States - 17_EM | ecosystem: Host-associated > Plants > Roots > Unclassified | place...
GCCGTTGTGGTTGGTCGCCGACGACAGATTGGGCAGATCCACCAGCTTCGCTTCGCTGCCGGCCAGCACCACATCGCCGTTCGCGGTGAAGCGGCTGATGCGGTTGTGCGCGCCGCCCTCGGTGCTGGTGTAGTAGACGTACACGTAGCCGTTGCTCGCGAAGTTCGGGTGCAGCGTGACGCCGATAAGCCCCCGCTCGCCGGCCGAGTCGACCGTGAGCTGCATGAACGGCGTGCCGAGCAGCGCCCCGTTCTTCACCACCCGCAGCGCGCCGCCCTGTTGCGCGACGAACAGGCGGCCGTCGGGTGCCTGCGCGATCGCGGTCGCACCGCTCAGGCCGGTGATCCAGCTTTCGTTGCGGGTGAAACCGGCCGGCTGCGTGCGCGTGCCGCCGAAGCTGACAGTCGCACTCGACCACGGCGAGACGTTGCCGGCCGCATCCAGTGCGCGACTGCGCACCACGTGCTGGCCCGATGCGTACAGCGCAATGTCGACGTTCACGGCATACGGAAGCGCTGTCACCGTGCTGCCGACCTGCACGCCATCGACCTGAAACTCGACACCGGTCACCGCGACGTTGTCGGTCGCGAGCGTGGCGAGTGCGAGCGTACCGGTGAGGCCACTGGCGAGATCGCTGGGGGTCGTGAGCGCGGCGGTCGGGGCTTGCGTGTCTGGCGCCGGCAGCGGGGGTGGCGTCGGTGCGGGCAGCGGGATCGGCGCGGGGGCGGCGGGCGACGACGAGTCACCGCCACCGCACGCCGCCAGCCACAGCGGCACGACGACGCACGCGAACCGGGATGCAGGGCCAAACTTCATCGAGCAACCTCCGGGCCGGAGCCCAACAAATGGTCGCGCATTCTGGTCACGGCACGGCGCGGCGGCTGTGAGGAGTTGTACCGACGCTTGTGCGCTTCAGTCACGCTCCGGCGCAATCTGGGTCGCGTAGTCGACCAGTGCGCCGAGGATGTCTTGTCGGCGCTCATCGCCATCGTCAACGGCTTCGCCGAGCACGTCGATCTGCTCGAAGAAGGCTTCGAGCGTGAGCCCGCCGCCGGCACCGTCGTGCAGGCGATGGGCGCAATGCTCGATCCACTGCGTCTGCTCGGCCGCGTTCAGTGACTCTGGAAAATTGCGGGCGCGATAGCGAAAGAAGAGCTCGTTCAGCCGCGCATCGCTGAAAGCCGGCCGCTTGGCCGCGAGTTGCGCGCCGTCGAGTGTGCGCAGCTTCTGCAGCGTGCGCCGATCCTCGTTGCCGATGAAGCCGCCGTACAGGTCTTCGTCGACATCGGTCGCGCCCTCGCGCGCCGGCCGCTCGAAGATCGCCGGCCACATGCCGGCGAGCAGGTTCGCCTTCTGCGCGATCACTTCGGCGTGGCGCAGCGCCTGCGCGATGTCGAGGCCCCACCTCAGGGCCATCGCATCGCTCAGCGTCTTGAGGTTGCCGATCACGATCGGCGACTTGTTGATGTGGATGGTCTTGATCGGCAGCCGGGTCACGCCTTCGGGCAACTCGTCACTGCGCGTGAACATGCGTGTGCGTATCTCGTCGACACCGAGCGTGAGCAGCTCGCCCGGGTCGGCCGCCAAGTCCCACACGATGATCTCGTTCTTGTTGGTCGGGTGCGGCGCGATCGGCCAGACCGGCGCGATGCAGCCGCGCTCGGTGCCGTACATGCCCGAGACGTGCAGGAACGGCTTGCCGACGCCCATCTCCTTGAGCACCTCGTGCTTGCTGCGCAGCTTCAGGCAGAAATCCCACAGCCGCGGCTGGCGCGTCTTGATCAACTTCGCCATCGCGATCGTCGCCCGCACGTCAGACAGCGCATCGTGCGCGGCCGCATGCACGAGCTTGTTTGCGGCGGTCAGGTGCTCAAGCTTGAACGAGGGCTTGCCATCGTCATGCACCGGCCACTCGATGCCCTCAGGGCGCAGCGCCCAGGTCGTGCGCACCACGTCGAGCAAATCCCAGCGGCCACACTCGTTCTGCCACTCGCGCGCGTACGGGTCGATCAGGTTGCGCCAGAACAGATGGCGCGTGACCTCGTCGTCGAAGCGGATCGAGTTGTAGCCGACGCCGACCGTGCCCGGCTGCCCGAGCTGCTGCTCGATCGCGTCGGCGAAGCGGTGCTCCGGCACGCCCTGCGCGAGGCACAGCTGAGGTGTGATGCCGGTCAGCAGGCAGGCCTCGGGCTCGGGCAGAAAGTCGGGCGCGGGCTGGCAATACTGCATCAGCGGCGCGCCGATTTCGTTCAGCTCGGCATCGGTGCGCACACCGGCGAACTGTGACGGCCGATCGCGGCGCGGCACGCGGCCGAAGGTTTCGTAGTCGTGCCAGAAGAAGGTCATGTCGGCCATGGCAGGGAATCTAACAGGCGACGCGGCGTGCCTTGTTCAGATAAGCTTGCCAGCCCCATTTCCACCCCCTGCGTCGGAGACCTGCTTCCATGACCCGAGTTTTCAACTTCAGCGCCGGCCCTGCCGCCCTGCCCGAATCCGTGCTGCGCCAAGCAGCCGACGAGATGCTCGACTGGCACGGCTCGGGCATGTCGGTGATGGAGATGAGCCATCGCGGCAAGGAGTTCATCTCGATCCACGCCGAATGCGAGGCCTTGCTGCGGGAACTGCTGGCGATCCCCACGAACTACAAGGTGCTGTTCATGCAAGGCGGCGCGATCGGCGAGAACGCGATCGTGCCCATGAACATGCTGCGCGGCCGCACGAGTGCCGACTACGTGAACACCGGCGAATGGTCGAAGAAGTCGATGAAGGAGGCGAGCAAGTACGCAAAGATCAACGTCGTCGCGAGTTCGGAAGACACGAAATTCGACCGCGTACCCAAGCGCGACACCTGGAAGCTCGACCCGAACGCCGCCTACGTTCACGTCTGCGCGAACGAGACCATCGGCGGCATCGAGTACCACTTCACGCCCGACGTGGGCGATGTGCCGCTGATCGCCGACGTGTCCTCCAACATCATGTCGCGGCCGATGGACGTGTCGAAGTTCGGCCTGCTCTACGGCGGCGCGCAGAAGAACATCGGCCCGGCCGGTTTGACGATCGTCATCGTGCGCGACGACCTGCTCGGCGGTGCGCTGCCGATCACGCCCTCGGCCTTCAACTACGCCGAACAGGCCGCGAACGACTCGATGCTGAACACGCCGCCGACCTACGCGATCTACATCGCCGGCCTCGTCTTCAACTGGATCAAGCAGCGCGGCGGCCTGGTCGCGATGGAGGCGCACAACCGCAAGAAGGCGGCGGTGCTGTACGACTTTCTCGACGCGACCTCGTTCTACAGCAGCCCGATCCAGCGCGAAGACCGCTCGCTGATGAACGTGCCGTTCAAGCTGAAGGACGAAGCGCTCGATGCCGCGTTTTTGAAGGGCGCCGAAGCGCGCGGCATGCTGCAGCTGAAGGGCCACCGCGCGGTCGGCGGCATGCGCGCGTCGATCTACAACGCGATGCCGATCGAAGGCGTGCAGGCGCTGGTCGCCTACATGAAGGAGTTCGAGGCTTCCAATGGCTGACGCCACCCGCTTCGAGGTGCTGGTGCTGAACCAGATCTCGGCCAACGGCCTGAAGCGGCTGCCGGCCGAGCGCTACACGGTCGGCAAAGACGTGACCGCACCCGATGCCGTGCTGGTGCGCTCGGCCGACATGCACGCGCTCGCGATCGCGCCGAGCGTCGTCGCGATCGCGCGTGCCGGCGCCGGCACCAACAACATCCCCGTGAAGGCGATGAGCGAACGCGGCGTGCCGGTCTTCAACGCGCCCGGCGCAAACGCCAACGCGGTGAAAGAACTGGTGCTCGCCGCGATGCTGATGACCGCGCGCAACCTCGCGCCGGCGCTGCGCTTCGTTGCTGCGCTCGATGCCGGCTCGAAGCACATGGAGAAGGAAGTCGAAGACGGCAAGAAGGCCTTCGCCGGCTTCGAGCTTGCCGGCCACACGCTGGGCATCGTCGGCCTCGGCAAGGTGGGTTGCCTGGTCGCCGATGCGGCGATCAAGCTCGGCATGGAGGTCTACGGCTTCGACCCGCACATCACGGTCGACGCCGCGTGGAGTCTGCCGGCGCAAGTGAAGAAGGCGGCCAGCGTCGCCGACGTCCTGAAGAACGCCGACTTCGTGACCTTGCACGTGCCGCTGATCGATGCCACGCGCGACCTCGTCAACGCCGACAACCTCGGCCTGATGCGCGCCGGCGCCGTGCTGCTGAACTTCTCGCGCGAGGGTGTCGCGAACGAAGCGGCTGTGCTCGCCGCGTTGGACGCGAAGAGACTCGCCTGGTACGCATGCGACTTCCCGAGCCCCGCCGCGAACGCGCACCCGCGCGTGCTCGCGCTGCCGCACCTCGGCGCCTCGACCGCCGAGGCCGAAGAGAACTGCGCGATCATGGTCGTCGACCAGCTGCGTGAGTACCTCGAACACGGCAACGTCGTCAACGCGGTCAACTTCCCCGCGGTCAGCATGGCACGCGAGTCGGCGCACCGCGTTGCGATCGCGAACGCGAACGTGCCGAACATGCTGGGGCAGATTTCCACGGCGATGGCCGCCGCCGGGCTGAACATCCACAACATGGTCAACAAGTCGCGCGGCGACATGGCCTACACGCTGGTCGATGTCGACAGCCCTGTTTCGCCGCAAGTGCTCGACTCGATCCGCGCAATCAACGGCGTGCTTTCGGTGCGCGACCTGCCGCACATCGCGTGACGACGCAGCCGCGACACATCCCACACGCGCGCAGCCCGGCTGCACCACATTTCTGGTAGAAGTGTGAACTACTGTGTCTTGCCGATGCCGGCAACCCACACGTGCGGGGGAGCCGGGTGGCAAAGAACAACGAGGTGAAGTCGACCTTGGGCGTGCCGAGCCACCAGCGCCGCGCCGTCTGGATCGTCACGGCCGCGTGGAGCGCGGCCATCTTCGCGATCGCGCTGTGGTGGATGCAGGACCGCCTGCAGCAGCACCGCGAGCAATCGATCGCGACCGCCACGGTGCGCCTGAACGGCGTCAAGGACACGCTGACGATCAACCTGCGCCAACTCGCCGCGCTGCCGGTCGATCTGTCGCACCGTGCCGGCGTACCCGACTTTGTCGCCCGCGGCGCCGGCCGCGATCCGGTCGCGCAAGATGCGCAGATCCAGCAGACGCTGGACCGCATCGGCACCGACTTCGGCCTGCCGGTGGTCACTTTGCTGGACCGCAACGGCGACATCCTGGCCACCAGCAGCAGCGGCGTGCGCGGCATCATCGGCAGCAGCGCCGCCAACCGGGCCTCGCGAGAGTATTTCAGCGCGGCACTGGCGAACGGCCAGGCCATGCAGTTCCTGCTCGGGCTGGCAAGCGGCACGCCCGGGCTGTACTTCTCGAGCCGCATCTCGCGCAACGGCGTGCCGGTCGGCGTCGCGGTGATCAAGCAGGAGACCGAAACACTGAACCGCCTGATCAGCGCGGCCGATGACGCGCGCGTTTTCGTCACCGACAACAACGGCGTGGTCGTGCTCGCGAACCACGACGACATGCTGCTGAAGCGCGTGCCGGGCCTTCCTCCGCTGGCGGATGGGGTTGCAAGCACCACCTACCAGCGCGTGCCGCAGACGCTGGTCTGGGAGCAACAGCGCCAGACCGACAACGCACGCGGCCTGCTGATCACGAAGTTGGGCAGCATGCGCCACGCCACGCTCTCGTCGCCGCTCGGCGAAACGCCGCTCAAGGTCTGGGTGCTGGAGCCGCTCGACGAAGAAGCGCAGATCACCCGCAACGCCTGGACCGGCGGCGGCGCGCTCTGGCTGCTCGGCTGCCTGCTGATCTGGTTGAGCTGGCGACGTGTGCAGTCGCTCGACGCCGCGCTTCAGGCGCGCCGCGACACCTACGAGATGACGCAGGCGCTGCCGCTCACCGTGTTCCGCTACAGCCAGCCAGCCAAGGGCGCGCCGCGCTTCGCGTTCATCGGCCGTGGCGTCGAGGCGCTGTTCGGTGTCTCGGCCGAGACCTTCGAGCGCGACCCGGGCCTGGCCTGGCGCATCGCCGGCAGTGGCGACCGGCCACCCACGCGGCCGCAGGAGTTTCGGGTCGAGAACGGCGTGCACGGCGAAACGGCGGCGTGGATCATGGCCGACAGCACGCCCAAGCTCGAAGCCGACGGCAGCACCACCTACAACGGCTACTGGCTCGACATCACGGTGCGGCGCGAAGCCCAGGCACGCTTTGCCGCGGTGTTCGAGCACGCCGCCGCGAGCTACCTTTTCTTCGACCCGCAACGCGGTGTGACGCATTGCAACCCGGCGACGCTGAAGCTCTTCGGCACCAGCGACCCGCATGTGCTGCTCGGTCGCATCCCGTGGTTCCCGGGCCTGTCGACCGAGTTGCAGGCGAATGGCCGGCCGAGCCGCGAGCAGGCGCTCGAAGACCTGCAGCAGCACACGCGCACCGGCCAGCGCGTGCGAACCTTCGAGTGGCGGTTTCGAGGCCTCGATGGGCGCGCGTTCGACGCCGAGGTCAGCGTGATCGCGCTCGAATGGGCCGGCACGCCGGAGTTCTGCGCAGTGATCCAGGACATCACGGCGCGCAAGCAGCTGCAGGCCGCGACCGAGCGCGCGCGCGAAGCGGCCGAGGCGGCAAGCCAGACCAAATCGAGCTTTCTGGCCAACATGTCGCACGAGCTGCGCACGCCGATGAACGCGATCATCGGCATGACGCACCTCGCGCTGGAGGACGGCCTGCCCGACAAGCAGCGCGACTATGTCGAGAAGGCCCACGGCTCGGCGCGCAACCTGCTGCAGATCCTGAACGACATCCTCGATGTGTCGAAGATCGAGGCCGGCCAGATGGCGCTGGAACGCATCGACTTCGAGCTCGAATCGGTCGTCGGCGAGATGGCCGATGTGCTCGGTCTGAAGGCCGACGAGAAGCACCTCGAGCTGCTCTTCAGCGCCGCGCCCGATCTGCCGCGCCGCCTGATCGGCGACCCGACCCGGCTGCGCCAGGTGCTCGTGAACCTCGGCAGCAACGCGATCAAGTTCACCGAGAAAGGCGAGGTCACCGTCGGCATGGAGGTGGTCGATCTGCAGACCGATTCGGTCGAGCTGCACGGCTGGGTGCGCGACACCGGCGTGGGCCTGACTGCCGAAGAGATCTCGCGCCTGTTTCAGCCCTTCGTGCAGGCAGACAGCTCGACCACGCGGCGCTACGGCGGCACCGGCCTGGGCCTCGTGATCAGCCGCCAGCTGGTCGAGCGCATGGGCGGCAAGCTGTGGGTCGAGAGCGTGCCGGGGGCAGGCTCGACCTTCCACTTCAGCGCCCGCTTCGGTCGCAGCGCGCCGCGTGCGCCGGCGCGCGCCTGGATGGCCAACGAGCTGCGCGGCCGCCGCGCGCTGCTGGTCGACGACAACACCGCCGCACTCGACGTGCTCGGCAGCATGCTGGAGTCGCTCGGCGTGATCGTCGACCGTGCCGACAGCGGAGTGCAGGCGCTGCAGATGGTCGACGCCGACCCCACCGCCTACACCTGGTTCCTGATCGACTGGAAGATGCCGGGCATGGACGGCATCGAGTGCGCGCGCCGAATCTTCGAGAAGCACCCGCTGCTGCGGCCCTGCATCCTGCTCGTGACCGCGTTCGCGCGCGACGACGCGCTGCGCGCCAGCGCCGGCGTGCCGCTGGCCGGCGTGCTGCACAAGCCGGTGACGCCGTCGAGCCTGCACGACGCTCTCGTGCAGGCCCGCCGGATCGAGCCGGCGGCGCCGATCGCGGCGCGCCGTGTCACCGACAACCCGCCGCTCGCGCAGGCGGTGCGCCAGCGCCTGGCCGGCGCGCGCGTGCTGCTGGCCGAAGACCACCCGCTGAACCAGCAGCTCGCCTGCGAGCTGCTGCGCCGCGTGGGCATCGAGGTGGTCGTCGCGAAAGACGGTCGCGAGGCGCTCGACAAGCTGGCCGCCGAAGGCCCGTTCGACGGCGTGCTGATGGATTGCCAGATGCCGGTGATGGACGGCTACGACGCGACCCGTGAACTGCGCAGCCACACCGAGTGGCAAAACCTGCCGGTGATCGCGATGACCGCGAGCGCGCTCGCCGAAGACCGCGAGCGCGCGCTCGCCAGCGGCATGAACGCGCACATCACGAAGCCGATCCACATCGAGTCGATGCTGCGCACGATGGCGCAGTGGATCGCCGGGCCGGGCGCAACGCCGCTCGACGACGGCCCGTTCTCGCGCCCCGCCGCGCTGGCGGCCGATGCCAGCACGCCGCTCGACACCGCCGCGGGGCTCGCGTACTGCATGGGCAACGAAGATCTTTACCGGCGCTTGCTCGAAGGCTTTCGCCAGAGCGAGGCCGGCTTCATCGCCGACGTCAGCGCGGCCGTCGCCGAGCAACGCTGGGGCGACGCGTTGCGCCGCTCGCACGACATGAAGGGCCTGGCCGGCACGATCGGCGCGCAGCCGCTGCTGGCGGCCACGCTGGCACTGCACGCGGCGCTGGGCACGCACCGTGCGGTCGGCGACGAGATCGAGCGCGTGCGCGAGGCGCTCGATCGCGTGCTGGGTGAAATCGAGCAGATCGCGCCGCGCGGTTGATGGCCCGGCGCCGCACAGGCGTCATCAGGTGCTGACACAATGAGTTTTCGCCAGCTCCCGCTCTCTCGACGAGGTTTCAGCCATGTCCAAAGCCAAGACCACAAAGACGCCTGTCCACGCATTCGCGAAGACCCGCAAGACCTTCAAGACCGCCTCCGGCCGGTCAGGCGAGTTCTACTCGCTGCCGGCGCTGGCCAAACAGTTCCCGAACGTGAACCGGCTGCCGGTCTCGATCCGCATCGTGCTCGAATCGGTGCTGCGCAACTGCGACGGCCAGAAGGTCACCGCCGAGCACGTTGCCGAGCTCGCGAACTGGAAGCCGAAGGCCGAGCGCACGAACGAGATCCCGTTCGTCGTCGCGCGTGTCGTGCTGCAAGACTTCACCGGCGTGCCATTGCTCGCCGACCTCGCCGCGATGCGCAACGTGGCCGCGGCGATGGGCAAGAACCCGAAGACGATCGAGCCGCTGGTGCCGGTCGATCTGGTCGTCGATCACTCGATCATGATCGATCACTACGGCAAGAAGAACTCGCTCGACCTGAACATGAAGCTCGAGTTCAAGCGCAACGAAGAGCGCTACCAGTTCATGAAGTGGGGCATGCAGGCCTTCGACACCTTCGGGGTCGTGCCGCCGGGTTTCGGCATCGTGCACCAGGTGAACCTCGAATACCTCGCGCGCGGCGTTCACAAGACCAGGGACAAGGCCACGAAAGAGACCGTCTACTACCCCGACTCGCTGGTCGGCACCGACAGCCACACGACGATGATCAACGGCATCGGTGTGGTCGGCTGGGGCGTCGGCGGCATCGAGGCCGAGGCCGGGATGCTCGGGCAGCCGGTGTACTTCCTGACGCCCGACGTGGTCGGCTTCGAGTTCACCGGCCGCCTGCGCGAAGGCGTGACGGCGACCGACCTGGTGTTGACCGTCACCGAGATCCTCCGCAAGGAAAAGGTCGTCGGCAAGTTCGTCGAGTTCTTCGGCGAAGGCACGAGCCAGCTGCCGCTGCCCGACCGCGCGACGATCGGCAACATGGCGCCCGAATACGGCGCGACGATGGGCTTCTTCCCGGTCGACGAGAAGACGATCGAGTACTTCCGCGGCACCGGCCGCACCACGGCCGAGATCGAGGCCTTCGAGGCCTACTTCAAGGCGCAAGGCATGTTCGGCGCGCCGCGCACCGGCGAGGTCGACTACACCCAGGTCGTGACGCTCGACCTCGGCACCGTCGCGCCCAGCCTGGCGGGCCCGAAGCGCCCGCAGGACCGCATCGAGCTCGGCAACGTCAAGTCGCAATTCACCTCGCTGTTCAGCAAACCGCCGACCGAATCCGGCTTCAACCAGCCGGCCGCGCACCTGCATACACGCCATGTCGTGCGTGCACACGAGGCCGACGAGAAACCCGCCAAAGACGCACCGGCCGTGCTGCCGGGCGCGCCGCGTCAGGTCGTCGAGATGACCGGCAACCGCCCGATGCTCGAAGCGGCGCAGTCCGAAGCCGCATCGCAGCAGCCGAAGGTCGGCGACACGTCGCTCGGCAACGGCGACGTGCTGATCGCCGCGATCACCTCTTGCACCAACACCTCGAACCCGAGCGTGCTGCTCGCCGCCGGGCTGCTGGCCAAGAAGGCCGTCGAGGCCGGGCTGAAAGTGGCGCCGCACATCAAGACCTCGCTCGCGCCGGGCTCGCGCATCGTCACCGAGTACCTCGAAAAGGCCGGGCTGCTGCCGTACCTGGAGAAGCTCGGCTTCGCTGTGGCCGCCTACGGCTGCACCACCTGCATCGGCAACGCCGGCGACCTGCGCCCCGAGTTCAACGAGGCGATCACGAAGAACGATCTGATCTGCGCGGCAGTACTCTCGGGCAACCGCAACTTCGAGGCGCGCATCCACCCGAACCTGAAGGCGAACTTTCTCGCCAGCCCGCCGCTGGTGGTTGCCTACGCGATCGCCGGCACGGTACTGAAAGACCCGATGACCGAGCCGCTCGGCAAGGGCAAGGGCGGCCGCGACATCTATCTCGGCGACATCTGGCCGACCAGCGACGAGATCTACGCGCTGATGAAGTACGCGATGAACGGCAAAGCCTTCAAGGCGAACTACGACAAGGTCGCGACAGAGCCCGGCAAGTTGTGGGAAAAGATCAAGGGCGTGAAAGGCCAGGTCTACGACTGGCCCGGCTCGACCTACATCGCCAGGCCGCCGTTCTTCGACGGCTTCACGATGGAGCCGAAGAAGCTCGTCTCGGGCGTCAAGGGTGCGCGCGCGATGGCCCTCTTCGGCGACTCGATCACGACAGACCACATCTCGCCGGCCGGCTCGATCAAGGAGTCGTCGCCCGCCGGCATCTGGCTCAAGGCCAACGGCGTGGGCAAGGCCGACTTCAACTCCTACGGCTCGCGCCGCGGCAACCACGACGTGATGATGCGCGGCACGTTCGCGAACGTGCGCATCAAGAACCTGATGATCCCGGCGGGTGCCGACGGCTCGCGCGAGGAAGGCGGCGTGACCTTGTTCCAGCCGTCAGGCGACAAGATGTTCATCTACGACGCCGCGATGAAGTACATCGCCGAGGGCACGCCGACCGTGATCTTCGCCGGTGAAGAGTACGGCACGGGCTCCAGCCGCGACTGGGCCGCGAAGGGTTCACAGCTGCTCGGTGTGAAGGCCGTGGTCGCGCGCAGCTTCGAGCGCATCCACCGCAGCAACCTGGTCGGCATGGGCGTGCTGCCGCTGCAGTTCAAGGGCAAGGATTCGTGGGAGTCGCTCGGCATCAAGGGCTCTGAAACCTTCGACATCGAGCTCGCCGACGAGATCAAGCCCCAGCAGGACGCGACGCTTGTGATCACCGACGCCGCCGGCAAGTCGCGCACGGTGTCGCTGGTGCTGCGCATCGACACGCCGATCGAGGTCGACTACTACAAGCACGGCGGGATTCTGCCGTTCGTGCTGCGGCAGTTGCTGGCGGCGTAGTTGCATCGGCTTCTCGATAAGGTTCCCGCTATTGCGATGGAACCCCCGATTCGAGGGGGCAATAGCCCCAGTGTGGTGCTCTATCGTTCGGTGACGCGAAGATCACGAATCTTTGCGTGAATTTGCAAACGATTTCTCAAATCCGCACCCCTGGAGCCCCATGAACCTTCTCCGAACCGCCATCGCGGCAGCCCTCTTGTCGGTCGCTGGCGCAGCGAACGCACAACTTCAATGGAACCTGACCTATACCGCCGGCACCACCGCTGCGGCGCAGGCCAACTTCATCGCCGCCACCAATTACTGGTCGTCGGTCTTCAGTGACAACATCACCGTCAACCTGACCGTGGGTCTGGCTTCGCTGGGCACAGGCGTTCTGGGCTCCACCGGCTCGACACGCGCCTTTGTCGACTACGCCGACTATCGCTCTGCCCTGGCCGCGGACGCGAAGAGCGCGAACGACCAGAAGGCCGTCTCGTCGCTGGGCGGCGGTTCGACCTTCGACATGCTGCTGAATCGCACCGCCAACAACCCGAACGGCGCTGGCTCGGCAACCACCTATCTCGACAACAACGGCAACGACAACAACAGGACCGTCTCGCTGACGACTGCCAACGCCAAGGCCGCCGGCTTCACGCTCGACCCATCGGTGACGAGCGACGGCTCGGTGCGATTCGCAACCGGCTTCCTGTCGTCGTTCGACTTCGACCGCAGCGACGGCATCGGCGCGAACCAGTTCGACTTCCTGGGCATCGCGATCCACGAGATCGGCCACGCGCTCGGCTTCATCAGCGGTGTCGACATCCTCGACATCAACTCGACCGGCACGTTCTTCGACGACAGCGAGTTCACCTATGTCGCGCCGCTGGACCTGTTCCGCTACTCGGCCGCGAGCACCGCGCAGGGCGTGATCGACTGGTCCGCGAGCACGACCGACAAGTACTTCTCGCTCGACAAGGGCGTGACCAAGATCGCTTCGTTCTCGACCGGCCGCACCTGGGGTGACGGCCAGCAGAACAGCCACTGGAAGGACAGCCTCGGCCTGGGCATCATGGACCCGACCGCTGCACGCGGCGAGCTGCTGTCGGTCACCGACCTCGACAAGACGGCGTTCGACGTGATCGGCTGGGACGTGACCACGCCGGTGCCTGAACCTTCGACCTATGCGATGCTGGGCCTGGGGCTGGCCGCTGTCGGCTTCATGCGCCGTCGCAAGGCCGCTGCAGCGAAGTGACCGCTGCGCGACGGCAAGCCCGTCGTCAACGAAACGGCGCGCCTCGGGCGCGCCGTTTTTCTTTCCGGGCCTGCAAGACTGCGCCTCAGCGCGCCGCCCAGTCCGGCTCACTGAAGCCGACCGTGATCGCGCCATCGGCCCACTCGACCACCGGCCGCTTGATGACGCTCGCCTGCGCCAGCATCAGGCGCTTCGCACTCGCCGCGTCGACGACCGACGCCTGCAGCGACGGATCGAGCTGGCGCCATGTCGTGCCCTTGCGGTTCACCAGCCGCTCCCAGCCGACCGCGTGAACCCAGGCATCGAGCCGGTCGACCGGCACGCCGGCTTTCTTGAAGTCATGGAACTGCGTTTCACGGCCCTGCGCCTGCAGCCAGGCGCGCGCCTTTTTCACGGTGTCGCAGTTCGAAATGCCGTAGAGCGTGATCGTCATCGAGGTCATTCCCGGGTGTTCGGCCCGTCGCAGGCCGGGTCGGTGCCGATGCTGGCCTCCACGACAGTCTGGCTCGCGTCGCTGACCGAGACCTGGTACCAGACGCAGTCGCCGCCATCGAAGCGGTAGTTCCAGACGTGCGCGCGCGGGTAGTTCACGCCGAACACCCAGGCCGGGCGGCCGAAGCGCATGCGCAGCTCGTCGGCCGGCATGCCCGGCGCGATCGTCGCGAGGTTCAGCTCGGTCAGCACCTGCTGCGACGACACGAGCACGCCGCTCTTGTCGAAGTCGAGCATGTAGGTCTGCTTGCCGAACGAGCCCTGCGCGAACTCGAGGCGCGTGCCGCCGCCAGGCAGCGCGTATTCGCCGGTGGGCCGGAACAGCGCGGCGCGCGCCTGCGCGATCGGTGTGCCGGGCGGCAGGCCGCCGGGGGCGAGCGAAGCGCAGCCATCGAGCAGCGCCAGCACGGCGAGGATCGAGAGGGGCGCGAGGCGCCGCAGGGGATGGTTAGCGAGCATATTGGTCTCCACGATCAGCATTCGAGCGCCATTCTGAACCGATCCGCAGCTTCGGGTTTCATCGCGGGCGACTCCCTAGAATCCCCGCATGACATCCACCTCCCTCCCGTTCGTGCAGCCGATCGCGCACGGCATCCGCGTGATCGACACCGGCTTTCACCGCGACGTGTTCGACGCCGCCTACCTGATCGTCGAGAACGGCCGTGCCGCCTTCGTCGACACCGGCACCAACGATTCGGTGCCCCGCCTGCTGGCCGCGCTCGAAGCCGCCGGCCTCGCGCCCGCCGCGGTCGACTTCGTGATCGCGACCCATGTGCACCTCGACCATGCCGGCGGCGTCGGCCTGCTGATGACGCATCTGCCGAACGCGCAACTCGTTGTGCACCCGCAGGGCGCGCCGCATCTGATCGAACCGAGCCGCCTGATGGCCGGCGCGCGTGCGGTTTACGGCGACGAAGAGGTGGCGCGCACCTACGGCGATGTGATCGGTGTGCCGGCCGAGCGCGTGCTGCGCACCGACGACGGCATGACGATGGCCCTCGCCGGCCGCCCGCTGCAGTTTCTCGACACGCCCGGCCACGCGCGTCACCACCACTGCATCTGGGACGCGCGCAGCCGCGGCTTCTTCACCGGCGACACCTTCGGCCTGTCGTACCGCGAGTTCGACACCGCGCAAGGCGCCTGGGCGATGCCGACGACGACGCCGGTGCAATTCGAGCCCGAGGCGTTGCGAAACTCGATCGAGCGCATGCTGGCCTACGCGCCGGAGTGCATGTATTTGACGCACTACGGCCGCGTCGCCGATGTGCCCCGCCTGGCGAACCCGCTGCTGACGCAGCTCGACGCGATGGTCGCGCTGGCGCTCGCGCTGCCTGATGACGACAAGCGCCACACGGCGCTGATGGATGGCTTCATCGCGATCCACATGCGCAGTCTGAGCGAGCACGGCAGCACGCTGCCCGAAGCGCGCGTGCGCGAGCTGCTCGCGCTCGACAACGAACTCAACGCCCAGGGCATCGCCGTGTGGCTCAACCGCAAGAAAACCCGATCCGCAGGAGCCCGCGCATGACGAACCCCGTTCACTTTCACCTCGAAGGCCAGGTCGCGATCGTGACCGGCGCGTCGCAGGGCATCGGCGCGGCCTGCGCCGAACGGCTGTCGCACGATGGTGCGGCGGTCGCGCTGTGGGATGTCGACGACGCGCGCGGCACCGCGCTGGCCGCGAGCCTCAACGAACGCGGCCGGCGCGCGATCTACCAGCACTGCAACGTCGCCGACGCACGCGAGGTCGACGCCGCGCTCGGCGCCACGTTGCAAGCCTTCGGCCAGGTCGACGCGCTGATCAGCAACGCCGGCATCTTCAAGGCCGCGAACTTTCTCGACATCACCGAGGCCGACTGGGATGCCGTCATCGACATCAACCTGAAAGGCGCCTTCCTCGTCGGCCAGGCGGTCGCGCGCGCGATAGTCGCGGCCGGCCGGCCGGGCGCGATCGTCAACATGAGCTCGGTCAACGGCATCATGGCGATCCCGAGCATCGCGAGCTACAACGCCAGCAAGGGCGGCGTGAACCAGCTGACGCGCGTGATGGCGCTTTCGCTCGCCGACCACGGCATCCGCGTCAACGCGGTCGCGCCCGGCACGATCGCGACCGAGCTCGCGCAGAAGGCGGTGCTCGGCAGCGACGAGGCGAAGGCGCGCATCATGAGCCGCACCCCGATGAAGCGCCTGGGCGAACCGAGCGAGATCGCCGACGTGTGCGCGTTCCTCGTCAGCAGCGCATCGAGCTACATGACGGGCGAGATCGTCTACATCGACGGCGGGCGCATGACCTTGAACTACACCGTGACGCCGTGACGATCGCGTTCGACTTCGCGCCCGTCACCGAAGCCGACTTCGACGAACTCGTCGCGCTGCGCATCGCGACGATGCGACCCAGCCTGGAACGCATCGGGCGCTTCAACCCGCAGACCGCGGCAGAGCGTTTTCGCAAGACCTTCCGGCCGGCCGACACGCGGCGCATCGTCGTCGACGGCATCAGCGCGGGCTGTATCGGCTTCTGGGCCGAGCCGCTGGATGCAATGCGCGTCGAGCACTTTTATCTCGCCGCGCCGTTTCAAGGCCAGGGCCTCGGCGGCGCGGTGCTGCAGCGGCTCTTGAACAGCGCGCCGGATGGCGTCAAACTGTTCCGTGTCGGCGCGCTGCGCGACAGCGATGCAAACCGCTTCTACCAGCGCCACGGCTTCGTGAAAGTCTCCGAAGACGAATGGGACATTGCCTATGAACGACCCCGCCAGCTTGGCCGCAGTTGAAGGCGGTTGCCTGTGCGGCGCCGTGCGCTACCGCGCCACGCCGACGCACCGCGAGGGCTACTACTGCCACTGCCGGATGTGCCAGCTCGCGTTCGGCAACACGCGCGCCGCGTTCATCAACCTGCGCAAGGACGAAGTCGAGTGGACGCGTGGTGCGCCGGCGTACTACGCGTCGTCCGCTTTCGCGAAGCGCGGTTTCTGCGGCCACTGCGGCACGCCGCTGAGCTTCGAATACGACGGTTCGCAGCGCATGGACCTCTCGGTGGGCAGCCTCGACGATCCTGCAGCGTTCACCCCGAGCGCGCACTTCGCGATCGAGACGCGGATCGCCGCGTGGCATGTCGAAGACGGGCTGACCGGCGAACGGCTGGATGCGAACGCACCGATCATGGCGCGCTGGAAGCAGGCCTACGGTGACGGCGTGACGCCAGGCGTCGAGGCGACCCGCCAGGCCTGATTCAGTCGGCGGGCGTATCGCTCATCGCCGCGAGGCATTCGTCGATCAACGCGTGCAACCGCGCCACGCGCTCTTCGCCGATGCGCTCGTTGAACGCCAGCTGCGCCCGCTTCCACTCGCGCTGCGCCGACTCGCGCTTCTCGCGACCCGCATCGGTCGCGACGACGATCCGGCTGCGCCCGTCGTCTCCGGGGGCCACGACGACCCAGCCGAGCGCGACCAGCGGCTGCAGGTTGCGCGTCAGCGTCGACGCGTCCATCTCCATCCGATCCGCCAGATCGCCGGGGCGGATCGGCTCCAGCTGCACGACGTTCGACAGCAGCGAATACTGGGTCGTCTTGAGCCCGGTGCTCGCGACGATGTGATCGAAGTGCTGGCTGACGCGCCGCGACAGCTGCCGCAGCTTCAGGCTGCTGCAGCCGCGCGGCGAAACGGAATCTCTTGCGACCTTGTCGCGTACGGGACTTTTCATGAGAGACCGATTGTAGCTACAATCATTGCAATTACAACTTTCAGGGCGAGCGATTCATGGAAGCCAAGGTCGATGCGGCGCAGGTGCTGGCGCAGTGGGAGGCACAGGAGGTCGAACGCCGCAAGCTGATGACGACCGCCGGCGTGCCGCG
>Ga0307515_10011119_pt1 | contig 17117 bp, 19 predicted proteins | sample 17_EM_MG_FD_194513 | JGI IMG/M metagenome (GOLD analysis project Ga0307515, IMG submission 194513) | Populus trichocarpa ectomycorrhiza microbial communities from riparian zone in the Pacific Northwest, United States - 17_EM | ecosystem: Host-associated > Plants > Roots > Unclassified | place...
CGCTTATCACAGATCGGGACAGCGGTCGCCCATTGCCCACTCTCAAATGCGTATTTCTCGTCGACCGAGATCTTCAGACTCCGCGAGGCTCTCGATCGAGGGGTTAAAGTGGGGCTGGGGAGTGATATCGCTGGAGGGTATGAGCTCGGGATCCAGGGTGTCATGAGGATGAGTGTTGCTGTTTCTCGCCTTCGTGAGGGTCTCTTAAAACGGGAGGCTGAGACTCAGGGAGATCACGTATCTCAAAGCCCAAGGATAGATTGGAAAGAATCGCTTTATCTTGCTACCAAGGGAGGCGCAGAAGCGATGGGTCTTCCCCAGGGCTCTGGATGGTTCAACGTCGGGGCACCATTTGACGCTCAACAGAGTACGTCAATCCTTCATTGCGATCCATCAGTCGTTATGGTAGGACGCGCCACTGACGTGTTTCGCTTTCGCTCCTGTAGTCCGCCTCTACGACCCAGAGACCGGAGGTGTGGGCGCGCTCGATTTCCTCGACCACGACAAGTCATCCCTTCTCCAGGCGCCGTTAAAACTGACTGAAGACCAGATCGAGAAATGGTGGTGTCTAGGAGATGTGAGGAATAGAGTTGCAGTGTGGGTCCAAGGCAATTCACTGTTGTAAACCCGGACGCCCAGTGTCACAGCTACGAACTTGTGCAGAATTTTTGGAGTCCAGAGCTCTGGCCAATCATCGTTCGACCCTCCCTTCCCTTTCACGTCCCGTTTTGGACACCGAGCCGTCCGGCCCGCGTGAAGTGCCAGAAGTGTGTTCGTCAATTTTACGTATTTGCTTCCGCGACTCGCGGACCTGGGAAAACTTTTGCCCCCGAGGTTATCGTCCCTCCACAACGAAAGTGGTAGTGATCAGTAGCGTACGAATGCGACACGTCGAGTGCTAGGACGGGGATTATGGGGAGGGGGGTTTATCGATGTGTGGGACGTTGAACGTAGAGGTGGTGAACACTGAAACTGGAATTTTCGACGTCGCATGATCATTGGGCGATAAGATCACAGCGTTGATTGAGCGCTTACTTGATGAACTGTCGTTACATAAATGTTTCGGTTATTGTAACAGATCCGTCACCCAATGGCGTGGGGTGGACGAGCATTGTCCGAGCGCATATGGGATGGTCTGCGAGAGAGGGAGTCAAGTTGGATGGTCGATGAAAGACACGAACTTTCGGTTCGCGTTTACGTTTACGATACGAAGGGCGTCCATCCGCCACATCCCGCCACACTCCCGTCGTCTTGCCCCACCAGCGACTATGGCTGACCCTCGATGTTTCAACGCAAGCAGATACTCACCTCGGTGAATACCCCGACGCCCTTCTATGAAACCCCCAGAGTTTCTTCGAGGCTGGCGATAGCCACGGCGCACCAGAGCCTTACAATGGTCATTCAGATTCTGGGGGAACTGACCCGAGCATCGACCAGCTCTCTCGGGAGAGGGCTGTTCGCATCTTCGATTCTCGTCTCGGTGACCTATAGGTACCCCCGAGGAGAACGCCGCCGTCGGAAAATCGTTGCAGAGACGCGGACGAACCTCGAAGCGAGCATCTCGGAACGGTACCCTCGACGCTTTCCGCGTTGTTGTCACTCGGGAAACACGATGTTGGCCACGGTGGGGGAGAAACGTTGGTGTGCGATATGGAGGGTATCTAGACTCTTATGCATATGGTGCGCACTGCTCGAATTGGATGACCGATCTTTGTGCCATCGCCCATTTTCTGCTTTGGTGCCTGCACCGGGTACAGAACTCGAATGATGAACGAAACAACGACCTGAAGGTTGGTTCATACTCCCAGGACCAAATAAGATTGTTGGGAGGCAGAGACCCTGCACCGTAACTGGCACTTGCAATATTTTTATTTCCCCTGGCGATGCGCGTCAGGCATGCGAACAACTCCTTCAGGCATGTGAAAGAAATTTCATCAAACCGGCTAACCGGTTGCTCCGGCCGGCGCTTGGTCGAGCATCTTTTGATCTTCCCCCACAACCGGGGTCGCGCAGTCCCCGAATGAAGCACGTGGAATCAAACCACCCTTCTGTGGAGTGCTCCCCCATCCCAGTGGTAGAATATCGCAATGAGGGGCAAGGAGAAAGCAAGACCGACCGATATCGACCCTCGATGGTACGTTTCAGAGATACAGGATCGTTTTCAAAGACCAGCAAGCTGACCCGAGATACTTAGCATCCAAGAGGCCCTACGGATGTACCTCCAACCCATCAAAAGCGATGACCCCAAGCTCGATTTCTACAACAGATACGAACGAGAGACCACGGCGCACGATGACGAGTACATGAAGCGGGACAATGAAGATCTCAACACCATCTTGATTTTCGTGCGTTTCTGCGTTCTCTTCATCACTGTACAGTGTTGACCACGTTCTTAGGCCGGTCTGTTCTCCGCAGTCAGCTCCGCCTTTGTCATCGCCGTCCAGGCGAGGCTCCAGCCCGATTCCAGCGAACGATCGGAAGCCTACCTCCGAGCAATCCTCCTCAGCCTCAACCGGTCCGTTATCCCTAACGAAGACCCCGCCGCTCCCCCAGCGTGGAATGGTCCCCCTACGGAGATCGTCACAACCGTAGACCTCCTGTATGCGAGTCTGCTGATGTCGCTGTTCGCCGCATTCGTCGCGATGCTGGGCAAGCTGTGGTTGAACCGGTACCTCCGACACACCGGTGGGTCGATGATTGAACGCTGCGGCGATCGCCAGCGAAAATTCGACGGCATGGAGAAATGGTCGTTCCGCTTATTCATCGAGAGTCTGCCCGTCATACTCCAGATCTCCCTTCTCCTCCTCATCTGTGGACTGTCAAGATACATGTGGTTGATCAACATCTCTGTCGCACGCGTCGTCACCTCCTTCACCGCTCTCGGCATTCTCTTCTACATCGGGATTGTGGTCGCTGGAATATCCTCGTATGAATGCCCGTTCCAAACACCAGCATCCATCGCTCTCCGGCACCTCAGAGACAGTGGGATAGCCCGAAAGTGTCTGACAAGCCTGACCCCGCCCAACTTCAACCCATTCACCTACGCCACTCGGAGGGTCACCCAGAAATTGCCAGTGAACCCGCCTCCACCCTACACCACTTGGATGGATGCCCGGGAGGGGTTCGTTTCGGCATCCCGCCGCGCCTACGAAATCACGCGATCCCCATTCTCTTGGGACGTCTCGCTGTCCGGCATTCACAGTGCGGCCAGGACGGTCGGACACCAAACCATCGTTCTACTTCTCCGGATTGATCGAGCTTTCGGGAACGCAAAATACAAACTGGTTCAAGGCGTCCGAAGGTTCGGGCGTGCAGGACTACTCCCAACCACCGTCGAGGACGTGACCCGTCATCCACTTGTATCTCAAAACGGTCCAGGACTACGAGTACATGTGTGGGATCTGGAAGCCCTTCGAAGGCAGAATGCAGCTGATGCGCGTTGTGTTTCCTGGGTTCTCTGGAGCATCACGGACCCTGAAGCCATCGACTCTGCGGTACGCCTTGCGGGTACCATCCAGTGGTTTGATGGTGACTCCAACTACGACCCGCCGTTTGACTTCATCGTTTCTACCTTTGAGGCATGTTTCGATTCGGCCGGACAACCCTACCCTGGTATGAGGGACCGGGCGTACTTCTCAGCACAGGCTATCCTCCAAATCAACCTGAGGTCAAGGGCTCAATCCCGTGAACGTGTTCCCAACTATCCCATCCCGGCCGTTGCTTCGAGTTCATTCAAACACACCGACCCCGACCTTCACCACATCGTCCGCATGCTACAGTGTAACTCGGGGTCCTCCAGACCCATCCTCGACTTTCCAAGGGTGGACACAAACACTCACGCTCACTCAATGTGGCTGTCAAACTTGTTCGTGGATTTGACCCGTGTGGGCCCGAACCCAATCCTGAAATCCTACAAGTCCTACCTCAGTGCGGCTGTCACCAACAACAAAGCTATGATCGCCAACACTCTCCTCATGTGGTATATGTTGCTGGGCGGGCGTGTTGAGGAGGAAACCTTGTGGGCTGTTGACAAATCGTAAGCAGTGGTCCCATCGTCCTTTCTTTTGGCCCACTTAATATTGTGCACCAGTAATTCGTTGGAAACAATCCTCTCTCTCTTGTCTGCAAAAATTACAAACGTTCTTACCGATGGGGACTATCTCCAACATATCGAGTACCTCCTGGAATTTTTGGCGGCATGGGAAGAACGACCTGCGTATTTGACTCCGATGGCTTACCAGTGGTGTTCCGCTATCTCCGAGGCGGCCGGAAGACTCGGGCCAAGCGAACCACCTGATGACCAACTAACCTGGGGACAAGACCGACACCAACGCCAACTCCGGCTCAGACCACAGAACCTAGCCACCGAAGTATTTCACACACAAGATGTCGAGAGCGGATTCTCCGAAACCGGCCCTGGCTGTGATCCCGTCCGTTTGGATGACACCTCCTATCGCACTCGCGGGAATCCACACGCTCTGACTCTCGACTCCTATGTACACCTTCTCTCCATAGCCCTTGACATTGGATTCCGCCTGGCTGCGCCCAGCCGTGACCAGCCAGTCCTCCATTCGAATCGTACGCCTTATCACGAGTGGGTGTTTGAGACTGCATTCTCAAGCCGTGATGACGAATTCATTGTGGATGCCGTCAGCGCGTGGATCATGGATCGTGGCCGCGCACCGCCTGGTTCATTCGCACGCTATTTCACTGGTCGTATGGAGAGGGATACGCCCTTTTCCCCAAGGTTACGCCAGATGGGTCTACGTGCCATCGAGCGCATCCACGACAGCAAGCTCAAGATGTCAGAATTGGAGACTGTTCGTCTGTTGAACTGTCTCAACGTCAATGTGGATGAGGTGGAGTGGGATTACGGGTTGGTGATGGTGTTGATCGAGGTGATACGTTCTCCGACGGGATCCGAGAATTTGTCCCCTCACAACTGGCGTTTGTTGGACAAGTTGGCAGTTGGTGTACTATTTCATAGACCTCTCGTATCCCGCGACGTGGAGGTGATGAGAATGCTCGAAGAAGCTGAGGACTGGGAGAAGTTGGAGGTGTGGATGGGGATTATCTGGTGGTTTACACCATCTGACGACGGGAGGGGACCCGGGTCAACGCAAGACATTGAACAGGCAACTCTCAATTTACTCTCTCGACGACCGTCGGCTCTCCCGAGGTTTAAAGACCTATGTGACCGAATCCGGGCTTCGGGCAGGGACGCGCTCCGGCGGATATGCGACCAGGCACCAGCGGAATGATTGCCTTCCAAGCTCCCGCCACCATCGTAGGTTTCTGTTTGTCCTGCCCAGCACCTATCCGTTCTGATCCCACCCATTTTTTTTCCTTCAGTCAATCGAATCACGCCCAGCCACTCGTTCCCCTTCCTTTTGTTGAAGATGTCACTTCTTGGACGTATTTATCGTATACACTACAGGCTGATGCACAGAGCGTCAGAATGCACATGTGTTGTTTGGCATATGAGAAGCAGTAATACGCGATCTCAAGGGAGATCACACATCCGAGATCAATCTTTTAGGCTGTACATATTTAAGGTTCTGCGTCCCCAGTTGTCTTCAGTTGGCTTGGTGAGTGCACCTCACCGCCTGACCGAGTCGTTTGCGTCGGGACGAGGTCACATTTGGTACTGACACTGAGCCCGGTCACGCCAGATCCTGAGACCCATAGACTGTGTGGTGAATCCATCGAACAGGATCTCCATCCCGAATGGAACGAGGAGCTTACCACTGGAAAAAATTCCGCCGACTGCGGGACGGAGTCTTAGGGATACCGACGATCTTTCACGGTCGTTGACTAGGGTGCCGTGAAAGTGACCCGAAATATTCACTGGCCTGTTAATAACAGCGTTAATAACTGTTATTAACTGTGAAGATTTTGAGGGGTCCAAACGGCCTGTTAATAACATCGCTTGCCCGGGCTGCCCGTGCCGCCCACGCCGCACCGATCCAGCGCGGAGAAGCTTATATACAGGTAGCAATGTACCATTAGAATAGCCTACAACTAATAGTCGGGTTCGAATCTACTTTGTCTCCGTGAACTCGATGGTGGATGAACGAACGGCATCCAACTTCACAGGGTTTAACTCTAGCCTGCGGAACCGGCAGAATGTTGGGACCCTTACTCGAATGATCCGGATCCGTCAGTTGCAATAAAGATGAGGATGACAACCAAAGCGGAGATGTCGGCCAAAGCGGGGATACCCAAGCTGAGGATGGGAGTCCTGCAAGCAAGGTCCCAGTGTGTGATCTTGACGACAATGTTAACCTCGATTCGCGGTTTCTTCGAAGCATGCTTTCGGACACAAAGGTATCAACCTCAGGGAGTGTCACTCCTCCCGTGGTCACCACTGAGCCCATAAACGTGGGAACGAGGGATCGCGAACAACCGAAGATGATTGGGAAAATGTGTGATCGCCCCGTACCCCCTTTCTCTCAGTTTCTAACTGTGAATGAATCAATATTGGTGATAATTTGTGAATATACAAGCGGTTAGAATTGGTGTTAATAACTCGTTAAAATTTCTGTGAAGGTTGGGCCGTATTGGGTGATTGTTAATAACGGTTAGTTAGAATTGCGGATAAACTTTCACGGCACCCTAGCCGTGGAGGGCTCCAAATCAGCGCGAGTACAAGGGTTCGATCCCACGAGCGTGCTTCCAAGTATCCCATTCCGGCCATCTCTTCGAGTTCGGTCCAACACACCGACCCCGATTTCCATCATACAATCTGCACGCTCGGGTGTGATTTCGACCGCCGCAAACCTACCCTCGACTTCCCGAGGGGAGGCACCCACACTCCCACTCACTCACTGTGGATGTTGAACTTGTTCGTGGATTTGACCCGTGTAGTCCTAAACCCGATCCTGAGATCCTACGAGTCCCATCACAGTGCAACTGTCGCCAATCACCAAGCTATGATTTCCAACGTTCTCCTCATGTGGTATATATTCCTGGGCGGGCGTGTTGAGGAGAAAACCTTCTGGGCTGTTGACAAATCGTAAGCAATTGTCCCCCGTCCTTTCTTTTGACCCACTCAACGTTCTGCACACCAGTGATTCATTAGAAACCATCCTCTCTCACTTGTCTGCAAGAATGGCAACTGTTATTCCTGATGGAGACTATCTCGAGCATCTCTAATACCTTCTGGAACTTTTGGCGGCATGGGAGAAACGTTTCGACCTGCGCGTTTGATTCCGATGGCTTACCAATGGTGTTCCGCTATCTCCGAGGCGGGCCAGGCGAATCACCTGTACCACCTGATTTTCCGATGCCGACAACAACTCCGCCCCAGACCACGAGGTCTAGTGCGAAATTTATCACAACTGGGATCGGGGGAGTTATCAACGAACAATTTGGAGGTGCGGCCTGTGGAACGAATCCTACAAACTCAAAGACCCGTTGTCGACTGTCCTCACCGTCGGTCTATTCTCTCTGAGGCGTTTTCTTCGGAATCTCGGGACGGGGGAAGCTTCGCTGGTAAAACTGGTCAACGAGGATGGTTAGATCTGGTACAGGGCCCGGCTTTTCGAGCGGCGAAAAGCGCAAGGATACCGAAGAAATGGTGGTAACGTTGTTCCCTCCCTCACCAAGCAAGCGCGGAAAGCCATACTGAAACGTGATTGCCGCGCCGCTTGTACGAGACGCAGACCATCCTCATAGTAGGGGTGACGACATTCCGGATCGGCACGAGGGTTTTTTTTCCGCAGAAAGCGTTATGAATCTCAATGACTGTAGGTACTAAAACAAAGACTAGCGGCGTAGAGTAAAAAAGTAGATGCGGAATAAGAGAGAAGTGTACACAGGGGAGGTCACAAACAGATGTTTCCATGAAACTCAACCAACTCGCAGATGGGCATCGTGAACAGTGGGTGAACCAAATCAATCGCAAGAGGAAGCGGGGCGTCGATTGCGGGAAAGGTGGTGCTTCCAGGGCGGCAGTACCGTCCGAACTAGAGCTTATCTTTGTTGCGGAGTGGATGCTCTTCCGATGGTGGCGATTCGGGGTTCCGAATCTTCTCGTTTGCGTTTGTCACCGGTTCCATATTCGTTGTAGGTGAGGTTTACATCTTCACGAGTGTTGCGGATGCGGGGGACTTGGATGGTTTGCCCCTGCCCAAGCAACTGGGGCATCTCGGATCCAAGGATCCATTCGGCAGCCGCTGATTGAAACTCATTCCTTTCGAATAAACGATAGAACTCTGCTGCCTTGGCAGGATTGTTTGCAAGGTGACGGTCCCATAGTATTTCGAACACAGCCCGCGTGATGATCCTGGCCTGGCTGATGGCACGGTTGGTGGGCGAGGGCTCGATGAGAACGGCAAGGTGAGAGTTTGCGGCTACACATGTCTCCAAGGCGAGCGCTCTGACAAGGTCTTCGAGAGAATCGATTGCTTTGGTAACCAACACCTTGTATGCTTCTGGCCGCGTGGCGTATTTAAACAGCAGTCGGGGGGATGCACCGTAGTCCCTATATAAGTTCCAGAGGTCGTGTTCTCCTGGGGAATCTTCGGGGATGACAAGTGTGCGGCTGCAGGGGTGTGATCATCAAAACCGCGGCGGTCCAGGGGAAAAAATTAACATACACTTGGCAGACCTCCGGAAACGACCACGGTTTCACGTAGAAGTGTTCCGCACGGACCTTCTTCATCCACTCAATCTGGAAAACCGTGCCGTTCAAAATCGAGACGGTCCACGACCCAACGCAACGGACGGGGTACTGATAGTTCCCTTACATAAAAGTCCACGGATCTTCACCAGGCTCGTGTACTCCCACAGAAAGTCACCCAGTATTCGCCCAAGCGAATTCGGCGACGGGTGCTTTCACCCGTAATTCGCGTTTATAGGTAGCACAGAGCACAAAAGGGTTCAAATTCTTGAGTACAAACCGACCCGAGCTCGGTAGATAGAGCTCGGGGAATTTTACAAGTTACAGAAAAGATTGAGACCTTCGGTGGTTTGTGGCGTCAACGCCTCCCATTCTGTTACGTTGTGATTAGGGCCCAGACAGACTAGTCGAGGACAGTGATGGTGTGGCGAGGGTCCCAGGAAGAGACACCGCGCCAGGTCCCCGTCGTCTGCACCTTCACTCCGGTGCTCTTCGAGCTCATGTACATTGTGAAAGGTACATCTAACGTCCCTTGGTTGACCACGGACGACACGCGGACAGACTTGCGCGGGCCCGCCTTGACGTGGAATTTGGCGGTGTACTGAGTGCTGTACTCGGTGGTCTTGCCCCAGGTCCAGGTATTTTTAGCCGAGGCCTCGAGCGACAGCTTGCTTTCAACGACAGTCGGCACGCCGACTGTAAGGGGTAAGGATCAGCAAATTGGACTGAATACCAGACGATGGACAAAATACCACGCACCGCTGAACTCCATGCCGCTGGTCACCGTAAAACCGGTACTGTATTTGAACGCGCTCGAGTTGTTGACGCCCTTGTTGACGCTGATGCTCATCTCCTGCTCGCTGTCCGAGTTGTTCGTGAACACCTGTTCCGTGAGTGTGATCGGCATCGAGAAGACGATCTTGCCGTCGTCGAGTTTGTATTTGACCCTGTCGACCTCCACGTCCTCCCACTGGAAGTTGAACAGCTGGTCCGAGTAGAAGTCGCAATCGGTGTAGTTCCAAAACTCGGGCTGCTGGTGTAGTCGAGAGAACAACGTCAAGCCTTCCGAGGGCGTGAGGAGGCGGAAGCTGCCTGCGTACTGGCCCAGATGGGGCTCAATCTCGAACCAGCTGTAGGTGAACATCACCCATCAGATCGCAAATTCCTCGCAGATGGGGAAATCGTGGGGCTCACTTGTCTTCATTCTTACCATCACCATACATATGTCCCACGTGCGCCCCCCAGTTGTGAGAAAAGAGGACCTTGCCGCTGACGTGGCCCCTGATCGCATATCGCCCCGCGTGACCGCCAGTGCCGTGGAGGAGGGTGAACCACTGGTCGGGGAACTCTCCGTGGGACACACTGTAGTGCCCGACATAGGGCGCCATAGTGTCGCGCGAGAAAATCGCACATTTGCTGACGTAGCCGATGATGCGGAAACGGAAACCAGGCGGGGGAATGTAGAAGGTAGAAGTCACCATCGAGAGATGTTGTAGATCACCCGGGGACTGACACCATACTTTGGGGATGGTCAGCCCTCTGCCAAAAAGAATTAGCGCGCGGAATTTCCCACCCACCAAACTCAAAAATCATCGCAACCGCAACGGCAGTTTGAAGGTGAGAGACGACGGGATCCAGTCGCGGGAGAGGGAATGAGGATGAGAACAGATGGAATGTGTTACCATGGCCGCCCTGGTTAGCAACTGGTCCCGGGAGGAGTGAGCGATGGTGGCCAGCTATAACGTCGTGGAATGATATATCTGCTTTGTGGCGACGGTGAGGCAGCGTGGTACATAATAACGTGGGTAAAACGTTTCGTGGCGCCACGTCGGGTAACTGTCGGGTTACTCTTGTGACGACCGTCAACTCTCCCGAAGTTTGAAATTTGAAGCTTGAAGGCCTACGCAAAATAGGTGTATCCTACGAGAAACTCAAACGGATCTGTGGCCAGGCACGAGTGGAACAATTGTACTCGGAATTCCCAACGCCACTGTAGGTTTCCGCTCACGGGCCTATCCAGCACCTATTGGTATCTGTTCCGATGCTGTCCACGTTTCAGCCACAGCCAATTGATCCCCGTCCAATCGCTCGTTCCCCTTCCCTTTTCGAGAGACGACACTTTCTGAGATCGTGTATCGCACGCACCATGGTGCAGCTGGTCTCTAGAGAATTTGAATGCCTTTTTTTTTGGAGTATGGAGCCACTCAAGGAAGAAAACCGTACTAACGGGGAAGGGTTAATGAATAGTTTGGACGTGCGGCCTGTGGAACGGATCCTACAGAGACCCGTCGTCACCCGTCATCACCATTGGACTGTTCTCCCCGAGGCGTTTTCTTCAGAATCCCAGGGCGAATGAAGCATTTTTGGTAAAATCTGTCGCCGAGGATGGCTAGATTCTTCTCGCAGCGGAAAGGGCGAGGGTACCGAGGTCAAGAGGTAGCGCTGTTCCCTCCCTCACAAAGCAAGCGCAGAAAGTCATACTGAAACGTGGTTGCCGTGCGTGAGGACATAAAGGTATACTTACAACCCATCCTCAGTACGGGTGATAACATTCCGGCGGATCGGTACCAGTGGTTTTTTTTCGTAGAAAGCATTCAGGATTCCAACGGCTGTGGGTAATAAGCAAGAGAATAGTGGCCCTAGTAGAGTAATTAAATGGAGGTCACAAACGTTTTTGAAGGTAGGGGATGTGGATTAGAGGGAATTACCTCGTCAAACTCGACTAACTCGAAGGTAGTTTTCGAGCGAAATTCCCCAAGCGCCGCGATTCCAGATGTGCGGTTCGGAGGGGGATGCAAAAGAAGATTCGTCCAACCCGCTGGATATCCGGTTGGTCTGGCCGGGGCTTCAAGTCAAGTTGGTCGAACGTCCTGAGAAGTACCATAACGATGCCGTAAGCTGTCAGCGTTACGTTCAACGTTCACCATTCTTGAGACACGTGTAGTCCGACCACCCTTCTCTTCCCACCCTCTCATCTATCCCAGTGGTAGAATATTGTGATGAGCGGCGAGGAAAAAGCAAGGCCGGTCAATGTCGACCCTCGATGGTGCGTTTCAGAGATGCAGGATCGATTGCAAAGTCCGACAAGCTGACCCGAGATATCATTCAAGAGGCCCCACGGACGCACCCCCAACCCATCAAAAGCGATGACCCCGAGCTCGATTTCTGCAACAGATACGAACGAGAGACTATGGCGCACGATGACGAATACATGAAGCGGGACAATGAAGATAATTTTCGGCGTTCTCTTTATCACTGTATAGCGTTGACCTCGTTCTTAGTCCGGTCTGTTCTCGGCGGTCAGCTCCGCCTTCGTCATCGCCGTCCAGGTGAGGCTCCAGCCATATTCCGGCGAACGATCGGAAGCATACCTCCGAGTAATTTAGTAACGAAGACCCCGCCGCTCCCCCAGCGTGGAATGGTCCCCCTACAGAGATTGTCACAACCGTAGACCTTCTATATGCGAGTCTACTGATGTCGCTGTTCGCCGCATTCGTCGCGATGCTTGGCAAGCTGTAGTTGAACCGGTTCCTCCGACACACCGGTGGATCTTGAACGCTGCGGCGACCGCCAGCGCAAATTCGACGAGAAATGGTCGTTCCGCTTATTCATTGAGAGTCCGTCCATCATACTCCAGAACTCCCTTCTCCTCCTCACCTGTGGACTGTCGCATCGGAAAAATAATCGATTCTGCACATCGTGAGCACATCTTGATCTATCGCAAGCATTACGATGCCATCCTGACTGCGACGGTCTGTCACGACGGCCTCATGAAGTTCGACAGATTTTTCCGATGTCATGATACATGCGGTTGATCAACATCTCCGTCGCACGCGCCGTCACCTCCTTCACCGCTCTCGGCATCCTCTTCTACATCGGGATTGTGGTCGATGGAACGTCCTCGTATGAACGTCCGTTCCAAACACCAACATCCATTGCTCTCCGGCACCTCAGAGACAGTGGGATGGCCCGGAAATTTCTGACAAGCTTGGCCCAGCTCAACGTCATCTCACTCACCTACGCCACTCGGAGAGTCACTCAGAAATTGCTAGTGAACCTCTCCGCCCGACGCCATCTCGCTCATCCACGGCACTTGGATGGATGCCCGGCAGGGGTTGGCTTCGGTATCCCGTCGCGCCTACGAAATCACGCGATTTCCATTCTCTTGGGAACTCTCACTTTCCGGAATTCACAGTGCGGCCAGGACGGTCGGACACCAAACCATCGTTCTACTTCTCCGGATTGATCGAACGTTGGGGAACGCAAAGTACAAACTGGCTCAAGGTCTGGGGCTGCGACTGCGTATATGGAACCTGGAAACCCTTCGGAAACAGAACGTGTACAATGCGCGCTGTGTTCGCTGACTCCTGTGGAACATCACAGATCCTGAGGTCATCAATTCTGCCGTTCGTCTTGCAGGTACCATCAGGTGGTTCGATGGTGACTTTAACTACCACCCGCCGTTCGATTCTATCGTTTCCACCTTCGAGGCGTGTTTTGACTCAACCGAACAACTGCACCCAGGTATGAGGGACTTGGTATACTTCCAAGGATGGGCCATCCTTCAAATCAACGCGGGTGCAAGAGTTCAGTCTCATGAGCGTGCTTCCGAGTATCCCATTCCGGCTGTTTCTTCGAATTCATTCCAACATGCCGGTCCCGATCTCCGCCATATCGTTTACATGCTCGAGTGTAACTTCGATCACGGCAGACCTACCCTCGACTTCCCGAGGGGAGGCACCCTCACTTCCACTCACTCGCTGTGGATATCGAACTCGTTTGTGGATTTGACCCGTGGGGGCCCAAACACAATCCTGTGATTCTACGAGTCCCATCACTGTGCAGCTGTCACCAATCACCAAGCTGTGATTGTCAACATCCTCCTTGTATGATATATGTTACTGGGCGGACATGTTGAGGAGGGAACCTTCTGGGCTGTTGACAAATTGTAAGCAGTAGTTTCATCATCCTTTCTTTTGGCCCACTTAACATTGTGCACACCAGTGATTCATTGGAAAACATCCTCTCTCGCTTGTCCACGAGAATGTCAAGTGTTATTCCTGGTGAGGACTGTCTCCAACACCTTGTATACCTCCTGTAATTTTTGGCTGTACAGGAGAAATGATCTGCATGTTTGACTCTGATGGTTTACCAGCAGTGTTCTACTATTTCTGAGGCAGCTGGAAGACCTGGACCAGGCAAACCATCTGAACCACCTGATGACCAACAACACTGGGGAGGATTTCAACACCGACAACAACTCCGCCTCAGACAACCCTTTTTTTTGTTTCAGCCAATTGATTCCTACCCAGCCACTTGTTCACATTCCTTTTGCAGGAGGCAGAACTTCCTGAAAGTATTTATTGTATACACCACAAGCTGATGTACAGAGTCAAAATGCATGTGGATTTTTTGGAATATGAGAAGTGGTAATTTATGATCTCAAGGGAGATTGTATCTGAAACCAACCTCTCAGGCTGTATATAATTAAGCTTCTGCATCCCCAGTTGTTTTTGGTTGGCTTGATGGGGTTGTATTAGGATAGCCATGTCTGTCAGATCTTGGGACCCAAAGATTATGCTGTGAACCCATTGGACAGGATCTCCATCCTGAATGGAACCAAGAGCTTACCACTGTGAATTTTTCCACCAACCATGGTGCAGGGGTCTTAATGACCCCAGGTGGTGAAAACTGAAAATTTGAATCCTTGACATCATGTGATCATTGGGAAATCTTGATTGAGTGCTCACTTGATAGCTTGTCATTTTACAGATGTTTTGGTTATATATATTGCACAATTTATGGGGGCCTTCCCACCTCATTGATATAAAATACCAACCTCCAGAATTCAAACATTCAAATTCAAAACTTTGAAAATGATGCACCCAAGCTTTCCTCCCCCTACCAGTCTCACTGCTAGTCTGAGCCTATGGGGGTTATATCACCTGATACTCAGAAGTCACACCTGTTGCACAGATCTGGTTTCATGGTATATTAGGACAATATGGGTTGACAAGATACCTACAGTTACCAGTAAAGATTGAGAAGGATACTCAGTGGCTAGATCTTTAGTCATAGTGTACAGTGGAGGGAGGAATGGGAATATATGGGAGGGAGGGAATGTTGATAGTAAGCTATACCTCCAACTTCACGATGACACCCTCTGGTAATTCATTATTCCACATTATAAGGAACTTTCCACTCCATCTCTTGTTTTCTTTATAGGCTGACCGCCAAGGATGGGGCAACCATAGAAGCCACTCTCTACTGGAGTTGATTACCCATCCATCATCTGCAACTTGGCAATCATGAAAGGGTTTCCAGGGAAATCCTCCCAGTGGTTCCTCAGCCTCCCCAAGATACTCTAGCACAGTGGAGTTTTGTCCATCTTCCTTGACAATTGCCCACCAATCTACCTTGTCTTTATCTGTAGCACACCAGACCTTGGACCCATCTGGAGTAAACCCTGTCATCTCCCCATCTGAGTTGGCATCTGCAAGCTTCTCCCCAGTATGCATGTTGTAAAGAGAAAGGGATGAAATCATGTTTGAAGACCTAGCACTGAAGACCTAGCACCCCCAAAGGCAATGTAATTGAGGTCAGGTGATATTGATGCATACTGGCTGCTTATGGATCTTGATTGTTTGAGTTTGGTGGTCTGGATACTGTTATTCATGTTTCCCCTAGTTTTAGGAACATGGTCCCCTGCAGGTAGGTTCCAGGTAACAACCTTTCCATCACCAACAACAACAATGGTACTCCCTATCATTCTCATACCACAAATCCGCATACCTGTATCAATGACCAGTAGTAGGTTGCCTGACTTGACATTTAGAACAGTAACTGTATTGTCCAACTGCTTTGCAACTGCTACTAATAACTCATCAGGAGAAGACTCTAGGATAAGATTTCCAGAGTGCTAGGAAGCTTGAGTTGAAATACTGGGAGGAGGAGAATTTATGGTGTGCCACAGCTGAAGCATTGAACCACCAAATGAGATGATCAATTTTCCATTTGGGGAGACAACTGGTGTAGCTCTTTTAGCACTGGATATGAGTTTTTGACAAGGAAGATAACCACTAGAAGACTCCTTCCAGAGGTAAAATTCTGGGCTATTGGTTCCACATATGAAGTGGCCATCAGGGGAGAAGTACATATTTGTAGGATTCACAATATACTCAGAATCTAAAAAAATCTTAGAATGCTTAGCATCCCACACCAGAACTCTCTCTTCAATGATGAAGGCAAGTCGGGAGAGGGTAGGGAGGAGGGGGAAGGAAAAGGAATTCTTTTGGGGAGAAATTTTCTGGGGTAGACAGAGAGTGTATCTTTGTTGGTGAATGGCTAGAGATAAAACTGGCTTCCCATATGGTAATAGATCCTGACTCCACAGTAGCAAACTGAAGACATTCACCATGAGTCCAAATGGTCTTGGTAAATGGTTTTTGGATTAGATGGGAAGATATATGAGCACCACTGAAAACATTGTAGGTGGAGATATTGTATCCATCAAATAGAACCCCAAGCATTGTTCCTGTCAGCGCGCAAAATATGGTCACAAAAATTCTTTTATTTCCTTCAAGTCTCACCATTCATTCACTTCATTTTCCTTTCCTTATGCCCTTACGATTGACTCTCATGATCTTTCTTATGCTTTCCCTTTTCACTCACGATTCCAGAACAGGAAAGCGATCTTATTGGTGTAAGAAAGGCAGGACCGCTACTGGTACAAACGAGTCAAGAACGCGTACTAGTTATCAAGGTTACCCTCGAAGTCAAAGTCCTCTCCGTCATTGGAGCCCCGACGCCCATCCTCCTCAGACAACTCAACAAGAGAGTCAACCATCCCCTCCGCGGCGACCTCCTCTTCGAGTTGACGAACCAGTCTAGTTCCCTGCACGATCAGCTGCAAGGCCAGAACTAACCGATCGGTCCGTGACCCAGCTATCCGTCTCATCACCACTGGAGCTGCTGACGAATCCAACTCTGTGACGGTCAAACTCCCCACGTTGCTTGAGATAACGACGTCGGAGTTTCCGATTTGATTCTAGTCGCATGTCAAGTCCCGACAATGGTGAAGGCGAGTGATAAGGATGGAAGGATGAGCGAGGATGCCCAGCCGATCGAGTACACAGCTGCTTGCTCACTGCGTACGAAGGAGGTGAGTCGGGAGGAGTACGAGGAACGGAGACAACATCAACCGGATGGTTGGTACAAGCACAAGGCCCGCCGGAAGGACCTGCCGGTTCGGGCGAGTCCTCAATGATCCGCAGAAGACTCCACTCATCAACCCTCGAGTTCCAACACCTTCTCGGTCAACTCGAGGATCTGCCCGTTCTTGTCGGCGTCCCTCTCCTCCAGACACTAGGGGCGAGGTGACCTGGAAACCAGTGGGAACATCTTGGGTAAATTGTGGGCTCTGGATCATTTTTCTCCTAATGTATCCACCAATCGCATTTTGGGTACATTTAGACTGTGATCTCAACATGTGCCC
>Ga0307515_10011121_pt1 | contig 17114 bp, 16 predicted proteins | sample 17_EM_MG_FD_194513 | JGI IMG/M metagenome (GOLD analysis project Ga0307515, IMG submission 194513) | Populus trichocarpa ectomycorrhiza microbial communities from riparian zone in the Pacific Northwest, United States - 17_EM | ecosystem: Host-associated > Plants > Roots > Unclassified | place...
AAATAAAATTATAGAATTTTTCTCATATTAGCATGAATTGTTTTTTTCTTACAACCCTACATGATTATTTTTTTAATTTTATTCAAATTTTTCTGTAATTATTTATTTTTATTATTATTTAATTAAATAAAAAAAACCCTTTCACACCGTGGCCTTCAGTGTTTGGGAACGTGGTTCAACCTGTGTTCTCAAAAAATTTGAATTTGTTTTTGCTAAAATTTAATATGGTTTGTACGTTTTAGATCGTTTTGATGTGCTGATGTCAAAAATAATTTTTAAAAAATAAAAAAATATCATTTGCATGCATTTTGAAATAAAAAGTTATTTAAAAAGCACCCGCAATCACACTGCCAAATACGCTATGGTTTTGCAGAGGAAGGCATCTATTTAATTACCTTTATTTTACTTATTACACTCTCGGCTCAAATTTTCCACAATTACGACTTGGTCCCAAACCCTCCTCTAACCTAAAGTTTTATTTAAAAAAAAATCTGCCCAGGCAGTCCTTTACACCGATCCGTTCTTGGACATATCATTATAATTTTCACATCATTTTAATTTTAAATTTAAATTATAAAAAAGTCACATAAAATTAATTTCAAAATTAATTTATTATATTAAATTTAATAATAATATTAAATAATTTTCTGATCTAAATTTTTCTATCATGTTAAAAAAATTTAATCAAACCCACAATACAGCAGACATGTAATTAGTACACAATAGCAAGAAAACTAAATCACCATTTCTAGAAATTGTTCGTTTAATATTTCTCCTTTGAAAATTTCATTTTCCGCCTCTTCACATTTTCTACCGCGTCAAAGAACCACCCGATCAGCGGAGCAGCCAGCACGTGAATGTTCTCCTCCTAACCGACCCAAGTCAAAACGGGTAAAAATTTGAAGTATGTGTTTTACATTGTGATGATTTTTACATTATATTTTTTAAAAAATAAACTTAATTTTTATTTGACTTGCTGTAGGAACAAAACACATTTAATTCTAAATTCGTACCCGACAGACAGTTTCCACTTTCCCCCATTTATCTGTCCTCACCTTTCCCTTTCCCTTTCCGTGTTGCCTGTAAAGCTAACTACAAACAAATCAAAATTCTCTTTCCGCAAAAAACTCACTTTCTTGCTTAATCGCCTCCTCGATTTGAGCAGCCTCTGGCGATCTAAATCTTCTCTCTAACAAAGTTTGGTTTTGTAATTGTTTTAACTGCACAGAATAGAAGTTGTACAGTGAGTAGTTGATAGTTTTTCATTTACATGGAAGCCATAAAAAAGCAAGCTACCAGGCTTAGAGAGCAAGTTGCAAAGCAGCAACAGGTAATTAATTTCAGTTCAGATTCTCTTTTGCTGTTCTTTTTTTATTATTATTTTCAAATTTTGTGTTTGTTTGTTTGTTTGCAGGCAGTGTTGAAGCATTTGGGACATTTTAGTAATGAAGGAATTATTGTTGACGAAGCAGAATTACAATGCTACCAGCATCTTCAAAATCTCTACAATTCAACCAGAGCTGCCAAGGTGCAGTTATTTATTTGATTTGATTTGGTTTGGTTTTCCTTTTTTTATTGAGGCAAAATTTTGATTTTTTTTGGTGTTTTATTTCACTTTAAAATACCAGCATTTTCAGAAGAATATTGTTCGCGGTGCTGAAGGTTTTGTATCTATAAGTTCGAAGCAAATGGAAATATGTGAGTATGGATTTTGCTTTGTGACTACCTTGTTATGATTTGTTTTCTTTGAGGTTGATATGTGAGATTTTTGGCTTCGGGATTTTCTTAGTGCGAAAGTTGGCTGATGAGTGTTGTAAATACGGAGCTGAGAACCAGAGCGAGAATAATTATGTCGCAAGGACTGTTCTTCAGTTTGGTGCCTCGCATAATTTGATGGAAAATGAGAAGGAAATTTTGCTTGGGGTTCTTAATGATCAGGTAATTTTACTGCCAGTTAGGAATAATCTCAATGCAAACTGAATAGTGGTAGTTTAGGAATGCTTAAGCATATATTCATGCTAATGTAAATGTGTTCCATTTATTATATATTCAGAGATCATTGCTTCTTTTGAATTTTTCTGCCAAGTTCAGATGTCATAAGTAATTGTAGTTCCTGCCTAGAATTAGTTACTCTGCATTGTATAAGTGACCATCCAATTGTTATTTCATCAAGCGTGTTAAATGAAAGCATGAAGAAAAAAATTGTAAGATAGACAAATTGATATGATAGAAACGAGATTATTGTTATTATTAGCTTTTAAGCCCTACATGTATATTGCCAAGAATTAATGATGGGTATCTTGGGATTTTTAGCGTAAGCTGTCATTTAAGAAAAAATAAGGTTTTTCCATCTCCTTTTATGTTCCTAATTGTGTTACAGGATTTCAATATTTAGGTTTCTAAGCCACTTCGGGCTTTAATAACTGGAGCTCCTTTGGAGGATGCTCGCCACTTGACTCACCGTTATGACAAACTCCGTCAAGAGGTTGAAGCCCAGGTAAGCTTTGGTGTCTCATGGGTGTAACAGTTGTAGGAATTGTGGTAGATTCATGGTGATATGTTCTTGGCAGGCAGCTGAAGTATTGAGGCGGCGGTCGAAAACCAGGGATTCTGAAATATCTGCAGAGAGTTGCATGAAGCTTCAAGCTGCAGAGGCAAGGTTGACTGAACTTAAATCTACAGTGATGGCACTTGGGAGAGAAGCAACTGCTGCCATGTCTTCAGTTGAAAATCAACAGCAAGAGATTACTGCTCAGCGGTTGTTTAGTATGGTATTGCATGCTTTTCTTCTTTCTTCCCTGTGTATGGGTGCATTTGTGTGCACAACTCTCTCTGCCTATGATGATCTTTCGGCTTCCGGGACCACGATCTATAGTGGTTGACAACTTTGACCATCTAAACACCTGTTGTGAATGGAGTATAGTTATTCAACAGAATCTTAAAGAAGCATTCATGTGACTGGCGTAGCTAAAGCCAAAAACATTTTATCCATGTTCATGTTCGTTTTGGTTCAGTACTTTTCTCTTGTTGATATGTGACAACATAGGTGTCAAATGGGATAAAGAATTAGGAAAGTTTGGAGGGTTTGGGGAGGGATGTTACCTCATGTACTCCTTGCCTATTTGGGCGAAGGTATTCTTATGGTTCATCTCCCTTTTCAGCAAATTCAATTTGGCACTTGCTTCTGCATATCTCTCTTTGTAGCTAGCCATGTATCCTTCCTTTTACCGTTTCAAAATTTTTCTTGTCCTGATAGAGTTCCCCGCCCATTTTCCTGGTATAAATATCTTGCTTAATTTCACGATTGCAAAGTTAAGAGGGGTTTACTGTATTTAAAATTTGTGCTGTTTTATCAAATTTGGTTTAGGTAAAAGTTATTTCTTTTCTGCACATTGATCTAAAAAAAAAATCAAATCATTTTTCAGGTAGATGCTGAGAGATGTTATCATCAACACGTTCTTACTATTTTGGATAAGCTACATGCAGAGGTTTGTTCTTTGCAACCGTGGACCTGGCATGTTTATGTGCATGTGCACACATATATCACTTATAGTTTTTTGAAAATCATATTCTCTTTATCACTCCATGCATGCTTTCTTCACTTTTCAAGTGCTCAAAACATTACCTTACTATAATCTAATTTTATGTTTGAGATAGATTATGACTGGTGCAATTCCAAAATGTTTATGATTGATGTAGATGATTCTCGAGGAGCAATTAAACGAGTCTGCATTACAGTCGGCGACCACACAGAGAGATGTGATTCTCCCACCTGAACCCAAGAATAACACTTCAAATGGATCTGAAAATCACATGCACCCTAATCATAAGGATGCACTTTACATAGCAAAAGTAAGATGTTTGATCACTTTGAATATCCCACCTCTTCTCTCAAACCCTGCCACACCAGAAAGAAAAAAATAATTAAATGTTGTAGAACACTCTTTGATTTCTTCCATCGTATCTCCTCTTGCACAGCTTTTGACTTGAAATATGAGAAAGTGCCTACACAGCTCGTGATGTTTGATTCTTGTTTTTCGCTTAAAACTACCTGTACATGTCATGATGTTTGATTCCTTTTTTTCTCTTAAAACTATCACACTATATCTTTATTCCTTGTAATGGCATGTGCAAGATTACTTGATCATCTCATTTGCCAATGTGGATGCAGCATCCTTCTGTTCCTTGTACTTGAAATAAAGTTATTAGTTTAATTTCAACTCTTTTTTGATAGAGTTAAAATATTTAACTCTATCAAATATACGGCCAAATATTCATTGGATAGCATGTCACTAGGGGTCCAGTACCATGCAAACAGTTTGCTGGTCGACTGCATTACTCCAACAAGTAATTGTTTTTTATGTTGACAATAATTAATTTGTTTGGTCAACTACACCAACAAAGAATTGTATTTAATGTTGGTAAATAGTTAATTTATTTAATTTAAAAGAGCTGGAAAAGGAAAGAAAACTTTGGCAGTAGTGGAGTGAAGAAGATAGGCCTACTGGCTGCAATACTATAGGTAGTGGCAGTAGCAATGGGTCAATGGTGGTGGAAACAATGGCACTGATCTTTTTATTGTGCACAGTGAGGGTGTCAGTGCCAGTTGGTGATGGAAGCAGTCATGAACTAGTAGTCAAATGAAAAGGAAGTTAAAAGTCGATACTTGGACCTTACTTTTCCAACTATTTGCTCTTTTTTTTTAAGAAGTTTTTGTTTCAAAATGATATTGTGATTTGAAGGTGCATGTTTCTTTTATAAGCAAAAGATAACCTGTTATCTTTCCCCATTAAAATACAACTTTAGTGATATTTTTCTTTGAGAAAAACTTGCATGTACATGAGTTTTTTATTTGTGGGAAGTACATGAGTTTGAAGAGATACTATGCCAAACTTTATCATGGGAAGTACATGAGTTTTTTTTTCTAATTATGGCCACCATTTTGTTTGTGGGTTATAAAAGTTGTATTTACTTAAGTAATAGTGAGGATGCTTGAAGAGCTGGAAGTAAACACGATAACTTAAGGAAAAAGGAAAACCTAAGATTTAATATCTAAAAAGACCTGGAAGTAACAAAGATGCATGAGCGTCAGTAAACTAATTAAACCTGCTACGTGAATGTTAAACAATCATAGTCAGATTAAGAATTTCTTTATGTGGAGCAAAATTGTTCTTCAAACTGTTATTCAAAGGTGTTACCCTTGAAAGCATGTTCTTATCTCACTGATTTATTTGTTTACAACTGTATGCCACACTACTTAAATAAGGATCCACATGTAGTTGTTTACTGTCATGGAATTTTCTACCAGTGCAAAAGATGTTTCTTTTCTTAAGATTCACTGCTTTTTTTTGTTATTTTGGTCTCCATTTCATTTTATTTTTTAACTCTTTGCAGGTTATACACCCATTTGATGCTCAAGCAGAAGGGGAGTTAAGTCTATTTATTGATGATTTTGTTGTGGTCCGGAAGGTACTTTTTCTACTGATAATGCCTCCGATGACCTATAGACTGTTCCATTATAGGCCATCTTTGAAAATGATTTTGAATTATTAATCCTACTCATGCATGCATGCATTAATTATATTAAGCATGCATATTCACATAAATATATAGTTGTATTGTATATTCCTTTACCATAGAGCTCAGCCTGTAAAATGATTGTGCACCAATGCCTGTATGAGCATGGGTGTGGTGCTTGCAGTTGGCAGTTTTGTCTGTTATAAATCTGTGAATTCTTAATCTTTTTGTTGAACACCATCACACACACACAACAAATATATTTATTGTTATATCCTTAGATCAGAAGTCCTTGTCTTCGTCTTTAGTAAATGACTCTGGGGGAGTGTTTTTAATACGCCATTTGAGTTTGCAAATATATGTTTCAGAATAGGCAACTCGAGCTTCAATCTTTTTCCTTTTCCTTTTCCCCCCAACTCCCCTTTCCTAATCTTTTGCTGATAATATCACAAGGTGGCTCCGACAGGGTGGTCAGAAGGAGAATGCAAAGGCAAGGCTGGATGGTTTCCTTCTGCTTACATAGAAAAACATGAAAAAGCACCTGCAAGCAAGATAATGGAAGAAAGCTCAACTCCTTGATCCAAATTATTCATGTACAAAAGCTGTATATGTCTTGTTTATATTATAGTTCAATTCTATGCACCAGTGGTTACAGTATGTTATTGAATGCCGTTCCTTCTGGCGTGGTAGTGTATGTGTGATGAGATTGTGCTCTCCTAACTTAGCCTTCCTTTTCTTTTTCGCATCTTTCTATTTATTGTGTTTACGAAAATAAGGCCAATAAGCAGCTTTTAATGTTGTGTACCTTTTCCCCTCGCAGTAATTTTTGTTGGATAATAAAATGTCCTGGCTATTCTTTTCCTCTCAATTTGTCGTGTTATTTTCTCAAGCAGATGCTGTAGTGATTAGTTACAGTTTGGGTTAAGCAATCCTCTAGATTCCAGCAAGTAATTGCAAGTTTTTGAACTTTTTCAGCCATTGACGAAGCTTAACAAGAAAGATTTTAGTTGCTGCTTTTACCATTCTATTCTGTGTAATCCAGTTAAAGCCAGAAAATTCGACACTTCAAGCAAATTGAGATGATTTTAAATTAAATTAATTGATTAAATATAAATATAAAATGTTTGCTTAATAATATTTTGATTGAATATAAAAAAGGAGACGGTTCAAAGGTTTTAGTACCAGCATGCTCCATAGCTAGTAGAAAACACTAAAACATGTGGTAAAAACATATGCAATAGATTGCTATAATGTTTAATTTTTTTATTTATCTTTTCTTTTCTTTTCTTATTTCATCCTTATAGCTCAAACTAATGGCCAATTTAAAAAAACTTTTATAGAAAAGGAAAGATTTAGAAACAAAAAACTAAAGTGTAAATGACTGAGAAAATAGGTGGCAATTTTAAAATTAGAATAAAAAATTTACTTCGGTTTTTCTACTTTTCAAATAATCAATTTTTGGTCCTTCAGTTTTTCCACATTCTAGTTTTCATCCACAAATTTATTAGTATGTGATTTGAAAGAAAAGAGTGAGGAAAAAAGAGTCATTTTATTCAAGTGTTAAAGAAAAAAAATCTCGATTGATACGAATTTAGATCACAAAAATAATTAAAGGGGGAAAATAAATTAGGGGATGTTTGTTACTTTCGTACGAAAGAAAGAAACAATTTGAAATTTTCATTTATATTTCAATTGTTTGTAGGCAAATGAGGGGTTGGCTTAGTTTACGTTGTCTTTAAGGTTTTTCTGTAGGAGGCTGGATTTTATATATAAGAAATGTCGCGGCCTGAAAAGTATTACTCCTAATATTCAGATTTATTGGCTCTATGTAGGTTCGACTATTCGACAGCATTTACCATCTGAAAACACTTTAGCATGGGTTGCTGTGGGGTGGGGTAGTGATGTTCTTCCCATTGCCAAAGCGCATGTCCAACGTTGCAGTTGTTTCCCCCAACACTGGAACTAGCTTGTGGGCTGATCTGTGGGTATTTTCTGATTCATTTGTGTAATCGACTCACTTTCCCGTGTTCCTTGGATTCAAATTCAAAGATCTTGTCATTCTTTAATTTAACCATCAATTGTTGTAAACGGATTGACCATGGCAGTATAATATACGATCCTGTTATGCCCTGGTGATGCAATTGAAGATCAAGACCGGCCATGGTGATTGACCCTTTACCAACTGTGAACGACAGCAGCATGCTGTAATCTGTAGCATACTCTTATTCAGAAGTTTATTCATTTTGCAGGCAATCCCAGCTGCCAAGAGACTTGAAACTAATCAGATCGGGGGCCAAACTAGAGGACCATCCATCTCTAATCCATGAATGGATAGAGATCCGCTTACAAGCTGCAAGAGCACTGCCTTTCAAACAGGAGGTAATCCCTGGTGCAACTCCCTCCGACATTGGCGTCCCAAAAGAGCTCGCCAAATGTAAGCCGAAACTGGGAACGAATCTTATTGCTGAAGTACATCCACCTGATATCTTTGACTAGGTGTGAGTTCTTGGAGCCATTGTCCATGCGACATTGTCAGATTCTAAGAAATAAGAGGATAATGGAAGAGGAAAAACCAGCACTAAGATTGAAGGCATTGACAGGAAAAATAAAAACAATTAAGAGTGAAGTCTTGCATGGTGGATATAGCGATTAGCGAAATGCTAAATTCACCCAAGGAACTGACTGATTATTATTGCAATGAAACATATTTTACAAAAATGGTGAAAACATGAATCCTTTTTGCAAAGGCAAGATGATATTCTCAATTTTATACAAATTTCATATACACTTGAAATTTGGGTGAACAAATGCAAGATGGGGACTACAACATGAGACGGGAAAAGGAGAGGGCTAAAAAATAGAAATACAACTTCTGATGAATAAATGGCCCATACCACAAGTCGAAACTCCATTGTCATAGAGACAAGTCTTTTTGCACACCCATGCAAGATGAGGACATGAAAATTCCAGCCGATGAGTAATCAATTTGGTACCAAGAGAACCAGATGAAATCGTGTGTTCCTCTATTAGTGAGTTGTGATACTTCTGCAGAAAAAATGAACGAATAAAATGAAGATACAAAACCGCTGCAGATTCTAAGCCCTCTTTCATGCTTGTGCATTGCTTCTTTATTTTTTCCAGAAGCTGCAGTAATGGATGTGAACTCAAACATGTCTTCACTGTCACTAAAAGGGTTTCAATCAGAGTTGGAATCATAAAAGTCACTTGGGCATGGGGTCATGACCTCAGATTCAAGTACTTGAACCACCCTGTGCATGGTGGGTCTATCCTCTGGGCTCGAAGAAACACATTGGGTGGCAACTGAAAGCAGGGCATCAAGGCTTTCTACCTGCACCCCCTCACAGTTAGGATCAACAATTTCTCGTGGTCTATTCTCCGTGATTAAAAAATTTAACTGCAAGACAGAAAAAATAGTCAGAAACCAGCTTGTATACTCCATTAAATATGACAGTTCCACATACATTTCCTTTAAGCTTTACCCGGTGGAATTAGATGTGTGCCACTAGGCAATCATGGAAAGAAATAGATATAAACTAGAGACCAGTCCGTTCATAGAAAGAGATCATATACATGCAATTAACATCTTCTAGTCACATTTTTTACTCATAGTGAAAGCCCCTCTTAATTTATATCATGACATAGAATAATGGTAAATTCATCAAGGAAGAATAAAGGAGATTAGCCCAACTGGGACAAATTTCATCAAGAAACATACCCAACCAACAATATTCAGGCCCTTCTCGATGTATGATGCATCTGTTGGCCGCTTTCCACTTAGCACTTCAAGCACCAGGACCCCAAAACTATAAACATCAGTCTTTTCAGTTGCCCTGCCACTTTGCATGTATTCTGCCAAAGGAATCAGACAGGCTCGTCATAAATAATAATGGAATGATAATGTGAAAGCAATCATGATATTACAAATGCAGAGATCAGCCAGCCAAAGAACCATCATAACTCGTTAAATCATAACCTAAAGAGATTAACAGCTACCTTGGACGCTAAACATCTTCTGTGAAACATTGCAAGTCAAGGTATACTATTAGGATACAGTCTTCAACCATAGTACAGGTAACAAGCCTTGTCAAAGAGATATAAAAGGGTATTCCATTTATTGCACTTAGCATAGATATTCCTCTTTCTATTCTGGAGTTTTTTTTTTTTTTTTTCCATCAGAGCAAATAGCATATCCTAAGAAAAAGGTAAAGCCATTTTCAAAACCCAATTTACAAGTTAAGTGGAAAAAACTTAAGGTTGTATGTGTGACTTTGTGAGTGAAACATATTTCTAAAATGTCCATTCCAACCAGTTTGGTCAAATCAGTAGCACAAATTCCAGTAAATGTGCATTGCTTACCAGGAGCTAGATAACCAAATGTTCCAGCAACAATTGTAGTAATATGTGATTCTTCATCACCTAACAATTTGGCAAGTCCAAAATCAGTCACTCGAGCCTCCAAGTTGCCATCAAGCAAAATGTTGCTTGACTTTATGTCACGGTGGATGATCCTAGGGGAACAATCATGATGCAAGTAGGCCAGTCCTTTTGCTGCCCCCAAAATAACGGTCAGCCGTGCATCCCAATCCAGTTGCTCAGATCTTTCTGTACAATCAATGAAAAATAAGTAATGTTCCTTGTTTAATCTGTAAACATGAAACTTGATAGATAGAATGGTACGCCTCAATGAAAGGCTAAGAATAAAAAAAAAAAATGAAAGGAGAAGGTCCACAACAAAAATAGCAAATTTATAACCAATGTTATAAAAATCAAAACTTCATTCTAGACTGGAGGCATCTCTGTCACTGCTCATGCCAATGGGTAGGATTTCTTTTTATTGTCCAAAAACCATCCGCATAAAAAAAAAAAAAAAAACAGAAAATAGATGGCACTACATTGTCTTATGAAAAAGTGTCCGCACATCAAACTTTTAGGCCTTCCTAACATCTAAACAAAATGAAAACAAAAACATAAATCTTACCATGGAGTGCTTCGTCAAGGCTGCCACCAGATAGGAAATCATATATCAACAATTTTGACGTGGGAGAATTGCAATAACCTCGTAAATTAACAAGGTAGCGGTGTTTTATGCTTCCAAGAATTTCAAGCTCCCTCTCAAAGAAACGATTAAAACCCTCATCCATCTTTACAATTCTCTTCAAGGCAAATATACTGCCATCATCCATTTCAAGCTTGTACACGGTTCCAAAACCTCCAGAGCCTATGACATGTTCCTCAGTCAAAGTCTCTAATTTTTTTATGATGTCTTTTGAAGAGTACGGCAAGTCCCCATGAAACATTACGATCGATGCACCTGGCGCAACAAGAAAAATAACATGAGGTGCTGAGTTTAAGAACTTATTAGAAGTTTATCCAATTAAAAAACAGTTTGGACAGATAACTCAAGTTGAGAACATTACCTCCACTAACATCCATTGCAATACTGTTACTTCCATTTTTACCAAACTTCTTATATAGAAAGCATCCCCAAAAACACATTAGTGCCACAAGAAGCAGTGCACCAATGGTTGCTGAAGTGCTGATAAGCAATCCACCAGAGTATTTTTTCTTTCCTCCTTGATTTTGGCCTGCAAGCAAAGAATAGTTTTAAGCAACCATAAAGTATATGAGATCAGGAAATGATCGGTGTTGTTAAAAAATTAGGTTCTCTCTTAACAATTCAATTCAGTTTCTATGGTAACTTCAACTACTTCCAGGAGTCAGATTCTAGTAATGAGAACGGTGGGAGTTTTAAGTATGTGTTATGCTGTAAGAATACAAGTAGTAAATCTATTATCATCCTAAATGTTGATACTGTATTACATCCAGCATGGCAGACATTGTACCTGGTAAAATGAAATATTGGAGAATTGTATATGTGATAAGACTGCTAGATTACCTGAAGGAGACTGCCCATCAGTTCTGGGCCCTCCACTGTCATCTTTGCAAGTTCTTTCAATCTGCTTTCCACACAAATCACGATTTCCAGTGAACCTACAAGATATAATGTTTCAGTTTATTGATTAAGAATCTTCTTTGGCTTCTGAGGAGTAAATTTGTAAAATAGTAGAATTTGATTTTAGCTGCCGCTCATCAAGGCACACCTGAGTTACTATATCACAGTGGCTGATGCAAAATCAATTAAATATAACACATATTGGGCAAGTTGGACTTACGAGTTATCTGCAAAGTTGATGAGCACACCATCAGATGGTATCGGCCCGACCAGAAAATTGTTCGACACATTGCTTCAATTTAACATTGTGATCATAATAAATATCAGATGTAAATGTATCAATTTCAATTTCATGGTAACATCATTCTATAAAAAATAACTCAATTCAAAGCAAATGAGGCTACTCACAAAGTTACGAGTTTATTTAACCTTCCAAGAGATGCAGGGATTGAACCGCTGAGAGAGTTACTTGAGATATCCCTGTAGAAATACCTAATCAGTTTCATTTGTCTAGCATGATGATCGCATCTAGAACTAGTATTTGTCATTTAAAGCACATTAGTGAGCACAAGTGCCTGTCAATATTCTTCAAAGACCTTTTTCTCATATACAATAGCTCAGAATTAAGTGGAGGCTTCAGTGTTTATTTTGTCATTACTTTCATTCTTTTTCAATAAAGGTGTGGCATAGATCCTTTCACTTCTGAAAAGACACAAACAGAAGTAATTTGGTGTTAACCATGGAACTTGAATCCTCATCTATCTTGCAGTAGGAAGAAGCCAATTGGTGGAGATGTATACATTTCTACAATAGACACAACAAATTGAGCATTGAAGGCCTACAGCAACCCTATCATATCCCTTGAGAAACTTGCTCAAGCCCAGGTGAATAACATCTAAATTGTTTTTGGAAAAGGTTTGTAATGTGTCACTAATGGGTATACATATATGACAAAAGGAGTTTCAGTACTCATAGAAAAAGATTGTGGAACTACATTTGTTTAAGTTGAAAACAAAATAACATGCATACAACTGAAATTTATCATGAGGAAAACAACTCACAGATTTTGAAGTGCAGTTAGGTTTCCCATTTCGCTTGGAATTGGTCCACTTAAGTAGTTGCCTTGCAAGAATCTGTAGAGAACAGACATTAATAATTTACTTCCAGTCCAATTATAAATGTGTGCGGATAGGACACCCATACAGATGTTGAAATTAGATTTTAAGGTGGCAACTCTAAACCTAATTTGAATGGAAATATATCATGAATTTCTAAAAACAAGAGGGAGCAAATGCTGTAGTTATCGCACAAGCCATAATTTCTAACACCCATTCTTTTTTTAGCAAGTGAAAGTGAAATAGAACTACAAATTTAGGCACCATGGGGTCATGGGGTAGCAGCAATTTACAGGAAAACAGCAACTGAGCTACATAAGCTACACATTACAGAAAATAGTTACCGACATGAAAAGAAATCCTTCATTGTTAAGATGCCTGAATTGTAAACTCAAATGAAAGGCAATATGCCAACATGATCTCTCTAGTGTTTATAATTCCAAACTTCTAAGAGAAGCTGAATTAATTGTTTAGATTATGAGGTGGCTCTTGGACCATGTGCAAGGGTTAAAAAATTTGTTCCCAGTATGCAATCCTCTATGACCAGAGATAGTGTTACTCGTCTGGGCCATCAGACATTTATCTGGTAGGTTTTTGCAACTTTTCTTCACTGGCAAAATATAAGGTTGGTTGCAGTTAAAATATAATTCACAAGGTGCAAAGTAAGTTCAGAATGCTTTACTCCATTCTGAATGAGTAATTTTCAATCATCATCACTATATTCAAAAGCAGAAACTCAAAGCTTTTTCTGTGGGAGAGAAAATCCTTTTCAGTAAAAATCCTTGTATTCATGTTGTCCATCATCAGTAATGCTAAATTATACAAAGGAAAATATAAATAATCAGTCCTACTAGTGCGTTCTGCTTGTATTCAACCAGTAGAATGGCAACAGCATTATTCAAAAGGATAAAAAGAAAATGTAGGACAACATGAAGTGATGATGATAAAAAAATTATTATTAGATTTAGATGCACTTACATTCCCTGCAACTCTGTGCAATTTCCCAACTCTGAAGGAATTGTTCCATAGAAGCTGTTGTTGTATAGAGCTCTGCAACACATCATTCATATTAAAACATATAAGAAAAATAGCACCTTGCCTTTAATACAGAAAACAACAGACAATTTTCAATAAAAATAAAAAATTCCTGAAAATACATACAGAATTTTCAAGTGCGCTAACTTCCCAAGGTCAGGTGATATGGGTCCACTTAATTTATGGTTCTTCAGACTCCTGGAAGATAATGGATAAACAATCAACAAAATGTTGAATGCACTTCATATTGCATTCTGAACTAACAGATTTGAGTGAAATAAATAAATAAGAGAGAGAGAGAGAGATGCCCAAATGAAGAGAAAAAACATGTAGGCTATTTAAAGGTCCACAGCTCCATACTTATTTACAGGGAGCAAACTGATTATGGGCAGAAAAGAGAAAACAAGTGTGAGATTTGGATATCATTTGTGAACTCACAAATATATTACTCTCTTGGTTTTCAGATCACATGTCACTCCCCTCCAATTACATGGATCAGCATCCTCTGGCCTCCACAAAGGAAGAATACCATCTGAGCTGACAATTGCATTCCTGAAGCTCCAAAGTGCTTCACCTACAAAAACAAAAAAAATGAATTTCAAAATTCTAATATATCACAAGTGCACTTGAGTATGCATACTCCTATAGACACTAACAAACATAACTAAGGCAAAATGATTCTAGAAGGTAAGCAAGTTCGTGTTTCTTGAAAAATTACAGGCTACTCAAACATTGATGTTGGGAAGAAACACCTACTCCACCCTATCCACAGAAGAACTTGGTGGTCCACCTGTAGGGTGCTTACAATCATCAAACATCCCTCATCGTTATATTTCTAATCAAACTAAATTTCACATTTCATAAAACAAGTCTTGACATGAAAGAAAAATCACGCCAGGTTTGTGTTCAGATTAATGAAATTCAAATGCGAGACTGGACAACTCATAACTCACAATAAATAAAAAAACCAAGTATTTCTTTCAAAGTAAATGGACTGGACCATAGATTTCTTTGTAGCAGCTTTGCTACTTTGACATAGCTTATGATTAAGTTGAAATAGCACATATGCATAATCCCAAATACCACCGTACCATCAGGACTGATAGCTCCACTTTTGTTTATGAGAATATATAGCAGTAGAATGTAAAGAAGCCAGGGCCTTAGACATCTCATTGGATAGATGGCCATGACAGAACTGATCAAGCATAATATAGCAGCTATAAATCATCTGATAGACCAAGCTCCAGAATGCTTTGCTTGTAACATATGGTTATCTGGTTGATTACGCCGTATAGCAGCTGCAGAGACAAGGAAAAGATTGCCTGAAAAATATGAGAGAGCAACAATTAAAACTGCAATGAACAAACCATGCCTCTGCAAACAGAACAACCAAATTGCATTGCAAACAAAATTCATTAGCCTAAAACACAGACATCTGTAGCACGCATGAACATGCTAGAAACATGGATAAAGCATTTAAGAAGAGTTATATCCACAACCAGTTCACTGATAGAGTTTCCACAACTCCCAGCGCAATAGAACCTAATCTCTCTCTGCTAGCAGCACTGCCATTTGAAATGCACACTCATAATGAAATAAACTTCTTTTCTTTGATGGGCTATAAAAAAAATCAGTAAAATGTAGAACTTCATCATAAACAGGTTAAGTAATAAGCTAGAAAATTCGCAACAAACTGCCAAGAAAACATGGAAAAAAAAAAACAATCTTTATGGATAACTATACACACAAGAAACGAGCTTTTAAGCAATGAATCCATGAAAAAATCGAAAAAAAGAAGTGGACCTCAAAATCGCAAACTTTACCAGACATCAAAGTTTTAAGCTGAACAGGTCAAATCTTTAACAAAAGTTGGCTCCTTTATTGAGTGTCATCCATCCAGCTCAAACAACCTGAAAGCAATCCCATTTCAAGAATAGAAGGATCTTAGGAACAAGACACTGTTATGTAACTATCTTAGTTTATAAGCTTTGGACCAAAAAGGTTTGTTAATTACCGTTTTACACAGCTAAAAACACTAAAAATGAAAACTTTGCTATGAGGCCTAAATTGAAATGGGAAAAACACAAGAACCCACAAGATATTTTGTGAAGTAGAACAAAATTGAAGTGGCAAAAACACAAACAGGCACACCTTAGATTTGATCTGGTGAATAATAATGAGAAGAAGAAGAAGAATAATGTAGACTGTGAGCTGTCAAGTGAGACCATAAGCAAACAAAACAAAACACAAATATATAAAACCCGATAACTAAAAAACGCCTCTCTCGCTCTCTCGCTCTCTCTCTAGGAGATGTGTGTGATTGTATTGTAGAGTTAGAGAAAGAGGTTTTTTTTTTGTTGATTTCTGGAGAGAGAAAGAAGGGATGTGTGTGTGTGTGTGTGTGTGTGTGTGTGTTTAGTGAAAGCGGAATAGATGCTCGGAATTAAGAGGAACATTTAGCTCAGCCAATCAGAGTGGAGTGGATTTGCACGTGTGACGTCGACCTTCCATACGTGCCAACCGACGCTCGTTTTCATTTCATTTCCTTTCCTTCTCCTTTTCTTTTTTCTTTTATTAATTAGTTTTTTCATTTCTTTCTAAAACAGAAATAAATTCGGTACAAAATAAGTGTTGTTAATTAATTAGGATTAAGAAAAAAACAAAAATTGCTCATATGTCGCCTGCAAGAGAAAACACTATAGGTTTAACAGTGTTTCTTCTTTTCTTTTTGTACATGAGGTGTGGATTTAAAAAATTAGGTTCCAAAGTTTTTTTTTTTTCCCCCTTTAGTTTTGATATTTTTATTTTTAATTTAAAATTTTATTTTGTTCATGTTTCACGACTTGATACGAGAAGATGAAAGAGAATGTCGCTGAAATATAATGGAGAAAAAAAAAAGTGATCAATTGACTACAACTTATCAATAAAAAAAAATAATCTTAGTGTTAGTGAGTTTCATTTAATAAAAAGAGTTTTGTTGATATGTTTTTTAACTTTTATCTTGTTGAAAAAAGTAGATCAGGGCTTGAAAATTATATTTGATCGGATGAATTTATGTTTTTTTAATTAATTAAAGGTTGATTGGATGTTAGATATGGGAGGTTTTTGTGTGTGTGTTTTTGGTATTTTTAGATGAAAAAAATGGCTGTAAATAGATTTTTTATCAAATGAAACGATGTACAGTCGCTGCCTTGCCACTACATACGATATGCGATTTGCTTTGTTTTTCTGAAGCAAATGATGCTTATTTAAAATAAAAGAAAATTATGGACAAGAGAATGAGTCTGGCATTATAGGCCCACACACGCCTGATCTCTTTTTGTTGGGGCCTTAATAGCTTTTTCTAAAAAAAAATCATTATATTTTAATTAAATTTCATCAAAATTAATCAATCAAAAATATATTAAGGATATTGTATTATTAAATATCATTTAATTTTTAGTTAGTTTTTGAATAAGATTATGGTATATTGT
>Ga0307515_10011122_pt1 | contig 17114 bp, 12 predicted proteins | sample 17_EM_MG_FD_194513 | JGI IMG/M metagenome (GOLD analysis project Ga0307515, IMG submission 194513) | Populus trichocarpa ectomycorrhiza microbial communities from riparian zone in the Pacific Northwest, United States - 17_EM | ecosystem: Host-associated > Plants > Roots > Unclassified | place...
CAAATTTGATTTTAGATTTCTTAGGTTTGTTTTTTCTTACACGTGAGTTCTTACCTTTTGGGTTCACATCACTACTCGTCCTAATCAACCTCCTAATGGCAGACTAATCTGTCAGATTTATGGTAAGAAAGGAATGTTGCTCTTGAATGTTATAATCACTTTGACTTTTCTTTTCAGAGATGGTTTCCACTTGCTGATATTGCTACTATGGTTGCTGAAGTTAACAATTCTTATGACCAACATGTTTGATATACGGATAGTGGAGCAAATGCTCTTATCACTACTAATACAACAAATTATACTATCTAAGTTGGTAATGTCTCAGGTTTAGTTGTCAAACAAACTAGAAATTGAACTCTAAACCTTGATCATACCTCATTCAAACTCATCAATATCCTTCACTATCCTAATGCTTCTGTAAATATTTTATCAATTAACCAAGCCTGTCTATAATGATTGCTACTTTGTATTATCTGATATTGATTTTTGTGTAAAGAAAAATAAGATGGGTTGCATCCTGCTTCAAGGACTAGTTGAAAATGGACTTTTTTCCACTTGTTAGTCATAAGAGCTTTTTTAATAATCTGCATTGCTTGCTGCTATGCTAGGAATAAAAACTTCATAGGAACACTGGTATAAACATACAGGGCATCCATCCAAGTCCACCTTGAATCGTTTGTGTAATTATTTATCTATTTATGATTCTTTTAAACAATTACGTTTTTACAACTCTTGTCAATTAGGAAAAGCTATAAAACTTCCTTTTAGTAGATTCATATGGTGTATCCATTGCAATCTAAATTCAATGCATTTGTTATTTTCTAAGAATACAAAGCTCTTGTGGAAAATTTATTCTCTTTTAAAATTCAACAATTACAATTAGATAATAGGGGAGAATATCTTTTCAATAATTTCAATTTTTTTTTAGCAACACATAGGATATATCATAGATTAACTTGCCCTTATACTTCATAACAAAATGATATTGCCAAAAGAAAACATTGACATATCCAAGAAAATGGTTTAACTTTATTAGCAACAACAAATCTACCAAATAAATATTGGATTGATGCCTTTTTTACAACAATATTACTTATAAATCGCCCACCTACTTGTCCTACATAATTTATCTACTTACTTTATGATCCATAAAAAATTGCCATCATACAATTCCCTTAAGATTTTTGGATGTTCCTGTTATCCTTATTTATAACCCTATAAAGATCATAAGCTATCTTTTCATAGCAAACAATGTCTCTTTCTTGGGTATGCTAATCAATAAAAAGGATATAGTTTCCTAGGATTTGGACACATTTAAGGTCTATATTTTCAAACATGTAGTATTTGAGGATAACTTATTTTCAACAAAAGATAAATATCACAGATGTTGACAAGTTTGTTTTCTATCTCTTATGCAATTCTAATATCTTTAAATTCTGAAGATAAATATACCACCTAATTCTTCTCATGACTAATAATGTTTAACCTTCATCATTTTTTTTCTCTGATTAAAATATTATATCACAAATCCTTTAGACCCCAACCTAAACATAACTCCATCCTTACAAATTCCTCACTAACATTAGACATGTCCCACTCTTCCATCTCCATAAAGTCCTCAACACCCATAACCTGACATAGTTATCATTACACATTCTAAAACAAGAAATTAAAAACCTAAATAATATCTTGGTTTTAAAATATTTTATACCACTTGTCATCTTTTTTATTTTTTGCATAATATACTTATAGAATATGAGTCAATTTGCTATACACATGCAATAACAAAATATGAAAGGAGATAAACTTTGAGGCGTGAATTTGATGCTTTAATGGAGATCAGATGTTGTGTTTATGTCCAAGGCCAAAAGCTAAACATGTTGGGAGGAATAAATAAGTATTTAAAATTAAATGATGTACTGAATATAACATTGAACACTACAAAGCCAAACTTATGGTAAAGGAATTTGATAAAAAATCTAGAATTGACTACTTTGACCTTTTCTCTCTAGTAGTTAAACTAACTACAATTAGATTGGTTTTATCACTTGCTGTAACATTTAATTGGAAAACTAGATAACTAGATATTTCCAATGCATTTCTACATGGCATCTTTAATGAAAAACTTTATATGGAACAACCTTAAGAACTCATTTATGAGACTGAACTTGATCTAATGTGTCATTTTTATAAATATTTTTATGGCCTTAAACAAGCTACCAGAGCTTGGTTTCGAAGGTTATCTCAACAATTACTAAAGCTTGGTTTTGAGGAATCCAAAGTTGATTATTCTTTGTTTATGTTATGTACTAATACTTTTAGATTTTTTGTGTTTGTCTAAGTTGATGATATCATTATAACTAGATCTACTTCTTCTATCCTTCATTCTTTCATTGATAGTTTAAAGGGAAAATTTCATATTCGTGATCTCCTTGACATCACAAAAATGATTTCTAGCTTGTCCTACGACTTCAGGAATGAAACTCTCATCTAATAAGGGCACAATTATGTCGGATCCTATAGAATACACTTGTAGATATTTCCTATATAGTAAATCAATCATATCAATTTATATATAATTCATTGGATTGTAGTTAAAATGGTCCTTCACTGTTTGAAAGGCACAATTATTGACTTGAACTGGGTTGGCAATCTTGATGAAAAAAGAAGCATAAGTAGATTTAGTATTTTTCAAGGCAAGAATATAATATCATGAAATGCTAAAAAAATAAGAAGTTGTCTCACATTCAAGCATTGAGGCTGAATACTGAAGCATGACTTTAGCTAAAACAAAAGCTTATTGGATTTGGGTGTTACTGAAGGAGTTTCAAAGTTGTCTTTCCTCACCTCCAACTATCTGATGTTAGAGCACTAGTCGTAGCCTCGAATCCTGTCTTCCATGTAAGAACAAGCATGTGGAAACTGAGTATCATTAATTACCTGATTAGTTTGCTGGAGGTGTTAGAGTATGTATTGACTTGGTCAATAATCAGTTGCAAGAATCAAGATAATACATTGTACAAATCAATTCAGTTAATTAGACTGCTTAATTTGTAGGAAGTTCTTCCAATGATTCTGTCAACATATTGTCGCAAAGAACCCAAACCCGAGGTAGCTTGCCTCTAATCTTTGTCAAGATATTACATTGCCATTAGCCTTCCAGAGTGTTATATACAGTGTGCTGATCAAGTGGAAGTAATCAGTAGCGAGGAAGATAACATAGGCAAGCACTCGGAGGACTATGACTCGCTCACTGAACAGGCAAATTAAGCTAAAATACCCACATTCACCATTCCCATTAAACAGAATTCTTCGCATGACCGACACAGACAGATCCTTCTTATCAATATTATTTCTTAACACTCTCTCTACGGACTTGAATGGAGTAATGGTTGAGAAAGTGCTTCTCCTTTAACTTCAAAGTACATGCAAATTGGCAGCAAACTTTATTCATCAAATATCACCTTATCTGCTTTTTTTATTCCATCTGTTTTAGCTTTTTTTCCTCTCACTTTTGAGCCAATCTCCCATCAGGAATCCCCAGCCCAGAAATTAGATTTCTTTGTCAACCATATCTGGTAGCTCTAATCAGATATTCCAAATGAAGCGTTAGTTTGATGGGTTTGGCATAGAATTTGATTCTGTCCTCTGTGTTGTGCTCATTTCAATAAAACGAAAGCTCTCCAAAATAAACAGACGGATGCTAAGTGATTCAGTACAATATGGTTACAATGTTAGCAATGTATAGAATTTGATTCTGCCAGACATCAAAGCAGCAATGTACAGAAAAGCAGAAACTCCTAGTCCTTAAACAATGTTAGCAAAATATAGAATACAGTTCTAGTTCCCAAAGGTTCACGTCTTAAAGACCAATCAGGGTTTTGATTAGAAAACCACCAAGTTGAAGCTGAAGTATAGTTGTTCATGGATACCAAACCCAAACTGAAAAAGGCATTCTATGTGGTCACAGGATTTGGAGGATCTGTAAACTTTCAGGGGATCTGATATTCCTGTTTTCTTTACAAAACCAGCATCCAATTATGCAAATCTATCGAAACAACCTGTTAGATATCCACTTTATCTCTATAAAGTCACCAGAAGTGGTTTTCTATATACTTACATATCATATATAATCATATCTGCTACTGATCCTATAGTCTCTGCACAAAACGTCAAGCAATAAATTCCCGATAATTTCCTTTAGAGGATGAAGTGAAGGAGTCTCAAACAAGTTTTGATGATTTGATAAATTCATGAGAACAACCGAATGAAATCTTTGACAAAGTGTAGAAATTAACCGCGAAGACACTTGCAATAATGAAACCAAGATGAGCAGCAGAATAAGCATGAAGCAAATGGAATTTCAAATTCATCGAACTGTAAGTCGTAATGGAAGAGCAGAACATGAACTCATGATACGAGGTTAGTGGAATTTGGAAATTAACCAAGATGCAAAAAAGCTAGCAGAGAAGCTCTTCTTTTTTAGTCTGACTAAAAGCTGTAATATTTTGCAAAAGATCAAGGGGGTGTTATAACCAAGCAACAATGGCACAGCCTCTAGAGATTCCTTGTTTGGCTAGCTGGTGTGTGAAAGAATTGCATTCCCTCGTTGCATGCTTGAATACTATCTGATTGAACGAGGAGAAACGATCAATAATCAATGTCATTGAAAGTTAAAAATATTCATCAATCTACAATTAATATACATGCATATTAGTGCATCTATCATGCGATACAAGCGAGAAGAAGGAATAAAGAAAATTAGAATAGAAGAGGATATTATTATTTGGTAATTTGATATATATTTTACATTAAATTTTTGTAGAGTTTATATTAAAATACATAAAAAATAGAATAAAACAAATTATAAAATTAATATGTTTGATCATCTCCTTCGATTAAATGATTAAAATAATTTTTTGATTGCTTTGAGTTGTTCAATTCTTTGATCTATTTTTTTTATTAATTAAAAAATAATGCCTTGATTATTTTTTTAACACGCTCCCTCAAACTCATAATAATTTGAGTTTGACATACATCACTTTTATTACCATTGTAGCTTTATCTTTAAGAATTGTATTCGTAGTCATTTTTCTTCTCATGGTTGCTACCACATTTTTTTAGCCAAATATCTCTTTTTAAGATTTGACTTTTCAAGTTACCATTTTATTTTGGCTTACTCTTCATTAGAATGATGTCTTTTTCTTATCATAGCTCCTTGGCAGTTTTCAATCTCTCTTTTTTTAGGAAGAACTCTCTCTCTCTCCCTTTTTCTCTTTTAATGAGTGGTCTCTTTTGTATCATCTTTATCAGACTTATCAACTTGCATTAAGTCTCTCTTGTTTTTTATGTCTTTTTTTATTGCAAGATCTCAATTCTCTTGTTGGGCTCTGTCGTCTTGTATCTCTTTTTTTTTTGTTATTTGGATGTCATTTGATCATCCACATGATTTTAAGATTTCTTCTTATCATTGTTTGATGTATTATTGAAAAAATAGTAAATAAAATATTTAATAGATGGTGAAGAGAATAAAAAACAAAGTATTTTAAAATGGTTGGATGGATGACATAAGCAGTCTGCTAAAAAAAACGCTACTATTCAGAGCAAGATATGATTGATTTGTTCTTATACAATGTCAAAGAACAATCTTAACTCAAAAGCTTGTTGATTAAATAGTCACGAATTCAAATTTCATCATCTTCATTCTCTTTTCTAATTAAAATTAATTAATAGCATAAAATAGTGCGGATCTATGCAAATTCACTTGAAGAGTTATATTAGAGAATAATATAAATTAAATTTTATGATCTTGTTTAACCATTTAAATTTTTGGATTAAGATGATTTTTGACATGAATGAGGCTTGAACATAGAAGTACATTGTTACTAATTCCATTGCTCCATCTCCATTGTATACTCAGATTTTAGACAAAAGTGCTATATATCACCTGTTATTTTTCCATTAATATAGTTTAGATGAAGCATCTCTTAATGCCCTCAATTTTTTATTTATAATACCACTGCTTTGGGCTATATATCACTAGCTAGCTACATTTCTTGAGCAGTGAAATTACTGCTTTAAACTTCTAGACTTCTGTTCTATTGCCCTCCCATACTGTGCTTGTGATGCTGGTGCTTTACTTTAGTTCTCCAACAAAGGTTCCATGATCGTCAATAATATGCCTGCTACTATTTTTTGCTACCATGGTAATATTCCTTTTGTAGAAACACCATTAATTTAGGTCATTCCTCCACCATCCTGCCAACTAATTAAGATTCATATATAGGAAAGTAAAGCTTTTCTCCAAAAGCAAAAGCAACAAACAGAAAGTATTGGGAAAACCAGAACAGGATAAATGGGACAGAAAGCAAAGACATATAGATACATGTCTTAAAGTATGTATCTTACGAACAAAATGAATCTTAAGTTATGACACAATATAGATTGATCACAAATTAAGAAGTTGGACTTTGATATATAGAAGAAGGAAACATGAAACGCATTCCCTTTGTCATTGGTTGATGAAAGTCTTGATATGGGATGCCATCTCTTGAACGCGGGTATGAGAGAGATGAGAATTATGTAGAATTTGAAATGCATGCCCAACTCCTTTGTACGTCACTGTTTCAACTCTCTTACCAGCTCTAGTCAAGGCCGAACAAAATTCCGAGTTTCTGTCCTTAAGTATATCCAACTCAGATATGCCAACCATTATAGCTGGAAGTCGTAGGTCACGCAACTTGCTTGCACCATTTGCTAAAGGGTTGCAGTATGGATGATCACGGTTAGATCCTAGAGGTAGTGATAACCGCCAATATGTGTCAGAAGCCGACAGAGTCAGTGCTGAGTTAGCTGGTTGAGTCATATTTTTCTCAGACAAAGTTCGTGCCTCTCCTCCAAAGAAAGGTTGGATCAAGATGATACCCTTGAAACACGAAGGCTTTGTCATGGACTCAGGATTGTATCTGGATTCTAGCCTTGAGGCCACGTTGTAAGCTATGTTTGCACCAGCACTGTCACCAGCTAGGAACATGCTAGAGAAATTGCACCGACTTAACCACCACTTATGCTCGGGAGAACCATTTAGAGCCTGTTGTTTTACCCATGTAAAGGCGTCGATGCCGTCATCATAAGCAGTAGGGAGACGATTTTCGGGGGCCAGCCGGTAGTTTATGGATAAAATAATGCAACTTGCTTTAGAAGCAAGATTGGCCAAGAACTCATGGTAACCACTCCAAGCAGCTGAGCCAACACAAAATCCGCCTCCATGGAAGTAAACAAGCAAAGGCAGCGTGCCTGAGCGGTTTGAGACATAAATGCGAGCCCACAAGTTAGTGAACTTGTCGATAACAACATCTTTTGCTGTCACATCATTTACTGTCGCCACGTTGCAAGGAACATTGGGAATGATAGGAGGCCTTTCGATGTGTCCATCTTTGTAAACTCTGATGAGTCCTTCGATTTCTTCAGTGATTACTCCATGGGAGTTCTTGCTCGTTTGACGATTAATTCTTGGATCGAAGGAGATGGCAGCCATTATTTTTCTTCTCATACAAGGAGTGGGATGGAATGGACCATTTAGTGTGTTCTGCTATAAACCTAAAGTCTCTTTATATAGAGAGCGAGAGATAAGGTCAAGGATAAAGCTCTGAATGGTGAGGGAACCTTCCTTTCCTTACTATCTGACAAGTTGGCAGATAGTTGAACTCTTGCTATGACATCACTTGGATTCTCAGATCATGTGGGAACTCCTACTTTCCATCTTTTTAAAGTAACATTTTCCAAAATTTTTGTTATAAGATTTATGAGCTTGTGATTTTTAGAAATAGTATTAAATGACCATCACTGTCATCAATAAATTTTTCTAAACTTTCTGCTATACGTTGATCAACATGAGCCAACATTTGAGGGAAATCTTATTCTTATCCGCTAAATATAGCATTTGAAGAAGAGTGAATGGCACAACTTGCATTACAATTTGACTTTTGTTATTGGATAGTTACATGTGAATATTGTTTGAATTCTTCATTGTAAAAAGGGAAGATAATGAAAATCAACTTGTTCAAAATCAAACATGGTTTAGAAGAAAGGAATCCCTCTACATTGACAAATGAATACGATGGAGTCAAACTTAATGACAGTTAAACTTCCTAGTTTATTCTTTCAATTATTCCGTGTGATATTCTACACTTCTCCATATTCTTTGTTCTTGTGATGTTATTGCTGTTTTCATCGGCCCATAGTATTAAGTTTCCAGGTAGCAGAATTACAAATGAGCATCTGGATTATTTATACAGAAGCCATCAGAACACCACCTGATTGGACAAGCTCATGAAAGAAAGCTAACAAGCAAAGCAAATGCTTGATACGCCAAATATTTGAGAATCCAAGCTCATGTATAGGTGATTTGCATACATATCTACTGCTGCAACGAAAGCTCCAAGTTAGAAAATTTGTTAGTATTCATACGCCAACGGTTTCACTGCTATCTTGAGTTGATTTTGGACGGCGAACTTTATGCACCAAATATCCTCCAATCTTCTTATCTAACTTTTGACTCTGCGACTTCCAAAGTTGCATTTCCACCTCCTTTTGTGCAAATCCCTCTGCTGTGATCTTCAGATGGAATTTAGATCACTTGCATAGCCGCCATGGAGATAGAAAATAATGACATGATTTTTAGTGGTGCATTTGCCATATAGACACGGTAAGCCATTATTACTGGTATTTGACATGGAAATAGAAGCTAATGACATATATATTCTAGGCATTTCATTATTGAAAAATATAGTTTGAGATCTCTGCTTGTCAAATCATATTGTATTTTGTGGTGAGATCTTCAACAGGATATGATCCTGCTATCAATTGTTGAGTTTAACTGAGAGCAAATCTTTCTCAAATCATGTTCCAAGTTGATGATGTACCAAAAATTTAACTAGTCTAGAAATAGGATTTCTGGGTTGGATAATTGGTTAATTAATTGGTCTTAGTAATCTCATTCATTCTCCTTAGTCAAGGTAGTTGATAGCTTATACCTAGTGCTTGGTAGGTCAAGATAGCTTGCAGCTAATACCTGTCACTACTAGAAAATCGGCGAAAACCAACGGACTTACCGACGAAATTTTTTCGTCGGTAATTTTTACCGACGGAAATAATTCAGTCTCAAAATCTTTCGGTATATACCGACAGAGAACATTCATCGGCAATACGGTCGGTATATACCGACGGAATCCATCCGTCGGTATATACCGACTGTATCGCCGACGGACTATATAGTTTTTTTGGAAAGTTGCAACGGTGTGATGACGTGGATTTGTTTCAGACGATGTTACCGACGGAATGACCGAGGGATTCAAACCGGGATCTTCATATAGTGACGTGGCACTTTCACAGGCGGAATCACCAACGGGTATACCGACGAAATGTGTCTGTCGGTGATTCCATCGGTAACAGTAAAAAATATACCCACTCTGCCGCCATTCTCTTCCTCTATTTCTCCTTCTTCTTCCTCTTCTTCTTCCCCATCCCACCTCTCCCCTCCCAAACTACAGCCAACCACTCATCCCAACTCTCCCCTCTTCTCAACACAAACACTCAAGTTTCTTATACTTTTGTACGTGGTCACAACATCCGTTCTTGTGGATTTTATCATTTTTTGTAAGTAAATCTATCCTTTTTAGTTTTAACATTTAAATGTGAATTTTATTGTTTTTTTAGTATATGTATTTTGTTAACGTATGTACTTGTTTGATTGTTATTTGTCAAAGAAACTTGTAGTATGAATATATAATTTTGTAGTTGTTATAGTTTGTTTTAGATTTTGTCAAATTATATTTGTTTGTAAATTATTGAAACTTTGTTTGAATTACACTGAATTAGATGTGTTGTGATGAAATAAATAATAGCTTGTTTAACGGGTCCGTTTTAATTGTTATTAATTCTATTGCGAAGTTGTGATTTCCGTAAATTTATATATGTATAAATTTGTATGGACGTTGATAGTTGATAGTTGATAATTGATAATGAATATTTAACATAAGTGTTTTTTTAGTTTGTTGGATAATGTCGGGGAAAACCAATATTTTTGTTATGTTTATTTATGTAACGTAGTTAATTAATACATTTTGTCGTCATAATTTTATAGAGGTTCGATAGAAGTCATGGATGATCGTTCATGGATGTATCGGGACTCACCCCAAGGATTGCGGAGGATGGATTATTGTAACGGGGTTCAGGGTTTTATTAATTTCGCAACATCTATCCCGAGGAATTTTACTGATGGCGGTATTAGGTGTCCATGCAAGAAGTGTAAAAATTTAAAGTTTCTGCATCAACATGTTGTAACGATGCATCTTCTAACCAAAGGATTCATGAAGGATTACCTGTGTTGGTATGCACACGGAGAACTATTTGTTCTTAATGAGAACATGGTAGAAAGGGTAGTTGGGTCAACTTCTAGTGCTAGCAACATGCATGAAGTTGGAAATGACAACAGTAATCCTTACAGGAATATGGTTATGGATGCAATGAGAATGAGTGAAGGTAATGTCAGTGAATGTCCAATCGTAGAAGAAGAACCTAATGCAGATGCAGTAAGGTTTTTTGATATGTTGAAAGATTCTGATGAACCATTATGGGATGGCTGCACGAACCACAGTAAATTATTGGCCGTAGCACATGTGTTCACCATCAAGTCAGATCACGGGTTGAGTGAGGCCGGTTATGACAAGATTATCAAATGGGCGAGAAACATTTTACTTGAAGGGAACAGGCTGAAAGAGAACTTCTATGTTGCCAAGTCCATGATGAAACCCCTCGGTTTAGGATACCTGAAAATTGACATATGTCCTAACTTCTGTATGTTATACTACCTTGAAAATGTTGAGCTGACCGAGTGCATCACATGTGGGCATTCCCGTTACAAACCCAGAACTGATAGAGGAAAGACTCTCGTGGCATATAAAAAACTTAGATACTTCTCAATCACACCTAGACTGCAAAGGTTATTCATGTCACCAAGGACCGCTGAGTACGTGACATGGCACCAATCACATCATGCGGTTGATGGAGTGATGGTGCATCCTTCTGACGGCGAAGCATGGAAACACTTTAACAGTGTGTATCCTCACTTTTCAGCTGAATCAAGAAACGTACGTCTTGGGTTGTGTACAGACGGATTCAACCCATTCGGGTCATTTTCTACTCCTTATTCTTGTTGGCCGGTCATACTAATGGTTTATAACTTGCCACGGGGGATGTGTATGAGGCCGGAGTTCATGTTTTTATCTATGGTCATACCTGGTTCGAGCAGTCCGGGGCGGAATATAGATGTTTGTCTTCGACCGTTGATTGATGAGTTGACGCAGTTGTGGTCCTCTAGAGCTTTGACTTATGATATCTCGAGGAAACAGAATTTTGTTATGAGAGCGGCTTTGATGTGGACTATCAATGATTTCCCAGCTTATGGAATGGTTTCTGGTTGGAGCACGCATGGAAAACTAACATGTCCATACTGTATGGAGAACAACAAGGCATTCACGCTAACAAACGGGGGTAAAACATCTTTTTTTTTACTGTAACCGTCGTTTCTTGCCACCGAATCACAGGTACAGAAAGAACAAAAATGATTTCTTTGTTGGCAGAGTTGAAAAGGATGTTGCACCCCCGCGTTTTTCTGGTGAAGAATCGCATGATGCTGTGTCAGAGTACGGTGACATTGTGTTTGGTCTCCAATCAGGTAAGCATAAGTTTCCTGGTTTTGGTTTGACCCATAATTGGGTGAAGCGAAGTATGTTTTGGGAGCTTTCTTATTGGAAGACCAATCTTCTCCGCCATAACCTTGACGTCATGCATATTGAAAAGAACGTGTTTGAGAACATTTTCAACACCGTCATGGATGTGAAGGGGAAGACAAAGGACAACATCAAGGCTAGATTGGATGTAGCGTTGTTCTGTAACCGTAAAAATATGAAGTTGGTTTGTGATGGGTCACGGGTCGCAAAACCAAGAGCAAGCTTCATGTTAGAGAAAAACGCACAACTACTAGTCTATAAATGGCTTAAGAGTCTGCATTTCCCTGATAGACATGCCTCGAACATATCAAGGCTGGTTAATACAGAGGAATGCAGATTATTTGGAATGAAGAGTCATGACTGCCATATGTTTATGCAAAACTTGGGTCTACGGGCTCTCCAACTCTACAGCCGAAAACTTGCGGTCGGCCCGTAGTGTCTCAACCGTTGGGAGCTCTCCATCAGTATCGAGCACCCAGTCTGAGGAGTTCGTGGCCTTGAAACAATAATATGAACAACTATCGACGAATTATGATCAGCTCCGTCAAATGGTCATGGAGATTAGATCAAGGATGGGTGATGATACATTTGCAGCCTCTTTTTGGCCGTACGGTCCTGGGAACAACCCGTCTCCTCCTCCTCTAGCTCCTCCGCTATTCTGGTTTAATTTTGTTTTTTAAACACATTAAATTTGTAATGAATATTTGGATGAATATTATTTAATATTATTTTTATATTTTTAATGTTTAATACAATTTTATTTGTTTATTAAGCTTTTTTACTATTAATAAATAATTTTTTTTAATATTTTAAATACATACCGACGGTTTTCCAAACGGAAACCGGCCGTCGGTATATAACCGAGATTTGCCAAACAATTACCACCCATGCCACAATTACCGACGGATATATTCCGTCGATGTTTATCATTACTATTACCGACAGAATCTATCTGTCGGTATTTGACAGAGTTCTGAAACATTTACCGTCATGCCACCATTACCGACTGATATTTCGTCGGTGAGTACCGTTGAAAATGCAGACGAAAGGATTCCGTCAGTAATATTCTCGCAGGAAATTTTTTTTTGGCGCGCTTCGCCGTCTGTAAGACCGTCGGTGGTTGGTTTTTTTATTTTCGACAGAATCAGCGACGGAATAGGGAATTACCGACGATCAGTATTCGGACGGACGGATTCCATCGGTGAGGCCGTCGGTAAAAATGTTACCGATGGATTTCGTGCCTTACACCGACGAAATTAATTCGTCAGTAAAACTGTTTAATGGTGTAGTATGTAAAAGGTCCTTTTTGGTGGAGATGAGGACTCTCTGATATTTAAATAAGTATCTCTTTAGAAAGAGAAAAATACAATAATATTCTAAAAAGAGATGTTCTGAAAATATATATGCAGTAAAGAATGAAAATTATGAGCCTATGTTCTGAAGATCTCAAGGTGTATTTATACCCCATGAATCTTGTTCTTTTGTGAAGAGAAGGGCCTGCAGCATAATTATCCTGATAGCATTTAATGAGGGATAAATATCCCTTATATCTGTATTAATGTTTGATAGGAATATCATGGGTCATTTAAATACTTTTATACACCTAAAAAAGTGTAAGGAGATTAGAGTTTAAGATGTCAAATATAGCTAAGCCTATGAAAGCTGAGTTCTTCCCCGATGTTCTAGATCCAAGAGAGGATGGTCATTCTCTTGAACGTGCCTAAGGGAGGATGGTCGTTGTCTTGAACTTGGCTAACTACTAAGTCCAAGTGCCCTGGGTTTAGCATGTTTGCTAGATCCATGTTGTCGTGGATTTGGTTGACTACCAAGTCCAAGTGCCTTAAGTCTGACATGTTTGTCAAACTCATTTTACCTTGGATTTGGTTGATTGCCAAGTCCAAGTGTCTTGAGTTTTACATGTTTGCTAAACTCACGTCACCTTGGATTTGGTTGACTGCCAAGTGTAGGTGCCTTGGGTTTGACATGTTTATCAGACTTACGTTACCTTGAACTTGACATGTTTTCCAGACCTATGTTATCTTGGATTTGGTGGATTGTCAAGTCCAAGTGCCTTAGACTTGCCTGATTTGCCAAATTCAAATGCCTTAGAATTGACTGACTACCAAGTTCAAATGCCTTGGATTTGACATGTTTGTCAGACCCAAGTTACATTGGACCTAGCGGACTGTCAAGTTTAAGTGCCTCGGGTTCGGCAAACACGTTATCTTTAACTTGGTTAATTGCCAAGTCCAAGTGCCGGGCTTGATACACTGTCAAGCCTCCTACCTGAGGCATCCCATTCCCTTGAGCATGCCTAAGAGAAAAAGGGTTATAAAAGTTTTTTAAGCCCGTTAAAAATAGACTTATCACAAGTTGAACTCTGAATCGTATCAAGTCCATTTTAGGTGTACTGTTTAAGCACATTCATTCAGCTGTACTAGATATTCCCTGGTAGAAAAAGGGAAAAGCATAACAGGAAAGGAGATGAAGAAGTATTGAGCAGAAAAGCATAACAGGAAAGGAGATGAAGAAGTACTGAGCACGTGTAAAAAGCACATTCTTGAAATTTTATTCTTTGTATTCTTCCGAATCGTTCCTTCCGTTTTCACCTTTCTAGCCTTCAATAATGAAATAAAGTTGTTTTTCCCTGGCATTTTATCTCCTCCGATTAACAGAAAAAAAAAAAATCAAAGTGTAGATGATTCACCTTCATATTATTCTGCGAAAGAAAGAAAACTCAAGTTTGAAATTTCGCTAGTGAAGAATTTATGCTCTTCAAGGGCAGAAACTAAAGCTCTTGCCACCCTTTGAATTCTATCAAAGTTGGAGAATCACCCATGTTTATCTTAGTAATCTAGCAAAGCCCTTTCTGCAAAAAATTGATATATATATATTAGGCTGATCAAGTGACTTTTCAAAGTTATATGGACCCATAATGCATTAGTCAATCGATGTCACCAAATTTCAGTATCATTCAAGATTTTGAAATTCATGTCTGTAAGATGTCAAAGTAGATTCACTAAGGACAAACCAGAAAAGGAAAACAAAAGATTCTTTTCTAGGAAGGAAATGTGCTGATATATATGCTTTACAGAGTAGTTCCAGGCAGTGCGTGTGTGAACTCAGAACATGCACCAATGATGGAAGCACATTTTGAGCATTCATAAAAGAGAGGTACCTAAACTAGCTTTTTCTGGCATGAAAATTTGGAATATAGCTGTCCAAAGAAAGACAAAAGAGCCATGTCGTGTGTCAGCTAAAGCCAAGCAGCATTATTCATGACCCCGAGGAAGTGTTTTATTTTCGTAGAAGTAACCTTCTGTGTTTAATTTGACCATTTTCTGTGGTGCTGGCTTCTCAAAAAGAAATTCTGTTCCACAAGTTCTTCTCTTATGAAAATTCATATTTTATTGCAAATCATAAATCACTTCGTATCTTAGAAAAGTAAGATACTTTTGTTCTCCTTTTCTAATCGCAGAGAGGTGCCGAGATCAATTTTTCTGCATGAAAGCAATATTCAGCTGGTCCCATTTCAGAGATTTTATGCCACAAATATACCCTCATAAAATTACTCAGCTTCAAAGTTTGATCCCATTGAAGTCATCAAAGCACCTCATAAATCTCAAAACTGAAGATTTTTTTCACAAGAACCAGTGAATGATGGTCATATTCACCTCAGATAACCCCATGACAGCAACTCCAGATTCTTTGATCTTTACATTCCACCAGAAACAAGCCTTTCAAGCCCCATGGATGGGCAAATGGACTGCATGCCATCTTTATCTTTACTCTCTTAGACATTCCCTTCTTTCTTCTCCTTCTTTTTGACCAACTCCATGGACACACACGTGTATGAGGAAAAAAAGTTCTTATCATGAAATCTTGTAGGATCAATGCTCTTTATCATGAGATCTCGATGGATCAAATTGTTACCAAATAGAATTTTTCTTGTTACAAATTCAATAACCATGTACTATTTCTTAATGTCAACATATACCTCGGTGCCACAGTCAACATGGCCAGATGCGAATGGAAGTTCTTAGAACCATCTCTTACAGTTGCTTCAGCTTCAGAGAGAAGTAGCCAACAATAGAAATTCAACTTTTCATTTTCGGATTTAAATTATTTTTTTGATTCGGAAATCTACCATAACATAGAGCAACAAGACCTTATTATCTGGACTTAATTGATCCAAAATCCAAAATTTGAAATTAATTACAAGATTTTGGGGTTTAATTGCTTGATTAATTTGGACTAAAATGAATCAATTAAAAACAATTGGATTGAAATGGAATTAAATGGATTGAATTAATTGGAATGAAATAAACAAGACTGAAATGAAATTAAACACAGAATGAATTGATACTTAATATTTTATCCTTTTCAATATAGTCATTTGCTTCTCAAAATTCCTAAATCATATTTTTATTTTTGGTTGTACCTTTAATTGAATCAATTTATTTTTTTATATTTAATTATTTGTTGCAAATTTATTTTTGGTTCATCCAATCTTTATTTCTTAACCTAAATTGACTCCCAGCTTCAAATTAGCTTTTCAATTCAGCCCAACTTTAATTTCAAACTTGACTATTTATTTCAAAATAATCCTTGAACTTTAAATTTCCTCCACTCTTAGCCAAATTAAATCAAAATAACTTCATTTCTCAATCTCCTCTTCAATTTAACCCTTAATTGTAACCCAAAAATTTCCAAACTTAATTTTTGCTCGTGATACTCAATTATTGGTCCAATTTCAACTACAATTATATTTTGTTTTTAATTTTTTTTATTTGTATTTTTTTTAATGATTTTTAAGATTGTTTACAAACAAAGATTAAATAAAAATAAAGAAAATAACAAAATAATTTAAATTAACTAACATTACTAAAAAGTCATTGTTTTGGATTTTTCTAATTTTGTATATGTGCAAAAATGGGGGTAAAAGATTGGGTTACAATAGCTGCTCCCTTTTTATAATGCGTACGGTCAAAAGTCTTGTGTGAGGCTTTATATAGTAAGTTTTATAAAGAAAAATGATATTTAACACGAAAGGGATCCAGCATTCTCTAGTTCAACAAATGGATCTAACACTTTTAAAAATTACATATTTTGAATAAGAGGTATTTGATACCCTAAAATTTCAAAAGATAGTTTCATTCTAATAGGTGACCTACCCAAGATGGTCTCATTTTTATGAGTGAACTACTCAGGTGGTCTCATTATTATGGGTGACCTACTCAAGATGGTCATATTTTTATGGGTGACTTACCTAAGATTTGAAATGTTTTGGAAATTTAATCATTTAGAGAGATGACCTTCCTC
>Ga0307515_10011123_pt1 | contig 17112 bp, 10 predicted proteins | sample 17_EM_MG_FD_194513 | JGI IMG/M metagenome (GOLD analysis project Ga0307515, IMG submission 194513) | Populus trichocarpa ectomycorrhiza microbial communities from riparian zone in the Pacific Northwest, United States - 17_EM | ecosystem: Host-associated > Plants > Roots > Unclassified | place...
CCCCCCCCCCCCCCCCCCCCCCCCCCCCCCCCCCCCCCCCCCCGAGCATACCAGGACGCAAGACCTAACAAGGATTCCAAGCTCAGGAAAGTCATACGGTCAGATGCTAACTATTAACGAAAGGGACTCTTTTGCTGCCAGTTGTATTCGCTTGCGGTCTTGCACTGAGATTTACTTCAAAACGTAATTCTTCCAATCCGATAAAACTTCGGACTCTTTCAATCCATGATGTCTTGATCTTACATGAAAGAGAGATGTTCACATTAAGCAAGGGCACCATTGACAATGAGGCCATTAGCATGGAGAGAAGGGGAAGATTATGCTTGTTCATTCATTCGTTACACCATTCTCTAATAGTGGTGAAATTCCAAAGTTTAGTAGTATGGGTGAAAAAGTTGCATAATTTTCATAAACACAAAGGTTCTACCAACATGTACAAGATCAAATCTGTATGAACAAAATAATACATTTGAATAACCTGATTTAAGTATTGAGATGTATATATAAACAAACACTTGAAGCTTTCTAACTCCTCATGGCGACTGATTTTAACAAAAAGTAAGCCAGGAAAATTCTGCTAACTTGCGGATATACTTCACACGGCTCGGGACAAGGTCGTTTCCAATTGAATTTGATAGATAGAATTGGTCTTCAAAGAACTGTGTACAACGGATTTGCAGAGGAGATGCAGAAACGGTGTTTCGTCCTTTGCAACCTTACTCCAAAATCCAACTCAAAGATGGTTCTAATCCAGCCCGTATAAAGAATGGCTAGCGCTTATCTGCATGGACAGCTCTTGCCTGAATTTACAAGAAGGTTTCACTTTACCGTGATAAGAAATACGCTTTCAGGCATCCACTTCGCTCCTTTCCCCATTCTCTTCCCTACCAGATATGGCTTTCAGCTGCTGTTGCAACTGTAAGAATAACAAAACATTCTCAACTTAATTCGCCCCAATACTGGGTATAAATGTATTTACAGACTCAACTGTTTTCTATTTATCCCATCATGAAAGAAGGGGTGAGACTATTAGTGATCGTTCTACATCCCTAAGAATATGATGATGAAACAGGTACAACAAAATCGATCCTCACAAGCAACTTACTTGCTCATATTTCAGCTTTTCAGCATTCAGTTCATCGGTCAAATTCACCATCCTGCAAAGTGTGAGTGAGAACATTAAACAAACTTAAATATGTATAAGCCAGAAAGGAAAGGACAAATGATCAAACCTATTTTGAAGCTCAGTGATCTTGATCAATAATGATTTCTCCCTCTCAGAGGATGCTGCTTCGACCTGTAACAGTGAGTAGATCAGAGGAATCATTATACAGCAAACCAACCAGTCACTATGAAAGAGACTCGGTAATTTCAGGAAATACAAAGAAATAATAAAAACCAACTTTCACAAATAAGTGTCCTACTGTATGAAATTGAACCTGCACAAGTTCAGTTACATGACCCTGCGTTCATGCTACCAAATCCCACTAAAGCATCATCACTGAAGAAAATCTTGGATCTTAAAAAAGGATGCACTTATATACAAGAATTTGGAACCCAATAGTTGGGAAAGAGCTAAATTATAGATAGAATATCTACTTACACTTCCATTGTTCTCTGAACCATGAGGCAATGGCGGCAACTTCCCATTTTGAGCAGCTGACACAAAATAAAGTACACAGCTTGTTCAATTGTTTCTCCCCAAAAATCAGACCAAATAGCATGCTGTAACAGATATTTTACTCACCTTCTATGGCCTCAGCTGGCTGCAAGCTATTCAATAAACTCATAATAATATCCTGGAATAAAAAAATATGATTACAAGAACGACTGGCTTTAGGTTTTACAGAATTCAAGGCAAACAAACCTTGAAAGGAAAAACAACATTCAACTGAAAGTAAAGCGTGCTTTTTTACCTGTTGAATTGAGGTCTGCTGAAAAAGATTCTGAAGATGAGGCAAGAGTAGAGCATGGACACTATTGTTGCTAACCTCTTTTGGAGGCTGATTCACAGGCTAGAAAAAAAGAGCATGACATGGAATTGGTTAAAGGATGACAAATGCAGGAGCAGTGGCTTAATTAGTGAGGCAATTCATAGACTACGCAACAGATATATATATATATAAAGTCAAGACTTGATTGATATGAGATCAAGTCATGCTTCATCTTGGAATTAAGAGTGAAACCACACCTAACCCGATTTCTAAAGCTAATGACTCAGTGGGCACTTGAAGTCCAGTGTCTTTCAAATAAAAATCTCATAAACTCACAAGACATGTGGTCATAAATTTGTTTGATCAATATCAAGAGTTAGATATATTCAGACAAACAAAGTCAATGCACGTACCATTTGCTTTGGCTCAAACATCCACTCACCAACACTAGCAGACTTTCTCAGTGGTGACTGAAAATCACAAGAATAAAACATCAAGTGAGAAGCAGACAACACGAGTTGTTACTAAAACTACTGGGTAAAGATGAGCCACCTACTTGTGAAGACCGTCGTGGAACTGTACTTAATGGAATATCCTAGGGCACATTCTTTAGTTAGTGAGAGTCAGATGATAACATAGCACGTCATGAGAATTGAGTGTTACCTTTACAAGATCTAAATTTTCTGATGTAACTGAGAACCTCCCCTTTATTTGGACCAGATTTGTCTTCGACTTTTCATCCAAAGAATCTCTAAATCCTATTATAGGAAACAAGTAATGATAAAGAACCAATAAACCATGTTATAGGAGTTGCAGCGCTATTTGATAGCTGCAAGTTCTAGCTCTTTTTGATGATTACAATAACAGTAACAGTAAAGAGGAAACTCAATAGCAATAACCTCCTGAAGATTTTATGGGAGCTGATAAACTGTTCGCTGAAGCTCGATTTGGAAGCATTAGAGGACCACTAAAGCTTGGAGCTTTCCGAACTTCACGGGTGGCTCTTTCAGCTGTTGGATGAATTTCATTCTCAAACCTATTAATCAACAGATGAGCCCAATAATTTCAAATTTGGAGCATATGGAAACATAGAGGCACAAAGTTTGTGCTAGTTTCATAAACTTGCGCACAAATGTTCAAGTTCAAGTAAATCAAAAGAATTTTACATCAAAAGTATAAAACGAATAATTGAACTTCAAATAAAATAGTAACAAAGCTCTTACTTAGGACCTGGCATTTCTCAGCTCAAAAATGCCTGTTACAATTTATTACAATCAAATCATGTTCAACAAACCACCAGCTGACCTATAGAATCATATCTTAAAAGAATTTCCAATGCTAAATAACTAAACCTCAATCAACTTATTGAACTTAAAGCCTTCCTTTCGCAAGTTTGGAATACAGGCTAGAGTTATGACTCAAATTGTCAAGTACAGAGAGTGAGGCCATTCCGTGCCACCACTAATACAAGTTTGACAAATAAAAACATCACCCATGAAACTACTATCATTTCACATTATGTTTCAAACAGCTCTAATTGAGACAGATCTTGTTAATGCTGTAAGAAAAACTAAAAAGGAAGACAACAAACCTTTCAGAAGTGCGCCCCCTTTCTGATAATGAATGAGAAAATACAGTACCAGGCATGAGGGGCCCACTATGGGTTTGGCGACTTTTCACTGTTTTGGCCTTGGCCTGTGCCATGACGCTTTCTGACGTCGAGGCCTTTGCTTCAGAGCTTGATCCATTTCTCTTCCACCCAACTTTTTCAAGGCTACTGGTTTCCAGCAAGTCACTTTCTGGTAACTTGCCCTTTCTAATGAAGTTATCTGCCTGAGGCAATTCACCCCCACTTAATTGTCTGCTGTACTCAACCAGCTGTATTTCACTATTTGAATTTACTTTCACTGAACTAGATTGGGAACCAATAGCAGCCTGCAAACAAAAAACAAGTTCATTTGTTTGAGAACCAAAAATTTCCCAAAGCAAGAGAGGCACCTCAAGGAGCAGAAATAAATACAGCGGACAATGGTAACAACTTCAGATTAATAAAAGAACTCTTCAGTGACTCATTTATTACCTTACCACCACCAAATTTAATGCTTTCATCTTCTTCCCTCGTCTCTGGTATATCATCATCATCTCGCACCTAGCAAAAAAGGAACAGTTATCATTTCCTAATTGTATAACCAGCAAGAAAAATACTGCTACAAACAATGAAAATGTAGCTTCATTAAACAAAGCATTTAAATAGTTAGCTTACTAGTGATGCTTGGGCTTTCAAATCCTCAAGGTCAAAATTCCAGGCACTAACTCCCCGTTGATACTCACTCTGATGAGGGTAAGACAAGCCATTACTTAAAAGATCAGAAAGAAAAGCAAAAAAAGAAAGAAAGAAAGAAAGTAGTGGGTACAAATACATTTGACCAATGAATGTTACTTGTCGTCAATTATACTTTCAGTTCTTAACACTTCATACTAAACATCCAGGCACCGCAGATGCATTTATCTAAGAATTTGAATGCTAACCTTTCATAAATCAGAAGAGATTATTACTGCTATTATTGGCACAAAATTAATATAAGCATGATTTATTAAGAAAAGAATATATGCCTACATTTGTCTGTACTGTCAGCTTGGTTCTGCAATGGGATTGAGTGGGAAGAACAAGTCAAGGACCACATTTTGGTGAATAAAGTAAAAGTGCTAATACCATGTTTCATAATACTGATCTCAGGGTTCGGATTTCCATAAAGAAAGTGAGCCAAAATCTCCATCCATTCAGCTGTTCAACTGTGGAAATACTCAGAATTTTTCGTTTCAAAATTTAACCATTTTATTCCAACATGTTCTATAGTGAAATCTATGTGTTATTTAATACTTCTGATGGATTAGGAATTTTCTGGTTTACAACATTCTAAGGGAAAACATAAGAAACATTTTATTGGTTAACTTGTTCAACGGTAGAAAGAAAAGGGATATTTTTCAATTATGGAACCAGAGGACACTTATCACTATTTGTCATCTGTCAGTGTCTTGGTAAGCAATGGACATCTGTACAACCCCAAAGTAAGACAAACTTAAACAACTCAATTATAACCAAAAAATCAGTGTATAAGAACAGCTGAGGGTGGTAAAATGACCAAACTTATATAATCTAACCAAGCAGGAAAAGGATTATGAAGAAATTAATGAAGATGGATTTGCTAGGAAAACAATGCATGATGAACTGCAGCAAGTGCATCCATTAACCAGATGAAAAGCATCATCTTATGAGGTTGAAAAGTGTGCTAACCTGTGACAATGCTTCTTGTTCTGCAGAAGGCATTTTCTTTAGAGCCAGCTGTGCAGCATCTTTAAGCTGCAATATTTCAGCAAGTTCATCAAACAGCCTAACCAGAAAAACATGAAGCACAAATCAAGTATTGTACCACTATGATAGCTAACCTGAATAGCTTTCACACGATTCCAAAGTGGGGGCAAGTCTGCAAACAACTTCTTCACAGAAAGCTCTGGAGGCTTTGCATTCTTAAAAAAAGAATGTTTTATTAACTTCTCAGCAGTTGGCCTCTTTGTTTGATCTTTCACAAGGCACATTGCAACCATTTCTTTAAAAGACTGATCACAACTGGAAATCCTCAGATTAGAATCTTAATATATATGAAAAGAAAAAAAAATCACTGAAAACAGCTATACTAGAGGCCTTTTGACAATCTCACTGTACCATCAAAGAAAATGGTGCAAGTTATCCATGTAAATGCAATTCTTACAGAGTAAATCAATTGATGTGAATATCTAGCGAGAAAGAATTTCAATACCTTAGAGAATTTTTTATCACGATCATAATCAAGACCAGGAGGAGCATTCTGTATGGTCATGAGAAGAACCTGACAGAATGAAAAGTAACAGGAAAAAGAAAAGGTATCTTAGCAAGCCACTTAAATGAGAGCTTCCCCAGCTCAAGCTGTATCTTAGTGGACTTTCTTGTTGAATCCTAACAGATGGAAATACCTTCATTGGAGGATATTTTGAAAAAGGTGCATGGCCATGGGCCAGCTCAAGTGCCGTTATACCAAATGACCAAATATCAGCCCTGTACAGGAAAATAGAAGCAATTAAGCAACACACTTATACGAGTTTTCTTTTCTTTCTCAATTTTAAGTCATAGTCAGTTTCTTCAACAGATAAAGGTACCAGTTCTGCCTTAACATTAACCAAAAAAACACATGATATCAATGGAAAAAAAGAACAGAGATTGAGAGATTTCCTCCAAAGAAAGACATGGAAGTATCATGAGAACTTCTGTTGTCCAAAAACAAGCATAAAAGGTTTAGCAAATCAGGTTTGCACACATAAGGATGCATACATATGCACAAACCCAGACTTATGACATGGCAAGCACTGCCAGAAGTTTTTGTAAGCACAGAACATGGATGAAAACATAGCTTGATAAGTTGCACACAGGGGAATCTAACTTCACAAATTAGGTTCACAAAAAGAACTCACTTGGAATTATATCCACTTCCTGGCTGCAAAACCTCAGGTGCCATCCTGCAATTTGGAAGTTAAAGTGCAAGGAGGAGAACACTTACCAATAAAAATACAGCTCAGAACTCAAATTACAAAAAATATCATTACCGATGAAACTTACCAGCATGGAGTCCCCACAAAAGTATTTCTGGAACGCTGTCGATCACCTGTATCAAACATGCAAGCTGAAACACCAAAGTCAGCAAGCTTTACAATCCCATTGGTATCCAGTAGAATGTTTCCAGCCTGCAAGAACAATCGACACATGCAAAAGTTAACATAATATAGCAGTGTTGAGAATAAAAAGAGAAATTTAGACCATCTGATAAAATAAATGGGCCATCTTAATGCTTTACTGACTTTAACATCCCGATGAATATGCCCTTGTCGATGCAGGTACTCCAAAGCCTTAAGCGTTTCTTTCAGAATAGAACCAATAGCAGACTCCTCAAATCCTTCTTGATATGCTATCTTCATGAGGTGCAAACAAGAGCCCTCGGCCATGAACGGCATGACCACCCATAAATTTTGGTCAACAACAAATGAACAATAAGCTCTAATAACATTTGGATGATCTATCAAACTCATGGTTTGAGCTTCCCTCCTTATATCATCCTACATTATAAAAAGTTCATCAAATAACCACTTAAACAAGTCATGAAATACATTTATGAACAGCATGCAAAAAGAAAATCAGTAAGAAGAGCAGAGTGTAACTAATAGAACTACTGCAGGTATCTACTATCAGGGCAAACACACCAACACTGAGCAGTAATCTTCCAAATATTCAATAATAACTTCCAAGCACATTCTTTTTCTGGGTTTTATACCACAACGATCAGAAAGCAAGCAGTACCTGAGTTCCATTCACCAACATATAACTCAAGTTTCACAAATTCTTATGATCAGCTCCAAAAAATTAGTCCATGGGATACCAACACTTTTAGTTACTTTATTTCATCAACTAATGTCGTGACTTGTAATCACTTCTTTGTTGATTATTCCATTCCATGATTGTAAGTATGCATTCAAAATGATCAAAGTCAACATCAATTTAATCCAAAATGTTTTCCTTTATAGCAAGTGTTGCGTCAATCAGTACGTGTTAGTGAGCATTAAACTTCAAAATGATGAAATTGATTTTTATCAAAAAAGCTTACTTTCACCTACTGAATTAAGAAGGCTAACTTGTAAGTATATACAATTAGTTATGGAAAGCATACTGCAATTAATAATTTCAAGTCCACCAAATTTTTTCCCCTTCAATCCAATATTACTAAAATTCACAAATAAATTTCAAATCCATTAAGAATAACTATAAATGCAATAGAGCTTCGAAATTCCGCAATCAAATTTATTGAAAAGTTTACTTGTATCTATAATTAAAAGTGAAAAGTAAACAAAAATATGTCCTAAATTAACAATCCGATGCTAAATAAAATAAAGCCCATTACATTAACAAAAAAATCACAAATCAATTTCAAGTTCAGTAACCATCAAAGGAACAAATCCAATTATCACTTAAGCCTCAGTCAATCAGCCTCTCTGTTGACTATAACTACTCAATAGCAGCTCATTCAAAGCTAAAAACACCACAAAATTCACAATTCGGTCAAAATAGAATACGATCTGACCTTAAATCACACTCAAGAATCACTTCAAGTTATCAAAAAATGAGTCAAAAATGAGTCAAAACAGTAAAAAAAAAAAAGTAAACAAACCAGATTGCTATTGCAACGATCGAGATCCAAACACTTAATAGCGACTACTTCATTAAACGGAATATAGATCGCTCTATAAACAACAGCACTCGCTCCATATCCTACTTCTTCTAGTAACTTATAATCATTTGGATTCACCGTGTACATCTTTCCCATCCTCCCCATCCACCGTCGCGATAACGTATCCTCCACCGCCACCACCGGTAGTAACCGCTGATTCTGCAACTCTCTTTTTTTTTGAGAGTTTGAAAAGGTGCCGTTTTGAGGGATATAGGAGTTTTTAATTTGATTGGTTCGTTGACCGCCGATTCTACAAATAATCTGTAGAGAGTAGAGACTAGAGAGAGGGGGGGTGATGACGTGGAGAGTGTGATGGCATTAGGATTTTGACACGTAGATGTGGTTTATATTGATGGCTGGGACCTACTCCCTGCTTTGCTGTTTTTAGATTCGTGAATTTGTTCATTTGGTTTTTCTTTATTAAATTTTTACAATCACGGGTATCATCTAATCAATTTTTGGATATTTAGATTTATAGGATATTTTAGAAATTGTGATTGTTTAGTTGAAACAACTAGTTTATCAGTTTGCATTTGTGTTGTGGACATAAATTTTTCAAAATATAAAAATCATTTAAATTGTTAAAAACTTTCTGATATTGTTATTAAATTCGATATAATTATTTAAATTTAAATTCGATATAATTGTTTAAATTTGAAAAAATCTCTATTTAAATTTTTAGTTGATATTTAGTCAATGTGTCAGCTTTACGACCTGAATTATAGAATTTACTGGGTCAAATTAATTTTTATTTTATTTAATTATGTAATAGAAAATATCAAAATTAATTTATTATCCATCTCAATACTAAATGATAAAATTCAATTAAAAAACCACACTAAATGATGAAAACAGTATCAAAAATAAAACAAAGATATAAAAAAAAAGCGTAAAAAATTCTCAACCCCACTATTTGATTAATACTTAATCAATCTATCAAACTTACAACTTAGATTAGGAACTCCACTTCATTGATTTAATTTTTTTTATTTTATTATATGATAAGAAATATAAAATATAATTTACTAAAAGATAAAATTGAATAAAAATTTCACTAAAAAATAGCTTAGAAAAAAAAAACTTCAACCACACATTGGTCGAAAGGAGTCTCACGCGCCTGGCATGTGGTGGATGAACTCTTAGATTGAATTTAATAACTATAATTAAAAAATGTAATTAAATCAACTAAAATCTTATCTTAGATTGAATTTAATAACTATAATTAAAAAATGTAATTAAATCAACTAAAATCTTAACATGCATGATAATACAAAATAAAACAAATCATTATAAGACGAGTGTGGATATAAGGTACCTACTTCATCAAGATATTTGGATGAAGAAGGAAGATATTATCGTTGAAGATTAAACTATTTGTTTTTAAGAGTACAATACTTGTCACTTAATGTAAATAATCTTCCTGTAGATAATCTCTTAAAATTCCAACAAATTAAATTTTTAATTATGCATTTTCTTTGAAAATCTATAAACCAAAAGAATAATTATACTCGTTATCTTTCTACAAAGCATTAGAATCTAAGCCGTAGAACATAGGAGAAAGGAAAAAAAACGAAGCAAAACTAGAGGCAAAAAAAAAATTGGTAAATAGTAAAGAAAAAAGAAAAAGAGCTATTGAAAGGTCTGCAAAACATCTCTTATTCATTCTCTTTTTATATTAATTTTTGAAACCAAAATTAATACAAAATTACCAAAATTAATCTTTGTTGTTTTACTTTAATTACCTATCATAAAAAAATATTTAGGAAGAAGAAGGCTTTTGCCCAAACTGCTTATTCATGGATTGATAAAAAAAAATTTATTTATAGAGCGAAGAAAAATTAATTTGAACTCAAATTTTTATTTATTTTAAAACAAGTATAACATGATTAAATACAAACCTTAAAAATACATATCAAAAGTAGCTTTAAATTTGCATTCAAATTATTTTTTTTATCAATTTTACCATTAAATTATTAAAAATTCTCATTTATTTTTAATTTTAAGACTTTTTATTCATATTCTCATCCAGATTATACTTTTTTTTATAAAAAAATATTATTATATAAGAACTTGTCATTTTTTTATTAAATGTTCTAGTACAAATTTTTAATTAAGAAATTAAAATAATTTGAAGATAAAATTGATGTTAGAAATAATTTGGATACAAAATTCATATTATAATAATAATTTAATGGTATATTTGAGATTTACCCTTAAATTAAGTCCATTTTTATGGTGGGGTCAAATGTAAACTTGATTGAAAATAAGTTAATACTCCTTAATTATCATTATGGAAAACGATAATAAAAATATAATTTTATTTTTAAAATTAGGAAGAAAATATTTTTCTATTTTGCATGGATAGAACAAAAATTATTATATATTTTTATATTTAAATTTTATTTATTTATTTTGATAGGCAAGGTTTCATGATATAATTTATATTACTTTTTAACATATCTCTTTGAGTGAAAGCTCTTTAAACTTGAAACTCGAGACTTACATTACCTTGTGTTTAATTTCTATAAAATAAAATGAGGATATCACTTGGTTAACAAGATCATATATTGTCAAAGAACTATCATACTCAAAAAATAAAATTATAAAATATAATTTATATTATTTTTTAACATATAAAAAATATTATTGCCTTGTAAAAATAAGAGTAAAATGATTATGTAGCTTGTTTTCAGTTTGATCATAGTAATATCAGGAACAAATTTTAATCAAAATTGATTTTTTCTTTAGGATAGTTTGTTGATGAAAGATGTTGGTATTGGCATTTGGCAAATTTGAGTTTTGTTTGGTAGTTGAAGACAATCACGGGGATATGTGGAGCTGTGATTTTTATATTTAGTCACGGGAAGGTTTTCTTTATCTGTACATCATTTTGAATTCTTTTTAATTTCTTTGACACCTGGCAATAATGTGATTTTTGTGTAAATTTGGAAACATGCTGTACTAATGCGATGTAATGTCAGTCGGTACATTGTTTTTTAATAGATTATTATTTTTATATTTTGAGAAGATTTGTGTTAGTATTCTTTGATGATATTTTTTAATAGATTTTTGTGTAAAATTTTCTTCATTGCTAATTTTGCTAGTCTTCGTCAGTCATAGTAGTGAGAATGGATGTTAATAAAAGGAAACTACTGTGATGAAGTTAGAATCTTCTGTGATAATGAGGGTTTTTAGATGTGAGTTTTTACTTTATTGGAAGAGTTAGTTTTTCTGAACACTCTTCAATAGCCAAATCTTGTTTTGCTGTTGTTCTTTTACCTTTTCCTTCATAAACATTCTAAGCTGTGGGAATAAAGGGTTCTGATATGTAGTTCATGTTATCCATATCCTTGTAGTTGCTGACCATTTTTATTTACAGAGTGTTCGCTTTCATGCCAAGTCTTGGTTACCAGCTCGGTCAATTGTAATGGAGTGTCTTGCAGCTGGATTTGATGTTGATCCTAGTGGTGAATTATGTTCTTGAAAACTTCTTGCCCTGTAAGTTAATATGTGCACATGTTCCTGCACTTCCATCGACTTCTGTTATTCCTAGAGTAACTTTTGGCTTTATGTGCTTCACTGCTGTGTATATGATACTGGTGACACTGTATCCTTGAGTGTTAAGATGGGATTGGTAATGCTTCGGTGATTGTTTGAAACCTGCATAATCATTCCCCAAACCTCAAAAAAATGAAAGGAGAAGGGGAAGAGAGAAGTAGTTTGCATGTATGCAATAGAATAATTGGCTGCTATCTGTAGCGTTTAATTTAGGTGAACAGAATATAGAGTGGTGGGTGCTCAGAGTACCGGAGATGTTTCCGGTTAGAACTTGGAAGTGGTGGAATTCTTACAACCAGGATTCATTTTGCCGAAAGACTTCAATCAAAAGCAACACGAATGTATATGAAGAGAAAAGGCAAATTTAAAGATGGCTTAGCATACAGATCAGTTCTGTCAAAGCCATGGGTAATCTAACCATAATTAAACAAGATAGCAGCGGCTACTACAAACCTAAGAATATTTCACTACAAAATCTATCACATTCATTCAATAAGATAGCGGCACAATGGACACGATGAATTATTTCTGAACCACGTAAGAATGCAATGGAAATGGTAGAGGTGCGAACATGGCAGCTGCAGTGCCTCTTGTTCATCATCCAATATTTCAAAACAGATGGGGCACTGCTCCCTTGGACCGCTGTCCAGTTTGAGTCTCTTTAATACCTGCAAAGATGAATAAGAAACACCGTTTTCGCTCCCCTTCCCCATGATTTCATCAACATAATTTGGTATGCTGAACTCGAATGTTCCTGGATGAAACTCTTCCCACAAATCAATAATGACTTCCACAGCGACCGGCACTATCTTACGATCATGAGCACGAGCATCGTCAGCCATTGACCGCGTCTTGGAGAAGAAATTGTCAAAGATACTTTGGTCCACAGATTCTTTGACATCAAAGAAGGCAAGCATGCCCCTAAAGAACTTCGCTGCACCATCACGTGAAATAAACTCTTCCATCGGATGATAGAAAGTGTTATACAGACTCCCGACTTCTACTGGTTCAAAACAGAGGCAAAAGTTTGCTATTTCGCCAGCAGGGTATTGGATTAATCCTTCAGAATGGTATACGTTAACAAATCGACCAACAGAGAATTTGATAAAGAAAGCTTTTGGCCATGGTGGTGTTTGTTTGGCTGGCAAGATACTCTCATCTTCACGAAGACACAACTTCACGAATGGTAGAAGAGACATCGTTCTGGATTGGAAATTTTTTTACTAAAACTTCTCTGTTTTTAGCTAATGTTCAATCTCAAGAAAGATAACAGCATTCAACTTCTTTTCTGATGTACTAATATCAACCCACACAAATCCCTACTAGCTTTATAACCTTGCAATAGACAGTCCATATTTTGTTCGGATTTATTTCCTTTATTCCTAAGGTTTTACTACTTTGCAGCAATTCAAATTTTTTTTTTTTAAAAAAAAAAAGACTTTCCTATACCTTCACGGATTACAACCGAACCTGTATTTTTTTACGAAACCAAGTATTAAATCAACGATTGACCAAATATCAAAGAGTCCATGGCTTGAAATAGGAGTAGAATTCTGTGCAGATATTAACCACAATTAAACCCCCTTTTTTTTTTTCGTTTGAGAATAACTCCACGCATCAAACTCAAAGTCTGTATTTTTTCTAGATCACAAAACTCAAAATCCAAAATTACTCCAAGTTTTTTTAAAAAATAGAAATAAAACCAAAAGGCTACTGGCTACTGCCTTGGAAAAACCGTTCCAGAGGGATCTCCAAAAAGAATGGACTGCGTCCCAGGGGGAGGTTGCTGCCAGAAAAGAGCTCAGCTTTCCTAAAAAACCTGCACTAGCATTACCTTCTCTTAATTAGGACATGCTGGAGTTCGCATTCCCATTCATGATTTAGAAGCAACTGAATGTCTGCAATAATAGAAGACCATGGGCATAATATTGTAGTAGGAGGATGTACTTGGAAAGAAAATTCAACGATAGAGGTTTGAAAAACTTAAAAACCCAAAAAGTACATAATACTACTATTTAGAGCGTGTTTGGCAGTGTGGTTGCGGGTGTTTTTCAAATAACTTTTCGTACCAAAATGCATGCCAATGATGTTTTTTCATTTTTAAAAAATCATTTTTGACATCAGCACATCAAAACGATCCAAAACATACAAACTATAATAAATTTTAATTAAAAAAAATTAAAAATTTTTAAGAACAACTTAGTATTTAGTGAGATAATAAACAATAAAATCACCACTTCTTCGAGGTTTTTTTCTTTTAGATTTCAGGCTTAAGTGCTCTTAACTGTAATTTATCATACCTCATGGCAAGATCTAAATTGAATTCGAAACTTTAAAGCATGCAAGGAATTATTATTTATTTATTTTTAGATAATTAATTAAAGACTCTTGTTATAAAATATAAATAGCAGCAGAGTTCTATTTACATCCAAATAATTCAAATTAGCTCTAATTAATTAACCCTAATCAATTGAAAAAATCATCTAATCTTTTCTCTCTCCTCCCCTGATTCCACTAACCAACAAACCCTCCAATCTTCAAAGTTCGAACCATTTTAATTTCCATAGACCCAAAGTGCCCACCGCCATGCCCGCCCTCAGCACTACTGGCTCAGCCACCACAACTGCCACCTCCTCCCTCGCATTAGTAAATCATGAAAAACCCACATCAAAACTCCTAAGTTCCCTCTCAAACTCAGTCAAATTCCCTCTCAATTTCAAAACCCTAAAAAACCCTAAAGTCTCGATCGAAGCCAAATCCGCCACTTCGTCTTCCAATCTCTCCACCACCAATGCCGTCTCTGCCTTCTCCGCCCCAAGTTCTCTAAAATCTCGCCTCCGAAACAGCGAAACTCTCTACGGAATCTTCCTCCTCAGCTTCTCCCCAACCATGGCCGAGATCGCTGGCCTATCCGGTTATGACTTCGCCGTCGTGGATATGGAACACGGTCCGGGTGGCATCACTGACGCTCTCCACTGCCTCCGTGCTCTCGCCGCGACTCAAACCCAGCGATCCTCCGGTTGCCGGAGAGTTCTCCGACGTGGGCCAAAAAAGCCCTCGATCTGGGCCCGCAAGGGATTATGTTTCCGATGATCGAAAGCCCGAAAATGGCTCGGAAAGCGGTGTCAATTGCAGATTTCCACCAGAGGGTATACGCGGATCAGCTCATACGGTGGTGAGGGCATCCGGTTATGGAATTGATGAAGGGTATTTGAGTAACTACGTGGACGAGTTATTGATTATGTGCCAGGTAGAGAGTGAGGAAGGTGTAAAAAAGGCTGAGGAAATCTCAGCCGTAGATGGGGTTGATTGTGTGCAAATGGGACCGTTGGATTTGAGTGCTAGCATGGGGTACTTGTGGGACCCCGGGCATAAGAAGGTTAGGGAGATGATGAGGGAGGCTGAGAAGGGAGTCTTGGAAGGCGGGGCCTACTTGTGTGGTTTTGCAATGCCACATGATGGACCCATTAATCTCAAGACACGTGGATATATATGGTGTCTGGAACTGTTGATCTGGGGCTGTTTAGAAATGCTGCTGTTGATGATGTGCGGAAGTTTAAAATGAGTTTGATTCAAGGATCTGATGATGAGGTGGGGGGTAGTAAAGATGGTGATGAGAAGTACTAGAGTGAATGAGAATAGTGTTTTTTTTATTTCTTTCTTTTTTTTATTGGAAAATAATAATTGATGCTTTTAGTTCTTACGAAAAATTTGTTGGTTTTGGAGGTTTAAAGATAACCAAAACTATTGATAAAAACGAAGTTTTATTAAGAAAAATGCTGGATTATATTTTTAAAATATTAAAATAAAATGAATTGAATTTGATTTTTTAATTCATCAATTAGATAATTTTTAAAAAAAATTATGATTTTTAAATTTTAATTAATTTAATATTAAATGATTAAATTAAAAAAAAATCAATTGCAAAAAATATAAATAAAATTATTTAAGTAAACTTGTTTAATTCATGACTTGAATTGAGATAATTTTATAAGAAAGAAATTAAAAAATTTATCTGAATCAACTTAAATTTACCGGTAAAATTTGTGATACAGATTAAAAAAATAAATTAAAATAAATTATGTTAATATAAACTAATTGTTAAAATATAAAATTAAAAAAAAGTAATAAAAAAACAGAAAAAATAAAATCTAAGTAAATCGAGTCTTGACTCAAGTTATAAGACTTGATTAACTATATAAAAAATAAATTAAAATAAATTATAAAATTTAATTTTTAATATATAAATTGTTAAATGTTAAAACATAAAAAAAATATATAGATATAGAGAAAAAAAATAGTATTATAATAAATAGTATTTTAGAAACTAAAGTATGGTAAAAATACCATTTATTTTAGTTTTTACTAACTATATAATTAACGTTTAGCTGAGTATCAAAAAGTTTTTAATAAAAAATTATATATATAAATTTTTTAAATGTAAAAATAATTTTTTTTATGTATATGTGTATAATCAAGTAAATTAAAAATTATGTATTTTAATAAATATAAAAAAAATTATAAATAATAACTAAAAGTAAAATTAAAAAAATCAAGAAAGGTATAATAAAAAAATTTATATATTGTATGAAAAAAGCCCAATTTAATCCGTAAGCCAATACAAATAACATTTCCAAATTAAAAAACTACATCTATAATCATTATAATGTAGTATGGGCAATTCATTGTCGTAATGCGGGTTTGCTGTCCATGATCATGCTCAAATTACTAACCCCAAATTAGCTACGGGCATGTTGTTTAATTTTCTAAATTAAAATCCTAGCATCAATATTCATGATAATTTTATTTTTTTTAAGAAAAAAACCATATAAGCACGCTCTTAAAATTGTATAAGAAAAGAATTAATTTTTTTTTTATCAACGCCATACCAAAATAATAATGAAAAACTACTAATTAACACTCTAACATTTCAAACACTTCTCAATTTGCCTGTTCATCAAATTTTCCATTTATTTTTCTTAAAAATACACATAAAAAATATTAATAAGTAAATTTTAAGACTCAATTGATAAAAATATATATTTTGACATGAAACTGGGAATTGGGCACAAAATTAAGGTTTTCCAAAAACTTTCTTAACTAACTTTATTAGTGTTTGTGATTAAAGTTAGATTGTATTTTTTTAGTTTTAAATTATTATTTTTTATATCATTTTAAGAGCGTGTTTGGTATTGCGGTAGCTGTTGTGGTTGTGGTTTGAAAAAAATTGTTTTATAAAAAGTACTTTTAGTTGAGGTTGGTTTGAAAAAATAGGTGTTTGGTTAAAACTGTGGTTGAAATTGAGGTTG
>Ga0307515_10011125_pt1 | contig 17111 bp, 20 predicted proteins | sample 17_EM_MG_FD_194513 | JGI IMG/M metagenome (GOLD analysis project Ga0307515, IMG submission 194513) | Populus trichocarpa ectomycorrhiza microbial communities from riparian zone in the Pacific Northwest, United States - 17_EM | ecosystem: Host-associated > Plants > Roots > Unclassified | place...
AAGCGGACTAAGCGTGTAGGTGTACCGAATTGCGTGAAATCTGACTTTAGATTTCTCTGATGGCCCTGTTGATCATCATCGACACCACACCCGTCCGAAGATTCAGTGCTCCTCCTACGCCCGCAGACTCGACTTTAGCCGTCTAGGAATAGCGCTATCGATTTCGACCACTGGACATCACGCACACGTCCAGGCATCGATGAACGGGTGTGCATGTGGATGTCTGGGGTGGGGCGGTGCAGCGCAACTCGGGAAGGGGAGTCGGAAAGAGCGTCAATGAGCTGAGTTTGGGTGGACTCAGCCCAACTCAGCCCGACTCAGTCCATGACTCATCGACTCAGAACCGTTGAACCGGCTTCTTCGCCTGACCGGTGACGGTTATAAAAAGCAATGTTGCAGTGAGAAATAGCAAGGCTCAAGAACCCCTCCTCTCCTCTCCTCTCGCTCCTTGTTGACGCTAGCGTCATGGACTGGAACAATCTTTCAGCAAACCTCACAAATATCACCACCACACTCGCTGAGAAACCGTCCATCGCGACCCTCGCGACCGTCCTGCTCACTTTCACCGGATTCCAAGATTGGCTCAAACTCTTCCTCATCGGTGGTGTCTTTGAAACCTTCCGGAGGGTCTTCTTCCAGGTTTGGTACAGCGTCGTCGATTCGCTTTGGATTACCGTCGACTTCGAAGAGGGCGATGACAGTTATGGTGAGGATTTAACTCTTCTGGCTGGACGCTTGATCATTGCAGTGATGAGTATGTTGACCATGCATTGTTCTCCTACAGACTGGATGATGGTGTGGCTTTCGCAACATCCAGCTTGGGTCAAGGCGAGAAAACTTGCCATCAGCACCTCGTCGTTTGGATTGGAATCCCCTTTCGATGACTTTGGCAACCCCAGGAACGGCCGAAAAGTCCGTTTTATCGTCGCTTACGATTATATGTCCGCTTTCTGGTACAAATTGCGGTACGTCAAGGCAATGAGGTCAAGGGCCGAGGGCTTGAGCTACCACGCCGCTCGATCTTTACATCTTAGGTGAGGAGTGAACAGGCATTGGGGTTTGTCAGCTCGCTGAATTGTCGGGTAGCATCCTTGGCGGGAGCCACCAAGTCGTCCAGAATATCCTCGAGGAGGCCAAGGCATGCTGGCAAGAGGCGAGAGAGGAGCAGGTTTCAGTCTACGCTTCTGACATAAGGAACGAATGGCGCCTTATCACCTCTCGCCCTAAACGTCCCCTCACCTCCATCATTCTCGATGATGGTGTGAAAGAGGGCATCCTTGAGGATGCCCTCGACTTCTTGGATAGCAAGGAATGGTACTCGGAACGTGGGATTCCATTCAGGCGGGGTTACCTTCTCGTAAGTCACATCCGCACCTCAAGTCCACGCTGTCGTTGACACCGTTCCACGATTTATTTTTTCTTTCGTAGTATGGAGCTCCCGGATCTGGGAAGACGTCCCTCATTCAAAGCATCGCTGGGGAACTCAATCTGGACGTTTACGTCATCTCGCTCTCTCGGGTCGGTCTGGACGACAGCTCTTTGCAAGGGCTCATTTCGGACCTTCCCGAACATTGTATCGCGCTTATGGAAGATATCGACGCCGCGTTCCATCACACGCTAAAGCGGGATCTTGCTGAAGAAGGAGAGGAAACCGACGAAACAAAGCGCTCTAAGGAGCCCGCGGCACCCCAGGAACGGTCGAGTAGGATTTCGCTAAGCGGGCTTTTGAATGCGCTCGATGGAGTTGGAGCTCAGGAGGGTCGCTTGCTCTTTGCGACTACCAATCGGTACGAGGCTCTGGACCCCGCGCTTCGGCGTCCTGGGAGGATGGATGTCCACGTAGAGTTCAGCTTGGCCAGCCAGCACCAGGTCGGAGCGTTATTCAAGCGGTTCTACCTCCCCACCCCTCGCGCCTCCACCACTCAGCGGTCATCGTCTAAGGACGACACCACGGTCTCGAAAGATGAGAACGGTGATTGCAAGACCCCAGACTCTGGTTATGGTACCCCAGTCGAGGCCGAAACCGAGAAACTCATCGACGTCGAGTTACCCTCAGAAGTACGGAATCAGTCTCTTGCCGCCATTTCTCGTCAAAGGAGACGTGACGTAAAAATCCCGCTTGAGGAACTCGACGTTCTCGTGGAGCGTTTCAGGGAGTTGGTTCCTGAGAGAGAGTTCTCGATGGCCGCGTTGCAGGGGTACCTCCTGATGCACAAGAACCAGCCACATCGGGCCGTCGAGTGCGCCGGGAGGTGGGTCGAGGAGGAGTTAGCCAGGAGGGAAGCGAAGAAATCTTCAGGAAAGGGACAATGATCTTTAGACTTGATTTTGGTGGGCAAGGGTTTGAGGGTTTGCGAAACTGTATAACGAGAATCGCATTGTATCTATCAATATATACCAAGAAAAGTTGTAGGATACCACGTATATCGATAATCCCCTTTTATGGTCGTTGAGCGTAACACAAACTCATCAACAAATGACTTGGAATCTGAAACAAAAAAAAACGGGAAGGAGGGTCATCTAGCATTTCTTGCACGAGGTCGAAATTCCTGATTAGGTAGCACCGGTGGGTCCTCCGCCGGCAGCCTTCAAAACCCTAACCACCTGTTTCCTGGGAAGCCATTTCTCTTCGGGGGTGAACCACCAACTCAAGATCGCGAGGATGGTGACTGCGCCCAAAATGACTCCAGCCTACCACAGGTCAGTGAACTGGGTTCAAGAGGGAGAAAGAATCGTGGACAAATCCACTCACAAAGTTGAACGTCTCAGCAGTTACAGGGAAGAAGAACGGCGAAACTTGGACCGCAAACACGATAGCGTTGAAAAATGCCGCCGCGACGTAAAAGTACTTGGCGAAGGGGCCCAGCTTGAACTTTGACGACTTGAAATCATCCGGGGTCATGAACAACCTCAACAAGGCGATGAGCCCGTACGCGGCGGTGGTGGGGATTCCACCCGCGGAGATGAGGGAAGTAAAGGCGACTTGACTGGGGAGGATCGTGCAGAGGAGAGCGGCACCGAAGATGTACATGACCGTTACAGCGTTTCGTGGTTGTTTATGTCTGTCGACTTGGCCGATCCAGGAGGAGAGGGGGAGAACACCATCGCGGGCTATGGCAAAAATGAGACGAGACGCTGCGACGATTGCGACGCTGGTACTCTGCCCAAGGTGATGTCAATCGTTGAGGCAGTAAACTTATGAAAGGAGATTCACCAAGATCAAACCTAGCACTGCGATGATGGTCATGAAAACGCTGGGCCCTCTGCCCAAAGCCATAGCGTAAATCTGGACGAAAGGTTGGGGAGCGTCTAACGAAAATAGGGTGTCCAAATCCGGAGTGCAGAACAGGAAGAGGATCGTGGTCACGAATCCCATGATTCCGGTGGCGAATGCGCTGGTCAAAATTCCCCGACCGGCAACGACACTACGATTTGATGTCAACGAGAGGTGCGAAAAGACGGGAAAGGACCTGAAGTACCTAGCGTTACGGGTTTCCTCAGCGATGTGACCAGAAGCGTCGAAACCGATCATCGTTCCGGCTGTGAATAAACTACAAGGAGTGAGCGTGGAGACAAAAGGGGTCCAACAGTCGAGACGTACTAGGACAAGATCCAGTTCCATCCAGCTGGGGCGCCGGTACCGTTATCTGTACAATCGCACGTCAGACGGACCTAAAACCAATTCAAAGGAAAGACAGACATGTTGCAGTGAATACATCTTTCGCGGTACGAAACCCGTATGTCTTGGACACCCCGATGGGAAGCCAGATGAGGCATAGGAGGAAATCGACGAAGTACAACCCGACCGAGAACTTGAACACGAACGAATACATTCTCGGAGGGAGGTGATTTATGGCGATGGCTAGCACCAAAATACCCTCAGAGATGGCCCAGATGAGGGCACGCCACTTGACATTATCATAGTGTGCCCCTCCAGGGAAATCAATTTCCCAGACCGACAATTGAGACACGATATAGTTGGCAGTGGTCTGTGCACAATTCCAGAGGTTAAGGTGCCGAAGCTATGGGATCGCGAGACACTGACCTGGCAATTACCGGCGGCGAATGTCATCCAGGCGGTAGAAGACCACCAGGCGACCACGAAGCCGAAGAACCTGGCATAGTCGGGACCGGCGCTTTCGGCAGCCCATATGTAGATAGACCCACTGAGGGGTAGGGCCGAACATATCTCTGCCAGGACGGCAGCAGTGATACACATGAACACGAAGGTGACGATGTACGAAGACCTGGAGCGGATTAGCGGAACATCCGGACCTCCGTGTCATTATATTTTTACCAAACGGCGGCCGGGCCGCCTGCGAGTAAACCGAGAAAGAAACCTGCCCTGTTTACGGTGTTATTTTCCGACCCCGATTCCTGCCGGGTACCGAGCCAGCTTCGCGTACCTAACACCGCCGATAAAGTTCATTGCGACGAAACTCGCGGCGAAACTTTCGATGAGGTTCCAGCTACGATGGAGTTGCTGCAAAAAGTTAGCACGGCGAGTTTGAACACGTCCCCTCTAAGAAACATACTTGTTTGTATCCCAACTTTGTCTAAACGCAACGTGAAAAGGCAAAGGATTAGTAATTCCGTATTGGCCCCCCCTCACGAATGAGGGTGGACGGTAAGAAATAGTGAAAAACGCTGGAGGCTTCCCTACGCAGGTATGAGCGCTGATCAGGTTCAAACGGTGTAATCTCAATCCGTGTGCATCTCGACCGTGAGGTCAGGAAAGATACGATACGGATACCCGTAGCCATTCCAGTGTGCAACACCAAGACCAGGACGTTACCGATATGATACAGCAGAACGCAATGCATAAGGAATCCCCGCGTCCTTCTACGGCGTATTACCAGCTGGAGTTCGTCTTGATCCATGGCGGAGGCCAGTTCTGAGGCGGAAGCGTCGTTGTAGGTGGGAGAAAACTCGTCGGATTTACTCTTGGTAGTCATGATAGGCGGCGAGGACAGGGTTGCTGGAAAAAGCGAGCGCAAGGGGAGGAAATGGTGCGATCAGTCCTATATTTAAGTATACCCGCAATATCCGATGTTTGTCCGCGTCATCCAATCGTCAGATCTCGGGATCCACATCGCACGCCGAGTTATCGCGTCGAGTAGCAGATTTTATAGGGAAAGAGCCGACGTTTGGGGTAAAAATCCACCGCAGAACCCAGTCGGGTCAGTTTGCTTATTATTGAGATTTTTCAGGGATTTTGCGTTCTCAGGCAGCGGAGTTCTATCGGGGAATGGAACATTATAGATCAACAAAATGCGAGAGGGTGAGGCGAGAAACATAACTGGACCAAACATGGTCCGTGCGCGGATCGGGTGGGTATAAAGGCACTGGTAGAGTGACTTGAATTCTTCATACTTACCTTGAGGGCGTGATCCCCTTCATGTATCGGGGTTACGGGCCGTAGGGCTGTTCCATAGCACGGCGACCCTGTCCTCAGAGGAGACCTATGTTTTGTATGGGCTTCGGCTCATGCACCCTCTAAATATTTCCCTGTCCTGCTTCGGCCCTCGGGCTGGGCAGGCCTCTTTTTTTTTGGCCGGAAATTAGTCCTAACCCTAACCCTAGAAACCTGCCAAATATATCCATCTCTCCCACTTTTTTAGTAAAGCGTGATCTCCGCCGCAATGTGTGATGTCTCTCCTCCACACATTTATCAAGCTATGCAGCTGAGTACAGAAGAAATGGTGCCCGTCTACCCCGCCTTTGATATTTTGATTCCGCCAACGATCACCGCTCGCCGCTTTGTGTGATGGCTGAGTACCGAGTCACTAAACCTGGCATAATCCCGACAGCTTTGTGTAAACTCTGGACGTTCCTGCCAATATCGCCACTACACAGGTCCTTTGTCTCTGTGGCTGAGCCATTATTCCCTTCCTCGAGGAAAGCGAGGGCCATCCGTATTCACCTGCGACGCTCGGACGTGCGACGCCACAGTCTTCCAGTATAAGAACTTATGCTGAACGGGGGTGGAGAGACTCATTCCCCTCCTCCTCTCTCCTCAAAAATCCGAATGACTGAATACGCGACCACCGAGCCTAAACTGTGTTGGATCGGCCGAGCCGCACAGAAGATCGGGTGTTTGCCCAGCAAGCTCACCACAAACACCACGGTCTACTATCAAATTGGCAGCGACTCCCACCTCCCCCCCACTACACCCATAATCGTACGCCCTGTAGACAGCGGCTATGGTTATAGTGACGACATCAAGTATAAGCCCGGCCCACGTCTCCCGCCTCCTCAGCCGGACGAGCCTAAGCCGCAGGTGGCTCCATCCATGACAACATACCAACACAAACCTCCGCGGGTCCCCAAGAAGACTCCAGTCGCCCGAACAATCCCACTAAGCACACTGACGTTGCCAGGTATGCAACCCATTCTCGTGGTCTACTGAATACTGAATCGTTTCGACAGTCGACACACTTCCACCCCTCACCCCAACGGCCACTTGCATCACCCTAAATGTTGACCTTCCTCCGGCCAATCCAACCGTACAAATAAATAACAGTCCTTACTCGGCCCCACTCTCCGCCATTCCGCAAACTCCCCACCAGAACACGTTCCCTGGCACAATCTTGCAAGACCTGGGGAACATACCGCCTACTTTATGCGTTTGGAATACCACGCACGGAGCCCTGACCTGGACCCCCGCTCCTACATCTCATCCTCCTCTCCACGACCCCTCAGCAGACCCCACCCCATTTTCTCCGATTATCGCCAATGCAGGAAATGGAAACGATGGATCCACAGGTCTGGGGCTCGTCCCAAGTCTCTCATCTGATTCATCCGATTCCTCCTCCAACTGCCCAGACCCCGACCATCGGTTTGGGATTACACTCCACCCATTTCTTGCTTCGAGTGGCGCTTCGTCGGAAGAATCACCGATTGAGTGGAATGTCTCCGATCCCGCAGACATGGCGAGGTATGTAAGAAACGATCCAGCATTCCTCGCAATCGCAGGCGAACACGCCACGACCCCCCCAACAAATACACTACGCATCGACTTCTGCTTCATCGACCAACCGGGGGTGCGGTGGAACTGGGAACCAATTACCATAAGCAAGCGTCGCTATATCCGGATAACGGACATCTTACACGCGATCCACAACTACTTTCAGCTGCAACTCACACGCCCCGAGTACGATATCATCAAGTCTTACGGAAAGCACAACTCGAGGATTGTAGCGAACTCGTGGCGCGAGCGTGTTTTACAATCGGATGAGGAGGCGCGATCCGCAGTCTTCCACGGGGGTCTTAGACGCGTCGATTGTTTGGGATCGTGCAAGAATTTTGCGGGATTGTGGGTGGAAGGTTCGCAGCTGAATCTCGGTTTACGGGCGTGATATCCAAGACTCAGTCTTTAATTACGGCAACATTGTACGACTCATCACGATTGTATACCATGAATTTCTGTACGCGCTAAAATGACGAGATAATATACAACTACTTATAATACTTCGAGTCGATGTGCGCATTTGGATTTAGTGGAGAATGGACAGTGCTATGCTGCGTGGAAGTGTGCACTTGGTGGTCGAACGGTTCTTCAGGGACTAGGAGCTACCTTGTGGATCCCTGGATGCTATGGTTTGCCGTGCTTGATAAAATATTGAATGAGTCCTAAACCAGAGGATCTAATGCAAGCGGCGTAACCTTCCTGAATTGAGATTTTTTTCAAATGTTCGACGAGGACACAGACTGAGGAACGGAACATTAGCATTGTAACGCCGATTCATCGAGAAGATCTAGATCGATCCTCGGATACCTTTAGAATGACTACCAAGGGATCCCAGAAACGACGTGTGAGATGTTAGGACCCACATGCACAACGCGGCTGGGGGGCGCTCAGGAGATGAAGGGCGGGTTGCGCCAGCAACATTATTGTTTGTGTTTGGACCGACTGTCACTGGAATCCCACGGTTCTGGGGGGTCGAGGTACAATGAACCCGAGGGGCTGGTGCGCCATTGGACGTTTCCGCGCGCGCTACAAGGTACCGGAAATAGATCTGCGGGAAGGCGAGCGGTGGTATGATAGAAAGGCACGTTCTGGGCGACGGTGGAGTCGAAGTGCTGTTTACCACACACAGTGCAATGGGTGTTTCTTCGTGATTAGAGTGTACAGATGCTCGACGCTCAGGGCCAGTACTCAGTACTCAGGCCTAGGAAGAGCATGGAGGACGGGAGCCCCGACAATTCATCCGCAGCACGACTTCAGTCGCGGGATGTTGTTTTGACACCGACGCCCATTGACCTTCAAGCAGAAGCGGGCGTTCTGCGTGGGGAAGATATTATAGTCGATGCGCGTCCGTCAGGGCATGTCAACAACGGTCTCCGGACGTGCGAGGGGTGGCGGGCCACGGAAACTAGACTGAGGACACGAACTTACTGGGTTGCGTGGGAAATTTGGACTCTCCTTGCAATTGTGTGCACACTGCCGGGTCTGGTTCCCAAGAGACGGCCAGAGGGATGTCAAGAGGCCGTAAGATTTTTTCTCGCCATTAATCGGAAATAGTATTTTCTTCGACGCCTTGATTTCACCGGTGAGGCTCGTCGTGATATGCAAAAAATCAGTTTGACTGACACGTCACCTTTCCTGCTTTTTTACGAGTCGGGATGACGAGGTGATCCGTCTCGATCAAACATTGCGCCAAATCCGGTACCTCCTGCCAGCTCACCTTCACCCTCCACCAGTATCTCTCCACTCGCCATCGGCGATTCAACGTTGTCGCCATGGCTAACTACCACTATGACGAGTCAGGCGTTATGGCCGCTTATTTCGTCATTTCCGTTCTCTTCATCATCCTCGTGCCTTCAACATACTCACTGCTGTCCTCCCTCAACGGTTCGTCCAAATCACTTACACCGAGTCCCCTCTCCCCTTGGAAGGATGCTGACACAGGGGTTTCATCGGTGCCGCGTTGAATAGCAAAATCACAGGTGTCTGGATGCCACTGTAAACCGTGTGTGGATCAACGGGCACGGATACGCAAGCGGGAGAATGGTTCACTACTGGGGCCAAAAATATCAAAATTGTACGTGGTTTGTTGGCACTTTGTCAAAATAAGGTGCATTGAACATTTAACTCAGAACCATTTTCGTCGCTGTTGGCTGGGCTCTCTTTGCCTTCCTGGCCACACGGGTTTCTCCACAAGCGTTGGGATCCAAAATTTATGATCCATACGAAATTCTGGGCATCAACCAGGTGCGTGACAGCGTTGTAAAGGTTTCTCAAATCAACGTATCTCTCATGCCTCTCCCCACCAGGGAATCACGGAGAAAGAGATCAAATCACGGTTCAAGAAACTCTCCCTGAAATTGTACGTCCGATGTATGCGGAATATTTCGCCATGATTGACTCGCCACGTAGCCACCCCGACAAAGTGAGGCTCGCCATCAACCAAACCGCGGAGGAAGTTGCCGCCAAGTTCGTCGAAATCACCAAAGCATACAAATCGTTAGTTGGCTACCCCATTGCCACACCCTGTTTACTCAGATCTCTCAATTCAGACTCACTGACGAGACTATCCGCGAAAATTACGAGAAGTATGGTCACCCCGATGGTCGCCAAGAGATGTCCATGGGAATCGCTATCCCCATTCAGTTCATTGAGGGCAAGAACAACGTCTGGGTTCTGGGTCTCTACGCCCTCATCTTTGGCTTCAGCTTGCCCGCACTTGTAGGGAAGTGGTGGTTCGGTAATCAGAGAAAGACGAAGGACGGCGTTAATGCCAAGACCGCCGCATCCTTCTTCTTAAGCGTGAAAGAGGAGTGGGGTATCGATGAGCTTGCTGGAGTTCTAGGAAAGGGGTTCGCAAAGGAGCTACAATTGAGTTCCGAGTCCGCGAACGAGTTACAGGGGCTTGAAACCAAGGTTCGGGAAGGGCTAGGAGAGAAGTGGGGAACCCTTGCTGGCGCTGCTGGTGTCAGGGGAAGCAAGGACGCGAAGAGGGCATTTGTTCTTGTTTCCGCTCACCTCTTAAGGATTCCTGTGACAAACAAGAGTTTGCGAGACGGTGCGCAGAGTGCTCACCTCGAGTACGTTCATCGAACTGACCCAGAAATCTTCTAGAACAAACAAAAATCTTATTGCAGTCACCTCAGGTCCTGAACTCTCTCCTTAACATCTGCCTGTCGCGCAACTGGTTAACGCCCTCCTTGGCGGCTGTCCAACTCAGTGCCCACTTGACACAAGCTGTTCCCCCTCCTCCGAAGACGGTCAAAGAGTCGGACAAGGACTGGCTCAAGTTTTCCCAGCTCCCTGATATAGCTTTGGATGAGGTTGAGAAGTTCAAGAATGTTCGCGGTTTCGACGGTCTTATTCAGAACTTGGAGAGTTCCAACGACCCCCGCGCGGGAGAGGTCAAGAAGGCGGTTCAGAACTGGGGCAACGTTCAGGTCGTCGGCTCTACGTTTAAAGGTTCGTCATTTGGTATTGATCCTCACCCGCTTGTCTGACCTGCTACGACTATAGTCGTTGGGGAAAAGATCGTGACTCCTTTATCGTTTATTAATCTGATCGTGAAACTGCGCATCCCGCGGAGCACCACCACCAACGGAGAGCCGTCTATTCCACCTAAGGACGCCGAGAAGCGCGAGCAGGAATTCCTTGTGAGCAAGAAAGACGCGGAAGATATATCGCTGGATAATATCGGAAGGACCTTCGCTCATGCTCCGCACTGGCCGCAGACGAAGAAACCCTCATGGTGGGTCATCTTGGGCGATATCAAGGCGAATAGGGTCGTCGTGCCGCCGTTCAAGGTTTCGGACGTTCCATTCACGGATTCAGATTATCGGATGTACAAGCTACAGTTCCAGGCTCCCCCAAACGTTGGATCGTACACGTGGAGGGTATTTGTGGTTAGTGATACGTATGTTGGGGATGATACTTACCAGGATATCACTGTGAGTCTCTCTCTAGGGTGTCTTAACCTACACTAAAATGACCTGGGTGTCCGTTTCCAGTTGGAAGTTGAGGACGTGTCAGCGTTGGGTGATGACGCCCAAGGTGCTGAAGACGAAATTTCCGACCCAGAGGAGGACAGCCTGGCCGGACAGATGGCCGTCATGCGTGGTGGCACCGTTAAGAAGAGGCAAGCGGAGAGCGACGATGACGACGACAGCGACACGGACGGGGATGAGAAGGACAATGATAGCAGTGACAGCGATAGCGACTAACTGCTCCCCTGTTGCGTTTCCCCGCGATCCCCCCTTTCGTTGTTCCACTGTATATCGATACTTTACCGTATATCCTCCATTTTTCTGGCTGGCTTTCGGTTTCGTACCTCCCAGCTTGAGTGATCTTACTTCCTAGCTTACTACCGAACCCTTACCCTCCATACACGGTTGAAATGTAATTCCCTGAGATCGATGGCATACAGAAGGACGTGCAGTGGGGGATGGACTCTGGCTTCAACGTACGTACACATGACAGTAGGATGCAGCGAGATGCGTCAAGACTCGGCAGGGTGTCATTTTCCTGGGATGCTTGCGCCCAGGCCTGGTCTTACTTCATTTGTGAACAAAACTCCCCCACTACTCGAGTCCCATCCGCTCACCGACGGTTAGGTAGGAGCAGGAAGCCGAGTTGGCGCGAGGGTTCGACGAATTATCAGACATCTCCACAATATGCCTGTCCCAGGCTCTGTCGCTACACTCTGCCTTGTGCCTTCTTAACAAACATGGATACTGTATACCATGGCAAGACACGGAAGAAAGTGGGAAATGGCAAAGGAGCGTAAAGGGCGTGCGCGTACACAGAATAATACATACAAAGAAGCGGGATTGTAATAAGAACCAGCGAGCAAGTTGTGAGTGGTAAGGTGTCGGGGATAACAGAACAGGGTTGGAGAAGGGAAGAGAGAACCAAAAAAAAGTGTAAGCCCTGCGTTTCTCGCAGGGGTAGATCGTCCCTTCATACATAATGAATGAGGGATTGGGAGAATTGTATCGCGAAGACCTGGATGATCTTTTAGGTCACTTTAAAAACCTAGATCAAAGTCCCCACTCACGCGTCAAGATGGGCGGGATGTGCCTGAACTAAGCGGAGACAGCTGCTAGTTGGGTGTCCGTTGGTAAGGGAATTACCGCAGGGGCGGGGGTACGCTCAGGACTGATCTGAGGTTCGTCAACGAGCGAACGCCACTCTCCAGAAGTCTTTTCCTGCGTCTCGAAACATTCCTTGTCAACCTTGGGTGTCTGACCGGGGTCTGGCAACCGAACGGAAGGTAGAGGTTCCGTGGGTGTCGTCAATGGGGAAGAGTTGTCGTTAGCGGTGACGGTATTGCTCCTGTCTCTCGTTTTCCCATCGCCGTTGATTTCGGAGGCGGTATCCGCAATCGAAAGATTAGCTGTACCAGGGATGGGATTATCCACGTTTCCCTCGACGCTGGTCATATCGTCGTCGTTATCCCCGTAGTCATCCACCGTGAGCCTGTCCCCGGTCACGATACTGTTTGACGTCCAGAGGCTCCTGTTTTGTGGGCATCCACTGTCGGTAACGGCAGCGCTCCATCCACTTGCCCCACTCTCCCAGCTTCCCCGCCTTGAACTTCTCGGTCTCAAGGCTCGCACACTAGCATCGCCATCTCGATCCGCTTCCCCATCGTTAAACAATCGTTCGTCGTCACCAAGTAGCCCGCTAATATGCGAGATTGAATCACCCGCACCAATGATAGACCTGTCGCCACCGTATGATAACGCATTCGCTCCGATCCTTGCTCCAGGAATTCCAAATGCAGACGAGGCAAGCGTCAACATCGACGCGTTGTCAAGTGGGGGAGAGAACGGTCGGGGATTATTCCGAGGGTGGTGTGCGGTGTGTAGGGGAGCCTGGACAGGTCTCGTCGACCCTGTGGTAGTGTTCGATAGAGAGGGAGGTCGAGATACCGTAGGCGAGGGAGGCAGAGCCGAGAATGTGATGGAGTTCCCGCTTCCAACCGGGACATCTAGTGATGAGTTGCGGACATGCGGTGTGAACCATGGGCCCGCAGACGCAGGGGTCGGAACCTGAGCAATATGCGCGAGACCACCCGGAATGTCTATACTCAAAACTGTCGTTGGCTTTGTGCTCGCAGTCATACTCCTGAATGTCCTAGGATCGGATAGATAGGAAGAGGACGAGTGGGAGGGTGAGGGAGACGGAGGGGCGCTCGGGGGTAGAGGACGTAATGAAGCATCGTCATCCGCTTCGAGGATGCTGGGGGGAGGCCAAGTAGACGTCCTTGCGAGTGAAGACGCTTCGTACCCATAGTCGGAGAGATAATCGCCGGTGGTCTCTGGCGCACTTTCGTACCCATCCCGAGAGTCTAACGAGATGGCTCGTGATTTAGCGAAATTGGTCGACACAGGCGGAACGATTGGCCGTTTGTTCTGAACAGGTGGCGAATTTGGTCGTTTACGCTGTCTGTCCTGTCCGCTATTTTGTCTCCGTTGGGAAACGTGCCGTGGGCTACGGAGGCCATCGGTTTCGGACGCTCTCCTCTGTCGTCCTGTCCCCGTCAGTTTCCGTTGAAACCAGTTTATAATAGGCTTGCTCGATTTGCGGGCAAGGTTCTTTTGCCGTGGCGGGTGTTGGGATTGTTGCTGCTGTTGATCCTTGCGGGGTGGGTGTGCAGGCGGATAGTTGGTACGATCCGGGGCAATCGTCGAGGGGTTATTTGTTCCTGGATTCAAGGGTTTGCGTGTTTTGTGGTCGACATCTAGAGGTTTCTTGTGACCGCGTACGGTGGATTGCGGAGAATCGGTTTGGTGGTTGTGCTTTGAGGGAGGCATATAGGTGGTGGCCGAGGAGAAGGAAGAAGGAGGACGATGATCAACTGCTACCGCCACATCCCACGACTGCAATCGAGGAGGCTGCTGCTTAATCCCTCTAATTATTCCAAAGCGGTTGCGTCCTTCTCCCCCCACCCGAAGGATCCAAACCCACCTCCATCAACCTCTCTGCCGATACCAGCGCAGCCGTTGCTGCAGACAACCGGAAATGCTGGCAAGCCCGGATCGTCCGAGACAGGGACACCATACTATTCTAGTCCGCCATTCGACACACACAAGTTCTTCGTAGCTCTTGAGAGGAGCTTTGAACCCCCTACCGCACGCAGCCTTATGCGTGCCACCAGAGCTCTGCTGGTGGACAGGATAGGTCGTGTTCGGAACGAGGCTCTCAGTACCAAGGACCTTGAAAACGTGTGTCTCCTCTTTGTATCTTATCCGGTGCCGTTATTATACTAATCAAAGCGCCGACTTCTCAATAGCAAGCTTATTTGTTTAACGCTGCATCTTCGGAGTTGAGGAACGAGGTTACCCTCCGGTCGAGAAACGAGTTCGCCTCGCTCCATACCGTCACCTCGACCATCCACAGAGAGGTCGATGCTTTGGGGACGCAGATCAATGAAGACGTGTCGAACCTAAAACACGAGTAAGCGTTCGGCTCGTTCTGGTGGATGATGAGATGTTCACCCCGGACGCTCAGAATTCAGATGGAATTGGGTAATCGGAAGAACGAGGCTAAGAACGAGCTGAAGCGCCAAGACATCGTCATCGAGGTAGAATATTCTCATTTCCATGTCTTACACCGTCCTGACAGACGTCCCAGTCCATGTACAACAGAACGATGGGGTCACTGGGTGATCTCAAGACGGAGGTCGAGGAAGCGAAATGGGACAACATGCGAAAATCTGTCGGTGAGTTCTCAGCAGCATACCTGATCCATCTGGTTCTGTGACCAACGTCATCACAGCCGCTCTCTCGTGTTTCCTTGTCCTCATCCTCGTGGGTATGGAGTTCACCGGGTGGAGGAAACAAAAAGCGGCCGAGAAAGCCAAACCTCAATCATGGGATCGGAATTCGAGTCCGCCTCCCCGGTCCCAGGATCCATCCGAAGCTGTAGATGAGAGAAACCAATAGTATATGCATCCAACCAGAGATCTAATCCGTCCACTCCTTGTCACTACTCACAAGTACCCCCCAGTCGGGTATACCTAGTACAATCCACTTTAATTATTTACCTCTAGTTTCCCCAACTTCTCCGCCACCTCGTCCGCTGTCGAGTCCGGTTTTTTCGAGCTCTCCGTCGTGGCCTTCGGCTTGGACGTGGCAGGCATGATCTCGTCTTCGTCATCGTCCTCCCAGTTCTCCTGTATCTTCTTGGCGATATCTGCCTTCTTCTTCTCCTTCCTCTTCTCGTTCTTCTTCTGACTCTTGCTCATTGTCCCCGATGACTTTCCCGCCGTGTTATTCGTCGCGGGAGAAGGGGGGACCCAGCCGATGATATGGCCCTTCGGGAGTACACGGACGTCCATCTCCTGCTGTTTGGTCCCCCTAAACCTTCCGACGTCCTCTTGGGGCGTGAAGCCGGGTCTTATCTTGATCTCCTTACGAGTTCTACGAAACCATGTGGTGTTGGAGATGTGAAGGCTCCGTCGTGTGAAAGAAGAGCGGATGAGGGGACGTACGACCCATCTAAACGTTTCGATTGGGGGATAACGCGTTCGAGGGAGCCTGGGTCGACGGCAATGCCGGATGGCGTGGTCTCTGGGTACAGAGCTGGCTTGGACATGGGAAGGGGGTGGAGGGTAAAGTTTGAGGTCGGAGTGGCGTCACAATACCGAGATTAGATTCACTAATCACTTTCTCTTCAACCCTCACCCGCACCATCTTGAAGACTTGACACGCACGAAGGATCTAACATAAACTGCGCTGCCTCACCTCTGGGATCCTCATTCTACTCGAAAATGAGATACGCTGTCTTGGTGACTGGTCCGGCAGGCGCAGGGAAATCCACGTTTTCGAATGCACTCATCACGCATCTCCACACATCCAAACGGACCGGGCATCTCGTAAACCTTGACCCTGCTGCTGCTCCCGACAGCTTCGAGTATGAACCGGCCATTGATATCAAGGATTTGATCAGTCTGCAGGACGTCATGGATGAGCTGGAGTACGGGCCGAACGGAGGGTTGGTGTATTGTTTCGAGTGAGTGAGTGCGGTGACCGCGTCCAGGAGAAAACGAAAAACTGAATGCTTCCGATTTGTTAGGTACCTGATGCAGAACATGGATTGGCTGGAAGAAGAGCTCGGAGGGTATGAGGATGATTACCTGATAATAGATTGTCCAGGTATATCGCCTCTGCTCTTAATTGCGAGCCCCGCTGAAGGAGGCAATACCAGGGCAGATTGAGTTGTATACTCACCACCCGTTTCTTCCCTCGTTGGTCAAGCACTTGAGCCGGCTTGGACTCCGAGTATGCGCTCTATACCTCATCGACTCGCAGTTCATGGAGGATAAATATAAGTTCTTCAGGTATGTTTCATTTGGTAGCAGAGCTTGTCGAAGGCTATGTCTAAAACGCGCTATCTCCAGTGGTGTATTGTCGGCGATGTCAGCGATGGTCAATCTCGAAATCCCGTGGATCAACATTCTGTCCAAGATGGATCTCGTGACCGCAAACCCCAATGACCCGGCAGGAGGGCGGAATGGTATCAGAGCAAAAAAGGACATCGCCAGGTGACGTGCTTTGCTCCTACGTAACTTTACCTCTACAGTATGATTGAATGAGACACGTCGTCATCATGATTGAGCAGGTACCTTGATCCCGACCCTCTACTGCTCGCCACAACACATGGAGGGAACAGGATACCGCAAAGCGAGATCCATAACCCAAGATTTCACGCACTTAACCAGGCCATCGTCCAGCTGGTGAGTTTACCGCCTGACCGGAGGCAGAGCTCGCCAAGAGATTGATTGGACGAACTCTACAGATCGAAGATCACCCTCTCGTGTCGTTCTTGCCGTTGGACCTTACGCAACCAGATTCCATCGAGACCGTGCTGAGTAATATTGATCACGCGATGCAGTATGGTGAAGACGAGGAGCCCAAGGAACCTAAGGATCTGGACAGGGGGGATTTCCCGGAGGACGAATAGACAAACTTCCCGTGATGCGACGGCAACGGGCCCGGAGCGGGTAAAGTCCCTTGTAACGCGGAAAGTTTTGATGAATTCGGGCAGCTGACTGTTCGACCGTGCTGGCCGACGTTCGCCCTCGGCGATGACGACCAAAAGTGGTAATAAATGCGGTCGGTACCTCATTCGACCTGCGCCG
>Ga0307515_10011126_pt1 | contig 17109 bp, 9 predicted proteins | sample 17_EM_MG_FD_194513 | JGI IMG/M metagenome (GOLD analysis project Ga0307515, IMG submission 194513) | Populus trichocarpa ectomycorrhiza microbial communities from riparian zone in the Pacific Northwest, United States - 17_EM | ecosystem: Host-associated > Plants > Roots > Unclassified | place...
CGTATGGTAGTTAAATTATATATTTTTTATAAATTAAAATTTTTTATACTTTTTAATTATTTTAATTTATTAAAAATAAATTTAAAAAAATAAAAAAAATTGTTATTTTAATATGAAATTTAGGTGTCATATGAGATTTTGGCCCGAATAAAAGTTGGTTAAATTTTATTTTTTATTTTAAATTAATTTTTTTTTAGTTTTAAATCTTTTTGATATGCTGATATTAAAAATAAATTTTAAAAAATAAAAAATTTATCATTTTAATATGAGATTTAGGTATCATATGGGATTTTGGCCCGAACAAAAGTTGGTTAAATTTTATTTTTTATTTTAAATTAAATTTTTTATATTTTTAAATTATTTTAATATGTTGATATTAAAAATAAATTTTTAAAAATAAAAAAAATATTATTTTAATTTATTTTTAAGTGAAAGGTATTTTGAAAAGCAATTGATACTATATTCTCAAACACCTTGTAAAACATTAATAATAATTGATTTTCAAAGTATTTTTTGCTTAGAAAAGTTTTAAAATATTTTTATATTTTTTAAAATTTATTTTGGATGTTATCATATAAAAATAAACCAAAAGTATAAAAATTAATTTTTTAAAAAAAAATAAAAACTCCATTTGAAACGCCAGGTCAAATGCCCTTACTAACCCTGCATTTCATTCCCCCCCTTGCTCTTAGCCATAAAAAAAGAAAAAAGAAAAAAAAGGCCGATTCCTTTATAGGATGCTTGAGTAATATGCCATAGCCAAGGGTGCTTGTTTTAATTTAATTTTTATGATTATTCCTAGCTTTCCCTCCACAATAGAAAGATTAAGTATTTAAGAGTGGAGTAATTCTTGTTTTTAACTGTGTTTTAAAAGCACGGTGACGACGCAGGCAGTGCTTTCACAAATGGATGATAAAAGCAAAGATTTAAGTGTTTTATGCTTTGAAATTAGAGACGGTGATATTTTTGCATAGCATAGGTAATGTCCCTTCCTGTATGAGCTCATGAATTTCTGTAATTTATATTTATGTATTTTAGGAAGTTACATGTTAAATATTTTTGTATCAATATCATCACTGGTGTAAACAAGTTTGCCTTCCTTTTTTTTAACCCTATAGTATATCGTCAAGTGATAAAAAATTGGAACTAAAAAGTTTGCTTTTTCTATGGTCTTAGATTCGAGCCCTGTGGTCACTAATATAATGGCCACTAGAGACTTACATGGTCGTTAACTTCAGGACCCGTGGGATTAGTCGAGATATGCGCAAACTGATTCGGACACCTACGTTAATAATAAAAAAAAAACCTTCCTTTTTCTAACCATATATATAGAATTCATAAAAATTGCTGGTATTTTTTTTCTTTAAATAAATTAGTATAGAAAATGTTTCAGAACATAAACACCGATCATCTCATAGTTCATTATACATGAGAAGAAAAATCTAAGAATGACTTGTAAATTTAAGAAGTTGCATGATTTTAATTGAAATTGATTAAAATAAATAAATTAAAAAAGATTATAATGTTTTTTTAGTTAAATATCATTTAATTTTTACTTGGTTTTTAAAAAAAATTCTAATATTAGCACGTGTTCTTTTTTTTTTAGAACCCTAAGTAATATTTTTTTCTTGAACCTGATTCAATCATTTTTCCATGCATGTTTATTTTTATTATTATTTAATTAAATAAAAAAATTAATTTTAAATAATAAAATTATTAAACAATTAGATTCATGGTTTTTGTTGCTCCATATAAATTCATCTCTCAATCTTTAATTATCATTAATAAATTTTTTTGCATTTAAGCATAAATAATTTTTGATTTATTTAATTAAATACATGTATTAACTTTTTAATTTTTAATTATAATTTTTTCTTGATATAAAAAAAACACATGGAGAACACCATGTTCATTTTATTGCATTAAACTTTTTTTGATCTAGCTCTCGAAGAAAGACAGGCATATTAGCTAGTAATAAAAGAAAAAAAAAAGCCAGTTTAAAATGCAAAAGGCGCAGGATGCTTTCGTGTGGCTGATCATAGTTTTAAAACCCGGTTTAAAAAGTCAACTTAGAATTTAGCTGATCCGGGACTGGAATTAGAACGGGTTAAAAAAAACAGGGAAAAGAAAAATTCAATGTAACTCGACGACCCAGTTGATTCAATAAAACCCGATCAAAAACCCGATTGTAACTCATTGACTTTTTTTTTTTTTGACTAAAACGACATCATTTTGATTTTTTTAAAAAATATTGACCCGAACAACCCGATCAAAACTTAAAATCCGGTTAGGGCCGGCTACCAAGCCGGATCTAAAAACTAAGTGGCTGACGAGCAATGCCTGCACCTAACGGACCCTACGGCTATTCCAAATCCAATCTGCTTGATGTTCACAAGGAAGAAGGTAAAGGTTTTTTTTTTTATGTTCGATTGGAGAATTTTTAGAGTAATTAAGTAATAAAAGTTAAAAGATTTTACAGATTTAAAGTGCTTTTTCACAGTAAAATTATTAATTTACTCATAATTAAGAAAATTATTTAGTTTGTTTTAGGGGAGGGAGTTTTTTTTTATGAGATTCGTTAATCATTACAAAATAAACAAGATTAAATGTGTTGTTTTATATTTTTATTGCACAATATAATTATTTTATTACCATTAACGGCAAAAAACATGAAGCTTTAGTGAATGAGCTTTTTATTCCTTGATTTAATTTTAAAATAGTTAAATTACATAATTGTCCTTGAAATTTAAAAAGCTTTGCATTTAATTTAGGGGTTCTCTTGTCTTTTGCATTTAGTTATTTGATAGTTATTAAATATCATTAGGAGCAGCATGATAATTTCATAAATAAATAAATAAAAAAGATGGAAGCGCATAAACAGTGTCTTCCAGGTTTGGACGATGCGCATGGTGTCGTTTGGTGGCCAAAACTTTGCTTCTAAAGCGACGGTTGAAGAATCTCGACGTCCCCTCTACGTACAAGTGATGCTCGTGGCTTAATTGTTGCCGGTTTAGCACATTTAGTCTTTTATTTTTTTTTCTCTCTCTTTCCTACTCAATTTTCGTGTTGGCCCGAAAAAAATATCAAATTAGCCCTTGAGGTTTGTTATCCTTAAGATTTCATCCATATTCTCTTTATTATATATTTTTTATTTAGAATAATTTATAAATTGAGTATTTTTTTCAATTTCATCCCTAATAAATTTTTCATTTGTCAGATTTAGTTCTCATTTTTATGATTACTATTTGTTTTTATTTTAGATGGTTTTTGAAAATGTTTTTTTTATTGCTATTTTTTACCTTGCAAGATTTTTTTTAATATTTCATAACATTTATTGGCCAGTTGTTTAGCTTCTTGGTTGTATCCTGGTTTAGAATTTAATGGGCTGCGAGTTTAAAAGATTAACCCCAGTTACGAAGTTGACATGAACTTTCTTGGTTTTTTCTTTTTTTTAAGCATTTTTTCCATCCTCCAGCATTTGTTTTCTTTTATTCACTTTATATGAGATTTTATAGTTGTTTTGAAAATAACACGGGTTGCTTAGTTTTTTTTTTAATCTTTGTTAAATTTAGATTTTTTAAAGGATTTTTGTTTTTAAATTAATTAATTTCATCTTCCAACATTTAATTCTTCATGTGTTGAGTTTTTGGGTTGAGTTGGATCAATAATTTAACGGATTGTGGATTTGGAAGTTTAATTCGAGTTTACAAAGTTCACTCAAGTTTGCTTGTTTGTTTTTTGTTTTTTTAAGCTCTTTTTTTATGATTTCATCCTGCAATATTTTTTTATTCGCTTTCTATAGATTTATCTTTCTTTTTAAAATAATAAGGGTTATCTCAGGTTTTTTTTTTCCGGTCTTTATTAAATTTATCCTTTTTAAAAGAAATTTTGTTTTTTAATCAAATTAAATTTATTGATTTCATCATTTGACATTTAGTTTGTTGGGTGTTGAGCTTCTTAGTTTAACCTAGGTTTACAATTTAACGAGTTACGGGTTTGGGAAATTAACACATGTTTACAAGGTTCACCTAGGCTTGCTTGGGTCTTTTTTTTTTAAGTTTATTTTTTTTTGTTTCTTCCACCAATATTTTGTTATTTCTATGAGATTTTTCTGTGATTTTAAAAGTAACAAGGGTTAACTCGAATTGTTTATCAACCTTTGTTGATCTAGTTTTTATAAAAAAGAATTTTATTTATTAATTAAATTAAATTAAATATATAAGAGTAAGCATAAAATGCTATTCGCTTTTTAAGTCACTACGCTGATAATACATTCACCCTCTTTGAATTTTCAAATTCTTAGATTTTTCTTACTCGTTTGAAACATTGATATTTCTTGCCAATTCTTTTTTCATGTTGGCAAAAAATTAACCCAGCTTACAGCATTACTTGGACCATTTATGAAAGCAAAAGTGATGGTCACCCCAAAATGAAAATGATACATTTTGATCCTCTCAAACACCATGGATTCGTCCCTGCCATTCAGCCTGACTGGTTGATTGGATATGCTTGTGAGCCACCAAAATTTTTTGCTCTCAGCTCATGGTTAATATAATCCCATCCTTGCAAAAAATATTTAATTCTGGTTAAAAACCAATTTGAAAATTTTCAACCTGCATCACCTTCCATGCCAACCAACCTCCTTGGGCCAAAAATACAGGCCGAGGGGTTTTCCTGCATATTTACACCTTACACAGTGTGACTCAGTTTTAGCTAGCCATTTTTTAGTCAAACTACCATTAATCCCATCTTTCATCATTTTCTTTTATTTGGGATCATTTTGACACAGTTTGTGCTTGTAAGACAGTATACACATTAGACAAAAACAAAGATGCCATGCAACAATGGAAAAAACGATAAAAGGAGCAAAGGCAGATGATGACTAAAGGTTCACATTTTACAAAACGATGGGTTGTTCTCCTTCAAGCTCGGATATAACGATTAATGAGTCTGTCGAAGACAGGGAAAGCGGTTCTGATTTGACAATTGGATTGATAACCTGCAAGATTAAGGTTAATGAGATGTCTAGATCAAATTGGCTAAACCTTAACCAAATGCCACTACACCCTCTTACTCGTCTGTACCTTTCTAGTATCTTTCAGATAGCCTATAGCAACCTCTCGCCGCAAATATGCCCTTTCAGAGAGCTCTGCGAATGAAGGATGCTCCCCCTCCTTCATGTATAGGGTAATGTCCTGCCAGAGAAACACAAAAAAGGAAATAAAGTAGCTCAAATGGGTTGGTATTGAATAAACTCGATACTAATTCCAGAAAGGGTAGTTCATCACCCAAAATAAAGTCTCAAGGAAACAATAGCAGCAGTGGCTAGCATAAAATCTGATTCCTCACGGAAATAGAAAAAAGCAGCCCCAAGTCTCATTCCCCAACCGAGTCACCCTTCTATGGAAAATACGCCCAACTCACCTAAGTTGGTTGGTTCCCAAGGATGCTTCACACCAAAATGCAATACAAGGAAGAGGAATTTACCTTCACATATATTTCATCACCCTCTGCATTCAGAATGTCTTTCCACACCTCATTCATTTCACTGTTCTCTGCCACTGTATGTAAGCAATAATTACTCTTCAAATTGAACATGGTCTAAATGGAAGAGTGTAACAGCAAGTAGAGAACAATGATCAAGACCTTGAGCTGTCACAAGGCTCATTACTTCCTCTGCTGCTATGTAAGTCAGGTTGGGCTTGATTCTTGTAATCTGAAGAGATCGTATGATCTAAATAAATACCCATACAAAACAAGAGTGTTCTCGACATAAAACTGAACAAGTCTGTTACAGGATGCGTTACTTGTTTGCCTAATTTTGAGTCGACAATCTCTGCAACTAGATTTTGTACCTGCAGAACAGTTGATTGTTATATTGATGAGTATAAGTGGTTAGTGTTAGAGAAGAGGGGAAGTCCAGCTTAATACCCACTGACAGGGTGTTAATCTGACCATTACAGTAAGGATGAGGGGCTAACTTTGGCCTTTTTTTGCGTGGGGTGTAAACAAGTTCGATGTTCCTGGCTTCGTTAGAAATTGAACCAGGAACTCTTGGTTACTATCAAGAGGTCACTACCACCTGAGCTAGAAGCTCATTGGTAAACAGATATAGCAATTCATTATGACTAGAATTCTAGGATTAAAACTCTCGAACTAATCTTCAGAATTAAAAAGCAGGGATCCGTACGATCATTTGAATTTAACAAGGATCGTATTCACCTTCACTCCAAGTTTGATGCAGATATTTTCAGCAAGAATAAGAGAGAAAGCAGATTGCTTGTCTGCCCTGGATGGATCTGGAGAAAAGAACGATTATGCAATGCCACTTCAACCCAACAAAGCTTCACATATTGTTACCTCCAAGGCACGTATTATTACCTCCAATAAGCCATTCTCTATCAGATATTACCACAATTGAAAAGGAAATATCTTCATCTTTCTTGAGAGAATTCTGAATATCCAATATGGTTTCCTGTAAGGCATCAAAATTCATGGGGTTTCCAATCTGCAATATTTGAAAGATCATAAACCATTAGTTCCAATGAAAAGAAGGTTTCCAAGAAAAATAAAATGAAGAAATGACATAAAATGTCTTTTTTCAGTTCAGCTCAATTAGGCAGTACCCTATGGGAAACCCGGACGTTTTCAAGTTTTCTTTGACTAGCAATGCTGCTGGTCCTCATCCTCTCATCTAATGGCACATCTGATAATATCTCCTGCATATATTTGTAGAGGTGGTGAAAGTAAACTAAAGATTAACAGGTATACAGAAGCTTAAAAGCATGTCAAGTGTGAACATTAAGTTCTTGTATATCAAGTTAAAAAAATTACAAGTCATTGGGGACGCCAGACTTAAATTGTCCATTATCTAATAAAATACTAAATTCCAGAAGAGACCCAACAAGAAGAAGATGAAGAAGAGGAGAAGCAAAGCATGGAAAGTTATGTTTTGACTATCAGAATTTTCCAATGGGACAGACAACTAACAAGCACTTCGATCTTATTCAGCAAGAAATGTAAATTGACTGTAAAACTTATGGTAAAATCCTTTGTGAGGTGAAAACAGGAAAAGTGCAACAAAGGAACCCTCTTGGTGACAATCTGGTTTCAGTGACAAACAAAATACCAAATACATGTACATCACGCATTTCTGATAAGATGCACTTGTACATTACGCATGTTCTCATTATAATTGCTTGTGTGTAATTTAATTCTAAAACTTTGGTAAGGAAAACCGAACTTGAAGAGCAATTACTATTTAAATTAAGATGTATGAAAATGGACCGCGAGAACAAAATTGTGAACAGGTATGATTTAAATAAATAGGTTAAAAACTCTAAATTGTATAGCAGCATACCAATATGCTCCCAGGTCCAAGATAATTATCATACTCTTCTATCATTTCTACAACGTCCGGGCGCCATCCAAGAAAAAGAACACATTCCTTCGGTCCTAGACTCCAGTCCGATGCCTGCATAGACAAGCAAAACAATCATACATAGTAACAAATACAATCCAGAATTAAAGTGTTGATTGGGCAATTGTCTCTCAGAAAAGATACCTTTGACCCTGATCTGTTGGGACGTTTTACAATATTTTTAAGTCGTGTTTTTCGCAATTCTGTAGGAAGATTTAAATTATCACTGTTATCTTCCAGAGCTTCCAGATTTTGAAAAAAGGCAGCTCCTTCTTTGAAGACACTAGAATATGCAATTTGTGGGTTCCTTTTACCATGAACTGGACCAATGAACAATATCTATGTAGAAAAAGTGAACAAATTAGAGAATACATAAATAGGATCAAGAAGGAAATGTAATCAACCCAACAACATGAGTGAAGCAGACACATTTCAAACAATATATTGGTGAGCAAACATATCTTACCGTGTAAAGAAGTAGCCATCTATAATTTATAATGAAGTTGATGAGATTACAACTTAAGACAACATGATGGCATGACAAATAGAATATAATGCAGAACATAAAACCATTGATATTTATAAAGTAAAACATGAACTAAGAAATGGGTAAACGGGGCAACCATACAATTATATGCAGCCAGTGATGGTTGAAAATGACAGACATGTGACCCTTCATACACTGGAAATTGCTTTAATTTATAGTAATTATAGATGCTAAAGCACACAGTATCTTTTACGGGAAGGAAGTAACTTAACTCATCCATTGAACCATACCACGTCATTGACTTCCACTTCATGACACAGATTTAGTTTATAGTTATCATCTGTCCATTGACTGATTCAAATACAGTTAAATCCATTGAAGTTCTGGCAGCAATTTGACTTCAAGTTTTAATCATGCATTCATCAAATAGAGATGGCAACAACACTATTTTGCAGCCACAATCAATCAACACATTGACATGTGAGGCCAAGGGCCCATTTGCACACTCTTTCTTAGTCAAATTTTGAACCACTAGGATTTATCGTGACAGCAAAATAACTGCGCAGCATGTTCTGAAACTAATTTTTTCCCTTTATATTTTGCCTGGTTGTTAATTGGATCTGCAGGATTTGAATGTAAATTAGCTCCCAATGAAGTATGTAATAAGACAATATGAAACAATAAAAACAACAAAGCACACTTAGAAATTAATAAACCACAAAACCAATATATGATTACCAATTTGCAACAATATCTAATAATCATTCTGAAGTTTTCCGAGAACAACTTCAGCCATTTACTTGTAGGGAGAAATCATTTAAATAGAAGTATTTTTTAATCTGGTCGGATTGAAAAGATCAAACAGTTCAGATGGCCATACTGGCTGACATTTCAAGTTCCACCCTATGATTTCATATAGGAATTAGAAGTTTCACTGGATTGCATCTTAAAGTTAGGATTCTAAATGTGCAGGTCCACTATGCAAGTACAGAAATCTATAACATCCACATACTTTGTCAGTTTGCTGCAGGATCTCATCATCATTTGGGTGGAAGTATATTTTCCCATTCCGGTAGAGACCACAAACCACTACCTGAAGAAGAAAAAAAAATCAAACTTAGCAGATTGCATGAAGTTCTCTTCTAGCTGAGACTAAGTTCATCAGATGGCATCACCTCTTGAAATCCACGTCTTAGTTGCCTGTACTTAATTCCAGCTAGAACAGGAAAACTGCAGAGATTAAATACATTTTCTGCAATGAGTAAATATGACACTGATTAGTGTTTTTCTGTACAAATACAAAATTGGGCAATGGAAAAGATGTAAAACTTTAAATACTTATATACAATAAAAATATTGAGGTGTCACTATTGAAAATGATTCAACTTCTAGGGGTATTAAACAGGGATTTGTTTCACTAGCCTAACTTGTATAGAACCATTCTAGTATAAACCAAAGCCGATTGTGTTTAAAATGAAATTTTCTTTTTTTTCTTAGGAAAGTGGGTTTGGGAAGGTTCAAGTGGTATTTTGTTGGTGCTGCTTTCTTTCAATAGGAAATAGCATATTAACCCAAACCCTCTTTCTCTGTCTCCCACAAGACAATACTGGTAGCCTGGAGTAAGACATCAACTTATCAATAAGTTTTTGGAGAAAAGCCTGGATTGGAGAATTCTCAAATTTTGTCTTAGAAAGAGAGTTGTGATTCTATAAGGAAATTCACACAGTACTTCGATAATTAAGCAAGTGTTTGTAGATCTTTATAAGCCCCTTCTGTTTTAGAAAGAGAAAGTTGTGATTCTATAAGGAAATTCACACAGTACTTCGATAATTAAGCAAGTGTTTGTAGATCTTTATAAGCCCCTTCTGTCGAGAACATTGAACAAATAATTTGGATGCAACATTTTCCACCGGCTCCACTTTCACTCCTGAAACTGATTTTAAAAGCTCACATGTATTGGTATTTGAAACCTGTATATCAAAATGAAACCCATATTCAGTTAAATTGTGCACAAGGAACTTCATTAAGTAATCAGGAAAAAACTGACATGCCTCAACAATGGTGGGAACAGCATCCATCTTTGTAATAGGTTGAAGGGCTAGCACAGATAGAAATGCGTTGGTGTCAATTTCATACCTAATCAATCAAATATTTAAAATCAATAGTGCTGGTTTTTTCTAGTCTTGCTTCTGCAATCAAATCCTGAGAACATTAAAGTGCTAAAACAAAGATGATTTGTTGATTAAGAAAATAAGCAAGATTTGGATTCACAAAATTAGGCTTTGTAATGGTCAGTTCTATCGTTCTTAAAAATCAGAGGCCATTGGATCCAACATCCTTTTATACTTCCCCATAACCCTTACATGAGCTACAGTATTTCTTGGTCGAGCAGAGCCCTCATTGACCAACCACATCAACAAAAAGGTTGACAGTGATAATAGTGAAAAGCAAAAGCACTAGTGATGACTAAAAATGAAAAAAAGGGTATTAAATGCAGTCAATTATGTAAAATGTAGCATCTTTGCAGTCAATGTTGCATCTTTGTAGTTTCTTAGTTGCTAATGACCATACTCTTTGTACGTTTCTTTGTTGCATAGTGAACAAAAACTAGGAAGTATCTTGGCGGTGTCTAATTTAAAATACAAATATAAGCCTAGTTCATCTAAGACTGAATGTAGACATCAATTGATATAAATTCAATTCTGTAGAGAAAAGTTTAGCCTATATAGTAAGTTCCAATCACCACCAATTCTGACAAAGACACTTAGGGATAGATCACTCCTTCTCTATCAATGTAATTAAGGTGCAAAACCTTACCAGTCACTACTACAAAGTATCAAGGTATCATGGCTAATCATTGCAAATCTGAAATATAATTTTTGGACCAAAATCCAAATATATAATTCACAATATTTACAGGTTAACAGTTAAGATTAAAAAACATCCACCGTGGTACTAACATCTCTTCAATAACAAAGCAACTCTGGTTCTTGTCTATGCACTACAAGATGATTTCCATAAAAAGACATTATGACAAGCAATTTTCTGTGACATATATGCTATCAAGTCAATTAATACAAGTAGATAATCCTATAAATGTTGCTTTAAAATTCTTACCGATCTCCTTTTGTTGGCAGTATAATTATGGCACGTGCCTTACCAGCTGCAGCTCTTTCAAATGATGTTGTTAGGCTAAGGCTGCAACTGTACAAATAAGGAGCTGGAAATGTGAAAACTGAACCGAAACAATCATGGATAGGTTATTAAATTTCAACTATAATGTATATGTTCTGGTTCTTTGAATTTATAAAATAATTTTATTGATAGATTTTTCTTAAAAGTTGTTGAGAGAAAAGTCCTCCTGGATGCTTGATGTGCCTTATAAAGAGAAAGAAATTAATACAAAATGAAATATTTGCATAAAAATAAATCATCGCCTGAATACACAACTGTCACCACCAAAGGACATTGATGATAAATGAAGGAAATCTTGACAAAGTCCCAGGGAAAGAAAAGAACAATGATGAGGAGTGATTTTCCAGGAGTCCTGAAATTAGCAAAGAGGATTTGCTTAATACCATACCTTTTAGTGAGGACATCAATATGGCTAAGATCTTTGGCAGTATTGTCAGCTAGCTTGTCCATCTGCTTCCTTGGAAGATCAGACATAAGAAGAATTCTTTGCCTCCTGTAAAGACATAGAATGCATAAATCAAAGGTACATATAGCACACAATACTGGAACGGAAACTGTGCTGGCAGATGAGAATTAATTACCTAGCTGTAGCAGTACCTAAGCGGACAGCAGACTCATGGTACTTGTTTAGTTGCTTTAGTATGAAACTCAGATGACTGTTTACTCCACAAATAATGATATGATCTGTCTCAAGAACTTGTACTTGCGCCCCTTCCCTGAGCCTTTGCATGTTATGCTGTCCAAGTAACAGTCTTAAGAAAGCAACTTAAATACAAGCATCAGCAAGTAGATGTTTCAATAGTATACCCTGAACTGTTCTGTCATTGTGCTCAGTAGCCGAGAGTAGAACAATATACCCCATATAGCAAGAACAAAGCCAATAACGCGTTCAACTCGTGTTCTTTGCTGCAGTTCCATATATTATGGTCTTTAGATTCAAGAGGTGTAAATTAACAATTCTGAAAGTAAGGGGAAATTTTCAAGTGAATAATTACAAAGGCAACCGTTAAGCATGTATGGTTGGCAAAGGGAGGTAGTGTAACAACTCTAAACAACCAACATCCATAATAAAATTTACACAATAGTCACTCCTGTAAGCATTCACCTCTTCAACGCACCCTTAAATGAGTAGAAGATGAACACAGACATGCCCAAGCTTCCCAGAAGCAATCCTCAAGAGAATGGCTACCCCTGTATCATTGAACATATCACAAGCCCAGAACAGCAAACAAGCAAGAGTACTAGATGCTGCCAGAGTCAATTAAGAGAAGAACCAAATAAGCACCCAAACATAGCTAGAGCAAATTCCTTGCTGAAGAGAGAATAAGCAGGCATAGATAAAGGGGAAAGGATTTTACTAAGAAAACTCACACAGAATATTTTCAGCTTATAAAATGGCAACTTCACATCTGGTTAATGATGATGTGCTATAAACAGATCAATACAGAAGAGACCCTCTCTGATGTCTGTTTCAAATAGATAAAAGAGACAAAATACAGGATGGAGGCACCGATAGATGGTTCTTTATGCAATATTTGCACATTTTTCTCCATTGTTGATGAACTTGTAAATAGAGCACATAGAAGAAAACAACAAGAAGGCACCGAAAATCCAATGTAAACCAATTACGGTCTAAAAATGTGATGATAAATATGATATTTTGCTCCTTTAAATACCAGTTACCTTGTGATACAGTCAATGATAAGTTCTATGACAATTTGTTAGTATTGTATTCTTAACTTTTTCATTGACATCTTCATAAGAAATCTACATAAAAAAGATGATAAATTGCAGAAATGGAGGCAATGGCTGTAACTATATCAAGTCTGAGGATGCATTATACTGTATTCTTCAAAGGGGATGGTTGATAGGTTACCTGATCTTGAAAAACAGGAAACCTCCAATGACAACGAATGAGAAGCAAGACACAAGTAGTACCACAAAGGACCTACAACACATTTACAGAAAATTTATTGATTAACCAGGAGATGTCATGCTAACATTCATGAAGTAAACAGCAAAAAAGCATAGGGCCCATGCCACGTTTTACATGGTGACAACCATAATTTGCCCAATCTAACCCAATCAGTGATGCTAAGACTTTGAGATGTTTTACTTTTCCATGGGAATTTAAACTACGGCAAAGATTTAACTGATACTTTAAGCAGACTATCATTTTCCAATTAAGGTTTCACTGAAATACTCTAGTGCCAGTGTTCCTATCCTAATAAAAAAGTTCCTGGACGGGGCAAATTTTTGTTTAACATACAAGATACCTGAGAGATTTAACAGGTACTTTAAGCAGGCTGTATTTTTTTCCAGTCAAGGTTTCAATAAAGAACACTAGTACCAAAATATTAACCCTGAATGTCAGGTTGTGCACATATTTACAAAACCTAGAACTCGTTTGCAAAACCTATAGTACTTGTTTAAATATCTATCTCATACATCTAGTGCTGACCTATTATTACACTCAAAAAGATTGTTATTGCTTCCCAAGCAGCCAAGTTTACCACAAATGCAGAATAACACAGTTGGATTTAAGTGTGTATAATTGACGGATAAAAACTAGAGAAAACCTTGTTGGCACAATAGGTGATGGGTAGACCATTTGATTATACAAGCATACTTGGAATGTGCGCCATTAAATCTCTATTTTTTTTATAGGAGAACAAAATAGATGATTTGTTTTTCACTTTTTCCTTAAATGCAGCCACATTAATTTCATATTGTAATATCTCAATGACATCTAATCTTCTGATCCCTCAAAACATAAGGGATTTCAGTTCAAAAGGAACTATCAAGATTTCAACTCAGCGACACACAAATCTTAATGAACCAGTTGATAGCAAAAAAAATCAGGCACTGCGAATCGGAAAAAAGAAAATTTTCAATTCACTTACATAGCGACATTTCTTTCAATTTGCATGTTGAACAAATAAAGCAAGCGTGATAAGCTCCACTTAATATCTTGAAGTGCGGGCAAGGACACATCCAACTGCAGAGGTGTTGGTTTGTTCAAGGAATTAGACATACAAGCAAACGGGGAGTTTGTAGCTCCAAAAGTCCCAATCAGGAAAGGAAGCAAGTCTTGGACAATCTTTATCAATGTATTTGCAGACTTTAACTGTGTCAATAAGCAGCACATAGCAATTGATCCAATTGTAAGTTTGGCTTGGCAATCCTGCACACACAGTAGATCACATAAACATAAACACGACAAGTTTCAACAAACAGACACATTAAGTTTTCCACAACAAGCTAGGCAGTGATCTCGTATATCAATTTAGATCACTTTTCTTTCAGTGCCAAATACATGTCAAAAGAGTAAGCCATGAACCAAATACGTAAAATTGTACACACAAAGTAAAATAAAAATAAATAAAACCAAACCGTTCTTTTATTTTCTCATTGAGAAAACATCACAACGGAAAATTAAGCATGTTCAAAATCTCATAATGTATTACATGTATCCATTTTTTTAACTTTTTCCATATTCAGGTTCTTTCACGTAATGCTTACCTCAGAGCTACTATTTGGCTTCATACACAACTCAGGGTGTGAACAATCTGGAAGATTTGCATACACCACACTATCGAACTTATGCCATTTGGTTTGATTATTGGCTTTCCAATTCCCTGAAAATGCATTTTTTTAGATAAAATGTTGTGAAGGTTCATCTAAAATTTATTGTGAAAGCATCAACAGAAGGATCAAAATAGCAAGGGGTGCTGAAAAATGACACAAAAATTAATGCTAAAATTATAGTTTTAAAACTTGACTTGGCCGGACCGACAGATTAACCTGGGATTGAAACCAGGGCTAGATTTAAAAAAAAATAAGAAAAGTCAAAAACTCGAGTTGACCCATGGTCTATTTAAAAACTCGGGTTAATTTAGCCGGTTGTAATTGAATATTTATTTTTTAACAAAAATAATGTTTTTTTTTAAAAAAATAAAATCAATTCAAAATGATATAGTAACCCAGTAAAAACCCGTGATCCGGCTTGTGCCAGGCGACCAATGTGCACTTTAAAAAAGTAAGTAGATGAGAAATTCTTTGTCGCACCCCATAGAAATAACGGCCACTAAATAAAAAAGCAATTCCTAGTAAAAAACAAAGAGATGAAAAAACAGAATACTACTTTTAACTAAACAGAACCCCCGATCTAGCTACTGTTATGACCTTGGTATCATACTTGAGTACTAGACGAGTCGTCGTGTTAGTGCTTCAAACTCACCTCCAGTACTTCGTAATCGAAAATTCCATGCACCCAGAGCTGAAGACTTTAACCACCAAAATTGGCATGACAACGATTTTCTGTAAAAATAAACTGTCAAGGTGAATTTTTTGATATCAACCTATAATAACAAAGCACCAGCAGCACATGAATTTAGCATAACACTTCCTGTCTGTTCTGTAACAGATCATATTAGAAGTATCTATCTTAACTGGCAAAATTCTGTTTAACAAGAGCAGCAGAGAATATAGGAGGCTCCTTGCTGCTTTTAATATACTAGAAAACATTCTTAAAAAGACTCCTATCTTACAGAGTATTTGGCATCCAAGCAAATCAAATAAACCCAAACAATCCTGAACAACTACGAAAACAATGTCTTCGACATTTACGTAAGCGATATTCACAATAAAATGTTCATACACTCTCTCTCTTGGCTATCCCAATTTGCTAAGCCTACTTTCTGTTAAAACAGCCTGACGACTTTGAGTTTAAAATGCTACATACATCGACTCAAAAGAATGTGCGCTTACAGAGAATGAGGATGAAGAAGAAGTAATGACCTCTCTGGTGAAGAAGAAGAAGTTTGCTTCAGTGTGGGGATTCGAGGCGGTAAAATCCATGGGTGAGAGCTCTGCAAGTGGCTAAGAAGCATCTCTCTTTTCTGGTGTTTCTAATTTGAATATCCAGTGTTTGATGAAAGTACTGAGATAGAAAGAAAAGGAAGAGACCAGTGAAAAATAGCAGAAAGTGTGTAATGTTTTTTTTTTTTTCTCTATCAGTGGAAGAAGGGCAACTATCTGTAGAGAGAGAGGGAGAGGAAAAGTGGACTGTGGAGAGAGAGTTCCATGTATTCCAAACTAGTATTGCCACTGCCAGTGATTCTGATTTCCAACTTGCCTTTGGACAAAGGCATTGTGTGGACCTATTATATGGTGAGTGGCCACCTGTTTTTTTGTTTCCCTTGTTTAGTACTTTCGGGTCTAGTACCCTGTCATTGGCCCACTCCATTCAGCTTTTGAATGAGACATCTCTACCCTCAAGGCAAATTCTATGAGCAAATCAACCATATAATTATGAGGATTAGGTTAAAAGTATAACACCTCTCTGTATTATTGGATTAGATGGTAAATGGATTTATTTATTTTACTTTGCCTGCCACTGTAAAGAAAGATTATGAGAAAATAATCTGTTATGAATCCATTAGTTTGACTTGATTATGGATGATTCATGGAAAACTACACATACTCGGTCTTGAAGTGTAAAAACCAACAAAATCTAATATAATTTCTATGACAAAAAAAACTTATGAAATATAAATAAATGTAGAGTTTGGTTAGAATTATACATACTTAATAAGATATGATATTTCTTAACTCATTAAAATTCAAATATCAAACTAAAAATAATTTTTTTAAATCCCATTGCAACATGATACATAAATATAAAAACTAGATTGCTAAATATAAAAAAATAAAAAATAAAAAGTAACACCACGATGACATACCTAACAAATATTGCAACTTGCAAGTGGGATGGTGAGATTTTTTTTTTTATTAATATAAATATCTAGATTAGCTTACGTGTATTTTAATTAATTTTACGAGTTCTGAAATTAATGACTATATAAGTTTTTAATAACTTTAAGAAAACTCAAACTTATAATTACTGAGAAATAAATTTAAAATTTAATAAATTAAATTATTTATCACAATGGAAACGGTGAGATATTAATAAAAAAAAAGTTTTGGCATTACCAATTAGAAACGT
>Ga0307515_10011128_pt1 | contig 17108 bp, 8 predicted proteins | sample 17_EM_MG_FD_194513 | JGI IMG/M metagenome (GOLD analysis project Ga0307515, IMG submission 194513) | Populus trichocarpa ectomycorrhiza microbial communities from riparian zone in the Pacific Northwest, United States - 17_EM | ecosystem: Host-associated > Plants > Roots > Unclassified | place...
CTTTGGTTATTGATTTTCCTTTTTAATTTAGTCTTTATATGATGTGTTTATAGGGATTTAGTGTTGATAATTTATTTTAATTTGCCTTTTGTATTATTATCGCAATATCAAAAAAATATCCTAGCATGGGGTTGGTATGAAAAAATATCTCAGCATCGCAATATGGTCTGTTTTTTTTTTTAAAGTTTAGTTAAATAAAAAATAATTTCTAAAAAAAACTAGGATATTAAACTTTGTGGAGTTAATGACCCGGTTTGCCAGTTTGGTGAGGTAACCCTAGTTACCTCGGTTCGCGGGTTTAGCGATGATTTTACTTTTTATCATATATGTTGCGCGTGTGTGACGTCACAATGATTATCCTCCCGGATTGGGATAGTCATCAATGATGTGAGTGGAAAGGACAAGGAATTCTTGTCATTTTTATTAATAAAAAAGAGAGAATGAGAGTCGCCACCTAGTATTTTTATCACTAGGAACCCTAACTGGTTTTAGAGTCTGGAGAAGGGGACTTATTGCGTAAAATTAAGGTATTAGCACCCATAATACACCTTACCTAAGGTAAACTGCATTGTTTATTTGTCTGATACAAACTAAGAAAATGTTGTGTTTTCTAACTGTTGATCTATTTAAGGTTGGAGAAAAATCCTTCTCAGTAAAGATGTTCGTTTCTTATTAGGTTAAAAACCTAACCGTTCTAATGCCAATAAAAAAGAATATATCTTACGTATAAGTTCACAATCCTATATGTCATGGGGCACACGACATAGAGCGATGACAGGTCTACCGCTTGAGATGTTGGTGAAAAAGAAAGGGGTTTTGGGTATAATCATAAAGTTATAATTATAAAATTCAGGAGTCGCCACCTAGTGTTATGATTACTAAGAAACCTATGGTCTACGAGAGTTTGAGTAAGGGACTAATTGTGCAAGGGAAAGACATATCACCTCCAATGCACCCTACCTAAGGTAAGATGCATTATTGTTTGATTGTTTTTCTAAGTCGTGTTTCTATCCATTGGTCTTTTTTAAGTTTTAAAGTAGATCTCCCTTAGTGAGGAAGTCTCTACCTTATTGGGTTAAATCTTAATAATTCCAAGAGCCAAACTTATCTATTTTTGTATTTTTTAAAACATGATAAAATATGATCGTTATCTTTTAGAAAATATGCATGAAAAACCTTTTAGGATTTGGCCGTGTGCACGAAAACAAAACATGTTTTTTTTGTTTTTTTAAATAGAAAATTAATTTAAAATTTTTTGAATTTTCAAAAAAAAAATTAAGAATTTGTTTTTTAAAACCAGGTATTTTAATACTAGATTTGTATCTTATAGTGTAAATATACAACCCAATATTATGCAAAATTATTGGAAAAACATGCGAGAAAATAAAAAATATTTTGAAAGGACTCATGGAAATTTTTGGATATTTTTTTTTATTTTTATTTTTATTATTATATAATTTTTTATTATTTTTATTATTATATGGGCTGGGTACGACCTGACCCAACCATATAGGCCGGACCTAGCAAGGTCGGTTGGGTAAACTATGACCTATTAGACCTATCATCTCTTTTTTTTTTCTTTTTTACATTGGGCGGGCTGGACTTGGCCCAACCATCTGGGTTGGGCTGGAAAGGGTCTAGCCCAACCCATGTTAGTGGCATTTTGCTTGGCCGAAGGAGAAAAGTATTCTACATGCAAATGGTTATGGAGGCGTTTTGGAGAAGAAAAATGAGAGGAAGACTTTGCCAAATTCTGATTGCATCAATGTTATTTCATCCAGCCAAAATGCTTGAGTGCTGCTGTCCACCAAGTCCACTAGATCAATAGTTGGCCACTACATCAATAATCAATTACCAAATGAATAGTTCCGAATTTTAGCCTATAAAAGGAGGAATTTGCCATTCATTTAGGAATCTTGGTTCTTCAGATCAAGATCTTGCTCTTGCTCTCTTTCTTTGTAATGTTCAAGTTTTATTCCATGTTATATTTTCTTTAATCTCTTGTTTATGCTTTTCATTTCCTTTACTATACTTAGTTAACTTATATCATGTTTATGTTCTTATATTGTTTATTTCTGTTTTTCTTCTTCATAATGTCTAGCTAAGTTAATTATGTCAAGGTAAAAAGGTTTCACAAATGGTGTTAGAATATGTATAATATAAACTCAACATGGACTTTAATGTTTATATCCAAGAAAGTTTGCTATTGACATGTCTTATCATTTTTATCTTATTAATTCTTAATACCTTGTTTGTTAAATGGTTAATCTAGATTTGTGTTGTATAACACTTGGTACATCAAATACTTGATCTTTCATAGTCTTCGGCCGACATCGTTGTTATGAGAGGAATTTGATTTATTGTCAACATAAGTTAGTATCATGAATACCTGATAAAATTTATAAGTATGGTGTTACGTAAATACAATGATTAATATGATCATGTTTATAATTTATAAAGAGTTTATACTTTACTTATCTCTAATACTATTCGTGGATCCTCTAACCTTGACATTTGTTTTTATCATTGTTTAATCTTCACATTTATCTTACATTTCAAAGCCCTCTTTAACTCACCATCACCATCACCATCACCATCATTGTTGTTGTTGTTGTTGTTTATAATTTATATAGTTCATCTCCCTGTGGTTCAACCCCGGTCTTGCCGGGTTATTTATTACTTTAACACTCCTGCACTTGGAATAAGACATCAACTCTTTGATCGTGTCACTGACCACCAATGAAGAATCCAATTCCAAAATGACCGTCTAATCCTAAGAGACCAGGCTAGATACAAACCAGTGATAACATCCCACAATTCTGCCTTGACTGATGAACAAAAACCCTACAATTTGAATAGTTAAAAGTGTCCTTTTTTGTTATTTTTCACTTGGCAGCCACGAGAAAAGTCAAATGTATCTGATATTAAACAAACTATGACCCCTTTTTTCTTCTTGTTAGTGGAGGTTGCGTTGCATCTTCTCCACGACTCACTCTAACTTTTTTTTTAGTCGGATACGTGTGATAATAATTATTTTTTAAAGTATTTTTTGTTTGGAATTATATTAGAATATATTTTTTTTAATTTTTTAAAAATAATTTTTAATAACAACATCAAAACTATTCAAAAACTTTAAAAAAATTAATCTTAAATAAAAAAAAGACAAATTTCGTTTCAGTCCTGATCAACATGATACGATATCCAAGAAATGAAGTTTCCATGCAAAGAAAATGAAATATGGTTGTTTAAACACGACATGGATTAATATGGCCACCCTCTGATTTAATTAGCTAGCTAGGCATATCCTTCCAAGCCCGCCCCTCTCCAAACAGACCTGAAAGTCAAGATGGTTTCCCAAAACATCACGCCTTGCTAACATTGTCAAACACTAAATCAATATTCTGAAGCATTAAATATTAATTATTAAGGAATTAATAGTGATCCACATTTATTTATTTTTTGCATTTTGACCTTTTTGTTTTCTTTTGTTATTGATTTTCTTTTTTAATTTAGTCTTTATATTATGTGTTTATAGGGATTTAGTGTTGATAATTTATTTTAATTTGCCTTTTGTATTATTATCGTAATATCAAAAAAATATCCTAGCATCGGGTTGGTCTGAAAAAATATCTCAGCATCGCGATATGGTCTGTTTTTTTTTAAAAGTTTAGTTAAATAAAAAATAATTTCTAAAAAAAACTAGGATATTAAACTTTGTGGAGTTAATGATCCGGTTTGCCAGTTTGGTGAGGTAACCCTAGTTGTCTCGGTTCGCGGGTTTAGCGGTGATTTTACTTTTTATCATATATGTTGCGCGTGTGCGACGTCGCAACGATCATCCTCCTGGATTGGGATAGTCATCAATGATGTGGGTGGAAAGTATAAGGAATTCTTGTCATTTATTAGTAAAAAAGAGGGAATAAGAGTCGCCACCTAATATTTTTATCACTAGGAACCCTAACTGGTTTTAGAGTCTGGAGAAGGGGACTGATTGCGTAAAATTAAGGTATTAGCACTCATAATACACCTTACCTGAGGTAAACTGCATTGTTTATTTGTTTGATACAAACTAAGCAAATGTTGTGTTTTTTAACTGTTGATCACCCCCAGTGCACCCTACCTAAGGTAAGCTGCATTGTTGTTTGATTGTTTTTTCTAAGTCGAGTTTCTATTCATTGGTCTTTTCTAAGATTCAAGGCAGATCTCCCTTCATGGGGGAGTCTCTACCTTATCGGGTTAAATCCTAACCGTTCTAAAGTCTGAATTTTAGCATTGCAATTATTTGCACCTTATATCTTTAATACATGAGGGTGTATTTTATTGTGTAATTTTACACCCACAAATATTAAAGTCTACATTTGGACCCAAAAAAAATTTGGAAAAAGGTTTTTTTATATTTTGGTCAAACCCTAATGGATGATCATAAACTGGTTATGATATCCATTTTTTATTTTCAAAACATGAGAAAGATGCAATTTTTCTTTGTTTGTTTTTTTTTTTTGAAAAATGTGCTTAAAAAAAATTTAGAATTTGGCCGTATGCATGAAAATAATTTTTTTTGAAATATTTCGGAGAAAATCGGGTATTTTAATACCGAATTTGTATTTTGCATTGTAAATATACAACCCGATATTATGAAAAATTGGTATAAAAATATTTTTGAAAATCGCAACATTTTTTGAAAGGATTTTTGAAATTTTTTCGTTTTTATTATTATTATTATTATTATTATTATAGATAACATTATATATACCTATATATTAATTAATTAAATATTATTTAAACATGTGGGTTGGGCCAAGCACAGGCCCAGAAACAGGTGGGCTGGCATCAGTCCAAAATGGTTGGGCCAAACTAGGCCCAACATATTCCCTTTTTTAAATTTAGGGACGGGTTGGACCCGGCCCAGCCAACTGGGCTGGGCTAGGACAGGTCCAGCCCGAAGCAACTTAGTCACTGGCAGCCCAGTGACTAAGTTGCATGAGATAGTGCAACGTGAATTATAATTCACGTTGCACTGTTCTCATGTAGCAGTAGCAGAGAGAAAGAAGAAGAAGAAGAGAGGGGGGAGGCTTACTTGGAGTTGAGAGAGCTGGTGGCCTGAATGGTGGTGCACGGTGTGGCTGGAGGTGGTGAGGCTGGTGGCTGGCTCTAGTCGCCGCTAGAAGAAGAAGAAGAAGAAGAGGTCTGCGAAGGAGAAGAGAGGCTCGCGGTTGGAGCTGTTATAGTGGCAGAGAAGAAGATTTTTACAGAGGAGAGAGAGGAATGGTGCAACCACCACGTGAGATGGTTTGATGGCTACTGGAGGTGGGGATGATGGTGAGAAGATGAGTGATGAAGGTGGTGGTGGCTGAAGGCCACGATGGATGGAGAAAGCAGAGAAAGGACCAGTTGCAGGAAAAAAGAGCAGGGAAGGCTGGTTTTCGGCCAACTTTGAGTTCGATTTTTTTCTTCCTCTGAATGTGAAATTTGCTCCTATTTATAAGGGTGGAAGAGGGTAATCCTGTTTTTACAGGGGAACAATTTTCAGCCCTTGATTCGGTTGGGAAGGATCCCAACCGTTGGCTCAAAGTTGGCATGGTGCACTGTCAAATCTCAGCTGCAGCTTGCCTGAGGTGGCCACTTTGGGGTGGTGCCATGTCCGTTTATTTGCCGGTGAGCCGGTGATGACCATACCCAGACATAGAGGGATGTTTGGTGATTAGTTTCGTGCAAGGTTTGGCAAATTTGGTGGACGTTAGGTACATTAAATGCACCTGCAAAGGAGGTGACATGACCAGTTTTTCTGGAAAAATAAAGAAGATAATGAATAGTGACCAGACGACGCGTCGTCTGGTCCTCTCTCTCTCTCTCTCTGTTTTTACTCAAAACGGCGCCGTTTTAGTTTTTAAATAGGGATTTCTTCGAAGTTCAAAGCAGTCCTCCAACTTTCACTTTTGTGCAATTGTACCCCTAATTGACCTAAACTTTTGATTTAATGCAATTACACCCTTGCCGAACTTCAATTGGAACCCTGGATTTACGCGCCTTTTACACATTAGTCCTTGGTCTCAGATTTATGCAATTTAACCCCTAATTGACCATTAAACTTTCAATTTCTTCAATTTAGTCCCCGGTTTTTGTCAATTAGGCCCCTATAGTCCGACGCTTTTTGCAAATTGATCTCTGGTCTCGGATTTCTTCAATTTAACCCCTAATTGACCACAAAACTTCAATTTTCTTGCAATTTGGCCCCTAATTTCAATCAAATAACTTGGTAAAAATTAAATTTTGTCTCCTAAAATTCCATTCTTCTCAATTAAGCCTAAATTAGACTCCCAAACTTAACTCTTCACCAATTAAGCCCCAAATAAAATTAATTTGACCCATTTAAAGTATAATTAAGTCCTTGCACTTAATTAAACCCTTCAATTGGACCCAAATTAATTCTTAAACATAATTAAAATTTAATTTGGCCCATGATTAAATCAAATTGGCCTATTAAAAATTTAATTATGTCATCGGACTTAATTTTTATGCAAATTCGTCCGATAATCATTTAATTTGATCTTGAATTTGCATTTTTCTCCATTTTTTGGCATAATAGGGTACAATTAGGCCTTGAATTTCCTCCAAAAAATTACAGCTTGATTCCCCAGCCTGGTTTCTCCACGTTGCCAGCCTTTATTTTATTTTTTTGATTTTTATTTTGAAAAAAAGTGAATTTTTAGGAATAACCCAAAATTGGGTTATGACAATCGTAATTGCATTCATACATTAGCATAATGAAGATTCTAAATTTCAAATTACTACTTAAAGTTTTAACAACATAGTACTACATAACTTTATACATACAAATTAGAAGTATTGTTATATACAACTCAAAAGAAAATTCTTCCATCTTAATATTAACTTAAGTGACTATACAGAGGGAACACTCATGCATCAACTAAGGGTTACGCTGCTGAGATGAACCTGCATAGTAATTTGCATAAACATAATTAAATTAATTAAGATGATCTAGTATATTTTTCATTACGCTAACAATTTGTTTTTTTAAATTCATTTATCATCAATTTCTATAATTTTCCACCTGTCAGCACACCAATCTTCTCCAATAATAACTAATTCTATTGATCACTCATTTCCAGGGCACTAGTTCCAAACTAGGACACTAGTCCAACCATCAGCTCATTCACAGGGATCATCAGCCCATTCACAGGGCACCAGTTCGAAACTAGGACACTGATTCAACCATCAGCCCAATATTAGGGCACCAATTCCAAACCAGGACATTGTCCAATCATCAGCCCATTCACCGGGCGCCAGTCCCAAACCAGGAACTGGTTAAACCATCATTCAAACATTACATATAAATACAAAAATTTGAACTACATCTTATTAGGGACTAAGTTAAAGAATTAAACAAGACTTTAAATTAGAGATCTAAATGTCAGTCACCTATTTGAAATATGTGCTCTGCTAGTCGTCCCCTGCTCTCGTCTATTTCCCATAATCTTACCTGTACCAATAGTTACACTAATTTAAATTTCAAGTCTTGACCACACATACACACATATATGTACTACCTTCATAATTTAACATTTTGTAATAAAAAACAATTCCAAATAGAAGTTACCAAATTACAAGTTTTAGGTAGCTTAACATAACGGATTCCAAACACTGTTTAGTATTTTGAGTATAACTAGAGCTATAGAACTTGGTTTTATGCGTGGTTTGTTTCTTTAGAACACTAAAACATAGGTCTACAACTTTCATGAAGATAAATATACCCAGTTTTTCCATCTACATGTCTAAATTCATAAATTTCAAAAATCCAAAAATCTATCCTGCTGATTCCTGGTTTTTTACCTATCTTTAGTTTTTCTTCCATATTTAGTGTTTTGTCACTCAAATTTAAGCAAGGTCAATTTCATTTGAAAGTTAACATCCATGTCTAAAACTTTCATGTAGAAATATATCTCAAATTCTGTCATCTTATGGTTCAAATCTTAGTAGAGAAATTGAGAGACAACCTGTCCAGTCTTGATTTCAAAGTTCAACAAGTATAAATTCATTTCCCATGTATTTTTCCATCATTTCCAGCCATTATAAACACAAAATGCCTCTACCTATCATTATTTAACAAACTTCTTAAACCTATACTAAGGTATTCTCAAGTCTCAATTATTCAAGAAAAACACGAATAAATTCGAGTAACTTAATAAGAGAGTTTGTTACCTTCTATTACAAAAAATGAGTCAAGAGATTGAGAACAACCCCTCTTCTTCTTCCCCTTCCTTCCTTCTTCTAACCCTTCCCTTCCCACTAGTAAATTTTCTAGGTTTTCTCAAAGTTTTCTTCCTAAATCTTACTTGAAGCACTCTTAGTTCACTTACTCTCACTTTTCTTTGGATTCAAATGATGAATCTACAAGGTTTCCTCTCAATTTTTCTTTTCTCCTCTTTCTTCCTCTCATTGGTCGGCCATTACTCTAGGAATTTCTAGAGATTTCTTGTTATATATAATTATGTTCTTTCCTTATTTGCATCTTGCCCCCTCATTTTACTTCTATTTTCACATGACCCCACCATTCCTTTTATTAATCCATTTACCCTATTACTTCTCTTTCTCTTTACTAAATCCTTACTCCTTTATTATTGTTTTCAATTTCACCCCTCTCATTAAATAACTTCTCTTTTAATCCAATTATTTTGTTCAATTTAATCATTTCTCCATATCCTTTGTATTTTATTTTACTTTACTAAATCAAGATGAGATTATTTTATCTAAGGGCTTACATTCTCCCCTCCTAAAAAAACTTTCGTCCTCGAAATTAAAATTTTATACCTGAGTTTAGAAAAGTTCAGGGTACTTCCTCCTCATCTTCACTACTTTTCCCACGTTTCTTCCTCAATTTGAGAACTCCTTTATAACACCTTGACCAAAGGAATTTTCTTATTTCGAAGCTCCTTTTCACTCTAATCCAAAATCTTCACAAGTTTCACTTCTAAAGTCAAATCTTCTTCAATCTCTATAGGAACCTGTGGTAGCACTCGAGTCAGGTCTATCTCTACTTTCCGTAACATAGAAACATGAAACACATTATGGATCTTGGTCAAATGCAGGGGCAACGCCAATTTATACGCCACATGTCAAATTCTCTTTACCACTTCATAGGGCCCGATGTATCTTGGTGCTAACTTTCCCTTCATACCAAATCTTAACATGTGCTTCCATGGAGCGACTTTCAAGTATACTCGATCTCCTACATTAAATTCAAGAGGTCTTGTTTGTTTGTCAACATAACTTTTTTGCCTGTCTTGGGCTGCTTTCATACGATCCTTTATAACCTTAACATTTTCCGTTGTCATCTGAACAATTTCAGCTCCAATTAAACTCCGAACACCTACTTCTTCCCAACATACAGGAGTCCGACACCTCCTACCATACAAAGCTTCATATGAGGCCATTCCTATAGTGGCTTGATAACTATTATTATAAGTGAACTCCATTAGGGGTAGATAATCCTCCCAATTACCACCAAACTCCAATACGCAAGCTCTTAATAAATCTTCTAGGATTTGAATTTTTCTCTCAGTTTGTCCATCAGTCTGAGGATGAAAAGTTATGCTCATATTCAAACTCATTCCCAAAGAACGTTGTATGCTTAGCCACAATCTAGAAGTAAACCGAGGATTCCGGTTTGAAACTATCGACACGGGTACTCCATGCATCCTTACCACTTCATTTATATACAATCGAGCCAATTTATCAATTGAGTCGGTCATTTTCATTGGTAAAAAGAGAGTAGGCTTGGTCAATCTGTCTATTATCACCCATATCACATCATTGCCCTTCTTCCCTTTAGGTAAACTAGATACAAATTTCATAGCGATGTCCTCCCATTTCCACTAGGGTATCAACAACGACTACAAAGGCCCTGCCGACTTCTGATGTTCTGCCTTTACTTGTTGGCAGATAGCACAACTAGTTATGTATTTAGCTATCTATTTTTTCATATTTGACCACTAGTACAACTCTTTCAAATCTTTATACATCTTAGTACTTCCAGGATGCATATTAAGTTTGGTCTCATGCGCCTCTTTCAGCAATTCATCTTTCAAAGCCATGTCTTCCGGTACATACATTACTTTTCCCATTACAACCATTCCATCATCTAAGATTTGAAAAGGAGTTTCAACCCGGAAGGAGTTTCAACCCGGAATTCAATCTTATCTTTTATCTTACTAACTTCGATATCAATTCGTTGAGCCCCTAATATTTTTTCCCGAAATACCGATCTCACTTTCAATTGAGCTAACAAAGAACCCCTAGGTCCAATCTCCACCTTAGCATTAATTTTCCTTAACTCTAACAATTCTTTTTCATCACAATCATCTGATTCCAAAGTTGATACCCTATTTTTACGACTAAGAGCATCCGCCACAACATTAGCTTTTCCCGGGTGATAATCTATCATAATCTTTAATCAGTTCAATCCATTGTCTTTGCCGCATATTTAACTCCTTTTGAGTCATTAAATATTTTAAACTTTTATGATCGGTAAAAATTTGAACTCGAGACCTATACAAGTAGTGTCTCCACACTCGTAAGGCAAATACTACAGCGGTCAATTCTAAATCATGAACTGGATAGTTGACTTCATGGGGCTTCAACTGTCTAGAGGCATAAGCAATCACCTTCTCATGTTGCATCAATACGCACTCTAAACCCTTTTTGGATGCATCACAATATACCACAAAACCTTTCATCCCTGAGGGTAAAGCTAACACCGGTGTAGTGGTAATCCTCTTCTTTAGTTCTTGAAAACACTTTTAACATTCAGGTGTCCATTCCCACTTTGTTTCCTTTCGAGTTAATCGGGTCATTGGGGTTGCTATAGTAGAAAATTCCTCAATAAATCTTTTATAATAACCAGTCAACCCAAGAAAACTATGAATTTCAGTCACATTAGTGGGCCTCTCCCATTTTAACATCGCCTCCACTTTTTTTGGATCAACAAATATCCCTTCATCCGATATAACATGCCCTAAGAAAGTCACCTCATTTAACCAAAATTCACATTTACTCAACTTGGCGTATAGCTAATGTTCTCTCAAAGTTTTCAAAACCTCCCTTAAATGTTGCTCATGTTCCAAATATGTATTGGAATACACCAGTATGTCATCTATAAAAACCACTACAGACTTATCCATAAATATTGCAGGAGCATTTGTCAATCCAAAAGGCATCACCAAAAACTCATAATGTCCATAATCGGTTCTGAAAGCGGTCTTTGCCACATCGTGTTCTTTAATTTTTAATTGGTAATAATCCGATCTCAAATCTATCTTTGAAAATACCCTAGCTCCCTTGAGTTGATCAAATAAATAATCTATTCATGAAAGTGGATATTTATTTTTTACTGTCACCTTATTCAACTGTCTATAATCAATACAGAGTCGAGAGTTCCATCCTTTTTTTTTTTACAAATAACACAGGGGCTTCCCAAGGAGAATTACTTGGACGTATGAACTCTTTTTCTAATAATTCCTGCAACTGTATTTTTAGCTCAGCCAGCTCCGTTGACGCCATTCTATATGGCACTTGGGCTATAGGGGATTGACCCGGTAATGTATGAATTGAAACTTCTACTTCTCTCTCTGGAGGTAATCCTGGTAGTTTTTTCAGAAACACATCTGAGAACTCTCTTACTACGGGGATGCTGACCAACTCTCATTTTCTTCCATGGACATCCACCACTAAGGCGAGGTAAACCTCGCATCCTTTCCTCATTATTTTCTGTGTTGTCATAGCAGAAATTAAACAATTTGGTATGAAATTTCTTTCTCCTCGAAACACTACTCTCTCACCCATAGATCCAGAAAATGTTACTGTTTTTGCAAAGCATTCCATTTGGGCACTATACTTACCCAACCAATCCATTCCCAATATAACACCGCCCTGGTGTAGTGGAACAATCTCTAGGATGCTTCTGTCCACACCGGATACATAAAGGATAAACAATTGGCCTCTACTCTGACATCCTTCCAACCGATCCGGATCCACTTCTACTGCCCTATTGTCCTCCAGTAGGTCCAATACCAGAACTTTGAACAGTCTCAACTGCTACCCCTTCCTTTCTCCTAAACTAACTGAACTAAGGCTTCCCCCTTTTAAAAAAAAAGAGGTCTACCTGAGGAAACATCAACATCCTTCCTCTTACCCAATATTGTCTGGCCCTGATGACCCTCTATTGTACATGCTTCTAAAGCCCGAGCCGCCTCTATAAACTTGGGACTGTTAAAAAAAAAGAGGGACTGGAGTCTAGATGACTCCTCAACACTTGGCTATTAAGATGTTGACGGTATATGCGAAGCAGTGTCCTCTAAAGAATCCTTCCGCTGCCTATCAGCAAATCTCGTATCCTGATCTCTCCCCCTCACTAAAAAGGGATTAGTAGCCACACATTTTCTCGTCTGTACTATCCTGAAATAATCCAACAATCATAAAGTTTTCATTTCAATATCCTAAACCCTATACAAGCTCTAATACCAAAATGTAACATCCCCATTTTCGAAACCAACACATTAATCATAAAAAAAGAAAAAGAAAAAAGGAAACATGATAAATTTTTTTTACTTTATTTTCTTTGTTGAACTCATAAAAAATTTATTGAAATTTCTACCAAAATTTTGGCAGAGTCTCCCCTATACCGGAAGGTCCAAAGTTATCGACAAATTATTTGTACACATCTTGTATTTATTGTTCATACACATTCCAATCATTCCAAGTCTTAAACTGTAACACCCAAAACTTTTAACATAAAAAATCACACAATTATCAAGTTATAAAATTGAGAAGAATCTCAGGGAGTTTTTTTTTTAAATTAAGAGATAACCATTAATTAACCATCGTAATTGCATTCATACATTAGCATAATGAAGATTTCAAATTTCAAATTACTACTTAAAGTTTTAACAAAATAGTACTACATAACTTTATACATACAAATTAGAAGTATTGTCCTGGTTCGTGGGTTTAGCGGTGATTTTTCTTTTTATTAATTGAACTCGATTATGTGATCATCTATTTTTCTTTTTATCATATATGTTGCAAGTGTGCGGTGTCGCAATGCTCATTCTCCCGGATTGGGATAGTCATGAATGACATGGGTGGAAAAGACAAGGAATTCTTGTCATTTATTTGTAAAAAAGAGGGAATGAGAGTCGCCACCTAGTATTTTGATCACTAGAAACCCTAATTGGTCTCAGAGTCTGGAGAAGGGGATTGATTGCATAAAATTAAAGTATTAGCACCCATAATACACCTTACTGAGGTAAACTGTATTGTTTATTTGTCTGATACAAACTAAGGAAATGTTGTGTTTTCTAACTGTTGATCTATTTAAGGTTGAAGAAAAGTCATTCTCAGTAAAGAGGTCTGTATCTTATTAGGTTAAAAACCTAACCGTTCTAATGTCAATTGACACGATCAAAGAGTTGATGTCTTATCCCAAGTGCAAGAGTGTCAAAATAATAAATAACCCAGCAAGACCGGGGTCGAACCACAGGGAGGTGAACTATATAAATTATAAATAATAATAATAATAACAACAACAACAACAATGATGATGGTGATGGTGATGATGAGTTAAAGAAGACTTTGAGATGTAAGATTAATGTGAAGATTAAACAATGATAAAAACAAATGTCAAGGTTAGAGGATCCACTAATAGTATTAGAGATAAGAAAAGTATAAACTCTTTATAAATTATCAACATGATCATATTAATCATCTTATTTACTTAATACCATACTTATAAATTTTATCAGGTATTCATGATGTTAACTTATGTTGACAACAAATCAAGTTCCTCTCATAATAACGATGTCGGCCGAAGACTATGAAGGATCAAGTATTTGATGTATCAAGTGTTATACAACACAAATCTAGATTAACCATTTAACAAGCAATGTATTAAGAATTAATAAGATAAAAATGATAAGACATGTTAATAGCAAGTTGTTTAGGATATAAGCATTGAAGTCCATATTGAGTTTATATTATACTTATCCTAACACCATTAGTGAAACCTTTTCACCTTAACATGATAAACTTAGCTATACATTATGAAGGAGAAAAACATAAACATGATCTAAGTTAACCAAGTATAGTAAAGAAAATGAAAAACATAAACAAGAGATTAATGAAAGCAAAACTTAAGCATTACAAAAATATAAAGAGAGAGAGAGCAAGAACATGATCTTGATCTAAGAACCAAGATGCCTAAATGAATGGAAAATGTCTCCTTTTATAGGCTAAAATTCGGAACTATTCATTTGGTAATTGATTATTGATGTAGTGGCCAACTATTGATTTAATGGACTTGGTGGACAGCAGCACTCAAGCATTTTAGCTGGATGAAATGACATTGATTCAATCAGAATTTGGCAAATTGTTCCTATGAAAGTTGTTGGAAATCATCTCCTCTTTCCACCCATAAAATTTCAGAGCATTTGGATCACTAGAGCTCGAGATATGACTAAAATACTGAGTAGTGCTTCTGGTGGACGTGGTGGACAGCCCTTAAGCTCTTGTCTAGATGAAATGTCATTGCTAAATCAGAATTGGAGCAGGTCGTCTTCATGAAAGTTATTGGAAATTGTCTTATCCTTCCACCCACCAAATTTGACATCATTTTACCTTCTTAAAACTCCAGCTATGAGTAAAATTCTGAGCAGTGTTTGGGCTGGATTGCAGGACAGATTCTGACTTCTCTTTTGTGGCCAAACTTTGAATTTAAAAACGGAAGATTTGGGTCTTCCGCTATTCATGAACGTTGTAGGCCTATTTCTTAGATTTCTAGCCATATAAACCAAACTAAAATCCAAGATCTATAGCTCCAGATATGCCCCAATGACTGAACAGTGCTCCAATTTGAATTGAATCGGCATCGCCTTTCTAAGCTTAGCCTTTTCTTTGTCCTTTCACTTTCAATAGTTAATCACAACAATCAATCATTTGAATTGTGAGATATGCCTGGATTGAAAATGAGCATTTACCATAAATTAAAGCTATTTTATATTATCAGACTTGTTATTATAAAACATGCTTTAGTTAAGGAGTTATTGATACTTCAAGTGCAAAATGATGATATAAAACCTTGATAAAAATGCACTTTTAAGTACTAATCACCAATAAAAGGAATATATCTTACGTATAAATTCATAATCCTATATGTTGCGGGGCACACAACATCGAGCGATGACGGGTCTGCCGCCTGAGATGTTGGTGAAAAAGAAAAGGGTTTTGGGTATAATCATAAAGTTATAATTATAAAATTCAGGAGTCGACACCTAGTGTTATGATTACCAGGAAACTTATGGTCTACGAGAGTATGGGTAAGGGACTAATTGTGCAAGGAGAAGACGTATCACCCCCAGTGCAAAGAAAATGAAATATAGTTGTTAAGCACAACCTGGGTTGATTTGAAAAAACTAGGCTATAAAGTCTGATTTAAATTGGATTTTGAGTTCAAGCGAACAATATATTAATTTGACAAAACCTAATTAATTATAATACATTTTTAATAATTTGATTGACTCGTCAAATCCTGTCCAAACATAATTGCATTAGTGTTAAAGAAAAAAGAAATCGCAAAACAATATCATTTTAATATAAATGGTCCGATAACCTACTAATCGACCCAACAAGCCAGGTATTTAAGGGGGTATGGTAACGGTTACTTTTTAAAGTACTTTTTTTTTCAAAAATACGTTAAATTAATTTTTTTATTTTTAAAAAATTATTTTTAAAATCAACTCATAAAAAATATTTAAGACCATGAAAATATAATTTTAAATAAAAAATAAAAATTTAATAAAAAAAGGTTTTCCACAACGACTCAAACACTATAACTCTTCTCCATATCAATTTTTTGAACAAATGTGATAAGTGATAACTATGAAATAAAAATATTTCGTCACCATCAAAGTTATACGTGCCACAATCTTCACGGTCATCCTCTAATTTAATTAGCTAGCTAGGCATATTCTTCCATGCCCGTCCCTCTCCAAACAGACCTTTCAATCGAAGTCAAGATGGTTTTCAAAACATCATGCCTGCTAACAGTGTCAAACACTAAATTAATATTCTGAAGCATTAATTATTAATAGTACTCTACAGTTTGTTTTTTTATTTTTATTTTTACCCCTTATTATACCAATCAAACATTTATTTTAGGTAAGGTATGCTAGAAATGATATATCCTTTTCTTATACAACTAATCTCTTATTTAGATTCTCACAGACCATAGATTTCCTAGTAATCATAATACTAGATGGCAACTCCTGAATTCTATAATCATAACTTTATGATTATACCCAAAACCTCTTTTCTTTTCATCAACATCTCAGGAAGTATGGTCTATTTTTTAAAAAAAATTCAGTTAAATAAAAAAATAATTTCTAAAAAAAAACTAGAATATTAAATTTTATAGAGTTAATGATCTAGTTTGCCTGTTTGGCAAAATAACCCTAGTTAGCTTAGTCTACCGGTTAAGCAGTGACTTTTTTTCTTACTATTTAAACTTGATTAGATAATTATCTATTTTTTTTTTTTATCATACATAAGACTTTAATATTATTAAGATATTGAAAGAAAGTGTCCCACATTTGCATAAGACGCATCGTCCAGTTGTTTTTTTCCACTTGACTTGTCCGTTTACTTTGATTAGTTGCTTTCGTTGCTATCACTCCGTTCTTACCAGGGGAGTTGTTATGTTAATTACTTAACACAAGTCTGGATTGAGGCCTTATTTGTTAACCAGACTTGAAAATAGATAGCTAGCAGGATTATCCATCATGTCTGTTCCACTGAGAATCGAGATCATGCAGAGAGAAACCATCAAACCATCCTCTCCAACGCCCCTTCACTTAAGAAGTCTCAAGCTCTCTCTTCTGGACCAGTTCATGCCAGTAGGTCACATTCCACTGCTGCTATTTTACCCCAGGAATGGAAACGACACAGATCACCTTGCCAAAGCCACGGAAAGGTCACTGCTACTAAAGACCTCACTGTCTGAAGCCTTGACTCATTTTTATCCATTCGCAGGCAGACTCAAA
>Ga0307515_10011129_pt1 | contig 17108 bp, 21 predicted proteins | sample 17_EM_MG_FD_194513 | JGI IMG/M metagenome (GOLD analysis project Ga0307515, IMG submission 194513) | Populus trichocarpa ectomycorrhiza microbial communities from riparian zone in the Pacific Northwest, United States - 17_EM | ecosystem: Host-associated > Plants > Roots > Unclassified | place...
CGTTGACGCTCCGTTGACGCTCATTTTCAGAATGGGGTACGGAGTGTGTATCTCTTGTTTTCAATTATACAGGCGGCCGATTCATCTGAAAAAACTGACAGTGTGCAAAAGTTAATATTTTGCGATTAACAGTAGGGTATCTAAATGCGACCATAAATAGAAAAACCCGAAACACAGAACCAGAGATTGGAACCGACGGGTGTAGCCAAACCCGGCAAAACCCGCGGGTCGACGGGTACAGGTCCGGGTTTGGCCCGCCAAGACGCTGCGGGTCGGGTTTTTGGACGGTTCTGGAACCGAACCGAACAGTTTATCCGGTCCAAACCCGGACCGCTGGCGGGTTACCCGGACCCGTTGCTAACACTACTTACAGCTTGAGCCATGACAGTATCCCCCTCCTAAGTTCAAGGTCCTCCGAGAACATTCTCCAATGGCCCTGGCTTCATAGGGTAACGTTCATGGAACCCACCCACTGCTTGTTGTCCATCAACGAACTTCGCTGGTTCCCATGTTAAAGAATCATAACCAGTCCACCATATAAGATACTGTAACTGACTTCGATACATCCGACTATCTTCAATACACAAAACCTGAGATTCCTCCTCGCCATCAACTTCCACCAGGGGAGGGGATTTTACCCGCTGTCAATTCAAGGGATCATTAACTACCGGGTCCACAAGCGAAACGAGTTGAACTCGATGCATTCGTATGGATGCAGGTAACTCTAACTCATAGGCATATGGGGAAACCCTCCGAAAAACCTTAAACGGTCCCAACCTCTCCCAATCCAGCTTTCTAATAGGTCGGGTAGTTCGTATATGTCGAGCGTCCAGCCAGACATGGGTTCCTCCCTGTATATTCGGTGAGGGAATCCGGGTCCAATTGGCACCTTCTTCCTGTACTGCCTGGCTTCGTCTCATTTCTACCTGGAGGTGCTCATGAATCTGTTGCATCGTGGCTTGAACCTGATCAGCATCGAGGCGTCGATTATCTTTTCCCTTCATCGGTTCTCCTGCAAACGACATTCGTGGATCCGCTCCTTGAATTGCAAAAAAGGTAGTACACGTAATGGTTTCCAATATTCCATTATTTGCAGCAAACTCGGCCAAAGGAAGCCACTGCACCCTGTCATCCTGCTGATAGTTAACGAACACTCGCAGGAACTGTTCCATGCCAGCATTCATTCGTTCAGAATGGCCATCCTTCTCAGGATGGAACGCAGTTGCCATTCGTCGGTCAATCCCTAAACGACTGCAAATCTGGCCCCAAAAGGTTGCAGCAAACTGGGGGCCTCGATCCGAAACGATTGTTGCCGGTAGCCCATGGCGGTGTACAATCTCCAGTACGAACAACTTAGCCATCTCGAAGGCATCAATGGTAGTGTGGCAGGGAATAAAATGTCGCATTTTGTAGAGTCTATCTACTACCACCCAAATCGCATCAAACGTTCGCACTCTGGTAGCCCTACCACGAAATCGATCGAAATATCCTCCAATGCCTTCACCGGAACTGTCAATGTTCGAAGAACCCCAAATGTCGAATGTCGAGAGCTCTGTGACCGCTGACAATTATGGCAGTTCCATACAAACTGATCCACATGTTTCCGCATATCCTTCCAATAATACTGTCGATCCAGGAGATCCAACCTCTTTGCCCTGCCTGGGTGTCCGGCAAGTGCAGTATCATGGTGTTCCTGCATCAACCATAACCATAACTGATCGCTCTCTGGAACGTAGTACTTCCCTCGATACAGAATTATCCCATCATGTTCGGTGCACTCTGCTATCGTAATATCTTTCATGCTGCCATTTGTATGTATAGCTTCCAGTATCTTCCCTGGTACCGGATCAGTCTCATATGCGTTAGTCATAAGATCGGAAATAGAAGGACGGCCCTGAGCGGGCGGGCTGTCCGCCAACAAACCCAATTCTCTCAGTAGGTTCTGCAGCTTTAGAACCACCTGTTCCATATTTTTTAATCTTTCATCCCCCTCCTCAGGGAGGTCTCCCGGCCTCCTTGTCGATGCATCCGCTTTTCCATTTCATTTCCCTCGTCTAAATACTATCTCGTAAACAAAGCGTGTTAAAATCTCTGACCATCGAGCCTGTCTACAATTCAAGAGCTTCTTTGTCATGAAGTACTCCAAATTCTTATGGTCAGTTATCAATTGTAGCGGGTACGCAGCACCTTCGCACTCGGGTCTCCATTCCTCAAGTGCCTTAATGATAGCGATCAACTCTTTATCGTATATATCGTAATTGCACTCCGCAGGTAAATGTTTCTTTGAGAATTATGCCACAGGGTGTAACACTCCCTCATCATCTCGTTGGGATAACACTCCAGCAGACACATAATTGGAGGCATCCGTCTCAATAATAACTTCCCTCTCATGATCAAAATTACAGAGTGCTGGTGCGGTTGTAAACACAATAATCATGGTTTCAAAGGCCAACTGTTACTCTGATTCCCATACGAATGATTCATCCTTCTTTGTTAACCTTGTGAGGGGTTCCGCGTCCTCGGAATACATTGGAATAAACCAGCGAGAATAATTGCAAAACCCGAGGAATTGTTGTACCTCGAAGAGGTTATTAAGTCGTCCATTCTTAGTCTTCTTCTTCCGGCTCCAATTCCGCACAGTTTCCACCTTATCTACATCCTTAGAAATCCCCTTCGTTGATATAATTAACCCTAGATATCTTACTGTTTTCTTATGAAACTCGCATTTTTCTGGTTTCAAATACAATCCTGCCTCCAGCAACCGCTGCATAATCCATTTCACGTGGCTGATGTGTTCTTCCTCGGAATCACTGTATATTAGAACGTCATCCAGGTATGCTGATGCTATATCGTCCAAAGCCTCCCTTATAGCATTATTGATATACCCCTGGAAGTCTGCCGGTGCGTTTATTGTCCCAAACTGCATAACTGTAGGTTCAAATAGGCCATATCTCGTTCGGAAGGCTAACTTATGTTTGTCTCCTTCCTTCACTCGAAGCAGATTATAAGCCCTAGTACATCTAGCATCGTATATATTCTAGCTTTTCCCAAAAGATGTAGAGTTTCTTCAATCAGGGGGAGGGGATATCGATTCTTGATCGTCTTGCTATTGATATCCTGATATTCCATGCAAAACCGTAATCCTCCATCAGGTTTCTTCACAAACAGGACTGGAGCTGCAAAAGGTGACGATGATTGACAAATAAACCCTTTGGACGTATTTTCTTCCAGCCATTCTTTCAGAACTACCAACTCTGTTCTTGACATTGAGTATAATGGTCCCCATGTTGGCGTTTCCCCTTCCTTCAAACGTACCTCATGATTGATACCGGGTCGATGTGGCGGTAGTCGATCAGCCAATATCTTGCTGAACCAGGGGAGGAACTCATAATACTGTTCGGGAACAATCTCCTCCAGAGGTCGTTCCTTCAAATCCTTTGCTTCGATAGCTTGATTAATATCGTAAAGTGACGCCTTCAATATCGTAAGCTTTCCGTTCTTCACCGTCCGGAAGAATGAAGACCCGTTAAGCAAAACACTATTTCCTGGAAAGGGTCTTTGAAGATGTATCTGTGGTTCAAATATTCCTTCGGGAGGATAAACTGGCTCAGGAGGTTCTTCCGTAACTCCTTGTACCGTGACGGGTGCATCATGGCAATGTGTCGTACAGTACTGTGACTCGAAGGTAACCATATTAGATGCAAACCATACCGCAACATCTTGTAATTGCAGCCAGGAAATTCCAAGGACAATCGGATATTGTCCCAACTTTGTTACCAACATGGGCAATTGTTCTTGATGATCTTGGATCCTCATTTCGACTTTAGCAACATGTGTAATATCCCCTGATTCTATGGGTCTTCCATCGATGACTTCGACTTGTCGTTTCTCCTTCAACCCTTGAAGTGGTATTTGATGATGGCGAGCAAAATCTTGATCCATAAATGCTATGCCTGTAGCTCCGCAGTCAATCAGTGCATGTGTGGGTATTTCTTGATTATTCACGGTCAATGTGCAGGTTATAACTGAATGTTTCCCTTCCATTGATCCTTCCAATACCTCCACCTTGCTAACTGAAAGACGCGAAATTCCAAAACATTTCACAGCATTTGAAACAAAACTTTTATCGTCAACTGAAGAGCCATCCTTCATCAATTGACCTATTCTGTTCCCGATTCCTTGGAGCCTGTCCTGGCACCTACTTCCTTGACCTCCGCTCCAGCCGCCTTGAACGTCTCGGCCTTCTTTCTTTCCGCACACTCCGCAGCCCTATGGTTAAACCCACCACAATACAAGAATCTTCCATCAGGAAACCTTTTTGCCCTTTCTTCTGCGGAAATCCTCCTCCTGCCTGCACTGAGATCCATTGGTGCAGGTCCAGTATATCCAGCCACTGTTCCAGCGGGAGCTCCTGCGGGATCCTTAGAGGGAGCCGGAGATCTGGGGGAAGAGGCAAAACCTGTCCCTCCACCCATATTCTGTGCCACTTTCTCCACACGTCGTTGTCGGATCTGATTATCTCGTTTTTGACAAAGTGTCACCAACGCAGGAAGCTTCTCGGGCATATCCGTATACGTGAAGGAGTCCTTCATTTCTTCAGACAACCCCATCCGTAAAGCATTCCGCAAGGCCGAAGGATTCCAATCCAGATCTGCAGCAATAACCTGGAACTCAGCATAATACTGGGAGAACTCACGGAGTGTTTGTTTAATCTCCCGCATCTTCCGTTCGGCGGTGGCTACTCGGTCTGGGTCCCCAAAAGCTGCTTCTAGGAGTTGTATAACCGCTGGCAGGTCTTCCAGCCCAATCTCTCCGTCCTCCCAGAGGTGTGGCAAAATCTGGCCTAAGGCCACTCCCCTGAGGTGATTGAATGCGTACCGCATCTTCGACTGCTCGTCGGGAAAGCTGGCGTGTTTGTGTCATATTATCATTCGGAGTTGAGCAATCCAGCCTCTCAACTGAGCGCGATCCGATCCTGAGAAGTCCGGGGAGTCAGGGAACTTCTGTCCTCTGTCTTCGGGTTGCTGGGGGGGAGTCGGGGCTACCCGGGCCGCGAAGGATAGCGCATTGCCTAACCGCGTCCTCAAAGCTCGGACTTCTTCCCCCGATTGTCTGTCGTCCCCTGTCATATCGTCCAGCTCCTTTCGTAAATCTTCGTCTGTCCCCACTGTCCTCTGGGTTCGCCTGCCTTCCTCCAACTCCTGCCTTAATGTCTCCAGCTGTTGTTCGAACGTCGAGTGATTGCACTCTGGCGGTAGGAACTGTTGTGTCTGCAGGTCTGTGATCTGTTTCTGTAACTTGACTATCTGTGCCGAGTGATCGCACACCCTCTGTACCATGGCTGCGGGTTCGGTATACTGTGCTACACTCCTCAGCACCCCCTGTGCTTTTTCGAGCAGTGTCTGTCTCTCCGCCAATTCGACCTCCAACAGGTTCCTGTTGACGATTGCTCTTATAATGTCCTTGTCGGTCGAGGAAACCAGGGTAACCCGATCGTGCTGGTCTGATCCTGACATCGCAACGAATCAAGCACATTTACCAGTGTCAATTATATGCGTCAATTTGTGTGGGGGTCGGAGTCGGGGGTTCAATAACAATCAAAGGCACCAGTGCAGGTTTTGCTGTTGCTGCTGCTGCTGGAGCATGTCCTTCTGTTGAATGTGTTCCTAAACAATGGTGTCCTTCGCAGTGGCAAGGTTCCTCTGGATGACAGTAAAACCAAGCGTGAGCTCCCCAATACTTAGTCCAAGGATTTCCAAACACGGGGTCGTCGAGTTATAAGCCTCCTCCATATGCGGCAGCCTCCGTCCGATAAATATTCCAAGGAGAGGGAACGTCTGACTGTTCCCAGAATTAAGCAGGCAAGATGAGGTCGTCTACCTCAGTATTCAATAATCCTGCAATGCTTTCGAAGGCGTTCAAAGGTTCAGGTTCGGACAAGGAACATAGCGTTCCGGCGAGGTCAAACCAATTCGCTCGGCAGGTACAGTTACTATCGTACTGTCCCATTCGATTATGGGGATCAATGTGGGTATTGGCGGATATCGTATCTGGTAACTCGTGGAAGCTTGTCAACGCAATCGTTGCAAACGTGAATGCACCGATGATTCGGTCCAAGGTATACCCAACAGGTGACAGAACAGGGTTCGTTGCAGTACTTACAGCTGTTTGAAAGGTGCAGGCACATCCGAATTCGCAAGATCGTGGCTACACAGGTAGCAAATCGACATATAACTGTCTGTGATTTCACAGTAATACCAGGCAAGGTCAAAACAATGGGTCAAACAATGTTGACAGTACAGTCAATATCAGGTACATTATAAGGGACTCGTTCTAGTGTAATGGGCGGGGTCGGACATAAATGTTATTGGTAATAAAAATGTGGTATTGGAATCAAGACGAGAGCTCAATGTTCGTATGGAGGAAATCAAGACAAGGCAAGAATTGGAGCTGGTTCAAAGTCGTACTTGCTTTGCTATACAAGAGACCGAGTACAGAGAGATGAAAAGGAAATCCTCCAACACCAAACAACCTCTCTTTATATACACTTCATCTGCCACCCTCGAATCATTCCCCATGCTCCGATATACCATCCGTATATTCAACCGTGATCTTACACACCACCAACGCAGCTCTTATCACTACAACCATGCCACATCATCCGACGTCACAACACCTCAGACCACTTCCTTATCATAACATATTATTCAGCCTCCATCTCCTCATATTCCTACACCATCTCCGCGTCTATCCACGTCTCCACGTTTCTGTAAGACCAATTCCTTTCCATCCGCCCGATACTGACCCTTAGTATCTCCCAATCCATCACCCACAGCTTGAGCCGTCACACACGCGAAGATCTGCGCGATGCCATGATTACCAAATATGCAAGTCCTAAAACTGTTGACGCTCCGTTGACGCTTATTTTCAGGATGCCGCAGGGAGCATGTCTCTGTTGGTTTTGCCAGTAAAGGCTGCCAATATCTCATATGTGGATGTCTGCAACCAATCGGAACATAACTTACCCAAGATGCAAAGCTTAAAATCGATGATGCTCCGTTGACGCTCATGCTAAGAATTGGGCAGTGACCGTGTTGCTATCTCTTCTTCCAATAAATGCTACCAATACGTCCGTTATGCATAACAATGACCAAGTCACTGGTGAATTACCGTACTTACAAGACCACAAATCGTTGGCGCTCCGTTGATGCTCATTGTAATGTATTGTCCATTCATCATCTGCTGCCATCGATGATTGTTTTCATCCCAATTTGACTTCATCGGTTGTCTTTCTGCATGATTAAGACTCGGCCCTGTGGCAAAGCTGAGCGGCATAATAATCTTGCACTGTTCACCCTCACACGACTAAAAATGATCTATCATGCCAAAAGATTCATTGCGCCTGCTATACATCTATTTATGAACCGATATTCACACGCTACTTCTTACCATTCGCCCATAATATATCTCTAACTGAAACTCTCGGTCAAGCTACCTAAAGCTGGTGAACCATTGACGCATTCTGTCCTACTTTTTCTTCCCTCCTTCATTTTTCCGCGTTTTTGCTGCAATGACTGTCACCAACAACTTTTCAGCCTGTCTCTTTGACTTCCGTGATGGCTGAACCAATCCGGGCAGATTGGGGGCGCCGCTCACATCCTTCTGCTCTGGGCATTCCGGATCCTCAATGCCATTATTGTGCTCAATATCGGATTCACCGTCCGCTGCGCAATCCTCTTCGCTGTCAATTGGATTATCCAAGTCGCCATTCCAGATTAGCCAATCAGTGGTGTCCAAAATGATTTCAGGTGCGCTATCATCGTCGCTTTCGACTGGATGACGGTTGATTCTTCAGATTTGGCCGACATTCAAGATTTGAGTTTGTCCTCCAGGGAGGTCCTTTGCAGACAAAGCTGGTGGCAAAAGTGATCTTTCTGACAATTGAAATGCAGCCACACCATCATGTTGAGAGTGTGACCAAGATGCTTTGACGATCCCTTTGGTGACCAAAATGTTCCCCACGGCAGTCATCTGCTTGTTTTGAGCGCGAGATTCAGTCTGGGTAGCACATAGGTTTTGGCTGCCCTGCCACATCTCCAAAAAGTCGTGAACCTTGGCCATTCTGTGCAATTTCCTTTCCTCCGCCTTGTTCTTCATTTCCGAGTCGTTTTCTGTGTTCCTTGTATTCATTTCTGGGTCAGTGCCTGCCAACATCCAGGTATTGGCTCGAACAAACTGCCTTACACCGACTTCGTCGCGAAGGGTCTCGCCTGTGGTTTTTGACAGCCTCCAGCCAATAACATCTCGGCCAAGGGAAGAACTGGCCTCCACTCCGATACCATGTGGTATGATAAAGAATATGTCGCGCGCCACATTAGAGAGATCGTCGTACTTTGAGTGCGTTTCTTCCTGTTGGCACCGCCAATCGGTTATGTCCGGTAACCAAAATGTACTACTAATCTCCATTGGGTCGGAGTGGTAATCATTGAGATTTGGATTAATTTGTCCCAAGTTCTTCGGAGCTTCAGGCGGCGAATTCAAATAGAGCCTGGCGGTGGTCAAGAAGTGGGCTGCGCGATCGCTTCGTCCGGGTGTCGTCTCAGCCACATTGTTAGGCGTTAAGTATTCCTCATCATCGCTGGACAAATCATATGGATCAAACGATGATTGATAGGACCCTGATGCCATTGCAGAGGGGAGGAGATTGTTGTTAGGTACGGTTTCGAGTTTATTGACAGGCACACGTCGATGTTTGGCACAGTATGCATTCTCCACATACTTCAAAAAGACCTCTTGGTATTTTGTAGCGTAGGATGTCTGGTCCTCAGGATTAATATCCATTCCCTTGTCCCACTTTCGAAGCGATCGCAACTTCGGGAAAGCATCGAGATTGTGTGCGGAAATAAGACCCATACTCATGGTTGGAGTCATTTCAGCGTAGTATTTGGACCGCTTCTGTCGAGCTAACTTCACAGCGAAGAACGAGTCTTCTTTCCACTGAGTCTTCTTCTTGGTCAAAGCTCGCATTACGCCATCCATGTGATCAAACATGTCATTGAACACTGTGATGGCGTGATGCAATGTGACTGTATGCCTTTTCGACATCCAAAGGGTCCAATATCAAAATGGCCTCAATACTTCCATGACATACTTGACAATCATCCACTCATCCTGAGTTGTGAATAGTGGCCAGTATTCACTGTATTTTGGATTTTGAAGCCACTCGCATGTGAATTCCTGAAATCGGTAGGTGCGCTTGAGCAACTCCAGTGTCGAGTTCCAACGTGTCTTCACATCCATAATCAGAAGTACTGCAATGCGGACTTTGGCTTTCTGACAGTAAGTGAACTCGTTTCGGCGACCAGGTGGTAGTGTAATTAATACAGCAAGCATTCTCTGCTATATGAAGGTCAGCTTCAGGACATTCAAAATATCATGAAATACGTACTTTCTCAATTATCTTTGCTAAACCTGGTTTCATGGCCGACACCTTGTTGATTCTAGTATTGCCCTCTTTTGGAAGTCTCTGACTCTTCCCAATGTGCATGCTTTCATTCTCTCCAAATTGCTGATCGCACTCATGGGCTTCCCAAGACTTGGTGCGGCCTTTCACACTGAGACTGCTCATGAATAAACCTAAAGCCAGCTGTATGGCGTGCGCCATGCATGGTATGTGGTTCCTCAATGCCAGCCACTCGATTACAGACGCCTGAAGTGCTCATTGCAGCTCGTGTGTCATCGAGTAGTTTGAGGAAGCAGTATCAGTTGTAATACCAAGTAAACGGCTGTTGGTAAGCCCAAAATGATCCAGCACGTCCTTCAAATGTACAGCTAGCCTTGCTCCAGTATGTTGGCCCTTGACCTATCATCATTAATTAGCTTTCAAAACGGGAACAGAACAGGCAATAAACCTCATTGAAAGCAAGTTGAACTTCACGCAATGCCCAATTTTGATCCATATAGTATGCGATGACTGACGTTCTGGCTAGTTTGTTCGTTGAAGTCCATCCGTCCAAAGCTAAACTAACTTTGTTTCAGAACGGCAATTGCTTCGTAATTGCATCCACAGTCAGTGCATATTCCCTCCGGCAAATCTGACTAAGGGTCTTGGCAGATGGTAGGACTAGGTTGTCACGTAATGCCTTATATCACCGTCGCAAGTCAAGATTTGATATAGCGTTGCATGGACAGCGTGCTGAAACAAATCCTAACATGAGGTAGCGATTCCATGTGTCTTGGTGAAATTCGGAAGTTTCAAAGTTCTTAGCTGCCAGTTTGGAATGTTTTGTCTGTCATTTCAATCAATATGGATTTAACTGGATATCAAATCTGATATTCCTCTGCAAACTTACTATTGTGATTCCTCGACTTCCTTGCCTCTTCAGGATGGCCAAAGCTGTTTCATCCACCGTTGAACTAGTCAATTCAGTAACCTCTGACTCTGTCGATTCATTTAACTTTGCGATGTGAGCTTTTGGCAGCAAGTGTTTCCCCATTGAGCTGGTCCCATGTTCTGATGGATGGCGAAGAACATGATGACACATGATACAAATGATGCCAGGGTAGCCGGTCCCCGCAATTCCGCAGTGTAAATCAAATCGCCACGACGGCGCATGTCTCGAATTGTTCCAAGCAATAGTCCGCTTTGAGTCTTCATTCATTGAAGCCCACCAAGCATCGAAGATGATTTGCAATGTAAGGTCGCTCAAATCGCAAATAAAGACACGATCATTTTTGGAAGAGATGATAACGTCGAGAAATGAGGTGTTCAATGATTTCGTATCCGACATGGCGGTAGAAAATAGGACGCTGGGTATTCTGACTCGAGAGAGTGCCAACAATAATGATACTGTAAAGCAGACTGCGGGTTCTTAAATATTGACTCTACAGCTACAAGGAAAATAATCAGATCAGTAAGACATTGCATGCATATTTGTGAAGTTGAATACAAGGACAGATTGCAACGACTAACCGCGTAAAACTCCATTTAGGAATGGCATAATGCAGTATATTGCTGGGTAGCATTCGGAGCCTTGACGCACCGGGGGCGCTGAATTGTAGGAGGCGGATGCGATATCGTCACTTGCATTTTTGCCAATAAAGGCTGCCGATAGATTCATTGTGGTTAATCTGCGTTCCATTCCGGTTAGATTATGCAAGATGCAAGCTCAGAAATCGTTGACTCTCCATTGATGCTCTTTTTGGGACATGGTTACGATCTTGTCGTAAGCATAATTGCCTGGAAAGGCAGCTAAAAGTACGATTGTAGATCATTGTGGTTGCATAGCCCCTTGATTTTCCAAGATGGATGGCCTAAAATCGTTGACACTACGTTGACGCTCATTTTTAGGGCATAGTGATGATGTCGTCGAAAGCATTTTTGCCTAGAAAGACGGCCGATACTTCGATCCTGTGTTAATGTGGCCGCACTGCCCTCGGATGTTCCAAGATGCATCGCCAAAAGTCGTTGACGCTCCATTGACGCTCAGTTTTAGGGCATATTGACGATGTGGTCGAAAGCATTTTTGCCTAGAAAGACGGCCGATAGTTCGATTATGTGTTAATGTCGCCGCACTGCCCTCGGATTGTCCAAGATGCATTGCCAAAAGTCATTGACGCTCCGTTGACGCTCATTTTTAGGGCATATTGACGATGTCGTCGAAAGCATTTTTGCCAAGAAAGACAGCTGATAGTTCCATAATGTGTTAATGTCGCCGCACTGCCCTTGGATTATCCAAGATGCATAGCAAAAAGTCGTTGACGCTCCATTGACGCTCATTTTTAGGACATAGTCGCGATGTCCTAGCTATCGTTTTTGCCTAGAAAGGCAGCCGATAATCTGATTATGGCTGAATGTCGCCACACAGCCCTAGGATATTCCACGATATAAGGCCAAAAGTCTTTGACGCTCCGTTCACGCTCATTTTTAGGACATAGTAGCGATGGTATTGCAAGAGGTGTTGCCTAGAAAGGCGGCCGATAGTGCGATTATGGGGTAACGTCGCTGCACAGCTCATGCATTTTCCATAATGCAAGGCCAAAAGCGGTTGATGCTCCATTGACGCTCATTTTTAGGACATAGTAGAAATGTTGCCTCCACCATTGTTCCATAGAAAGGCGGCCGATGGTTCCATTATGAAGTACTGTAACTGCGCAGCCTACTGGATGTCTCATGACGCAATGGCAAAAATCATTGATGCTCTGTTGATGCTCATTTTCAGGATGTGGGAATGAGCGTGTCATTTAACTGTTTCGCAATAACGCCGACCTATACATCCGCTTTGAAAGGATGTGACAATGCAGCCCAGTGATTGCTGAATGTGTAAGAGTCAAAACCATTGACACTCAGTTGACGCTGACATTAATCACATCGAAACGGCCTTTGTACACTCAATCATTATGTGGAACCAATCATATACTCCTTATTGACCTCCAGTATTGCGTTTGTATGTATTATCGTTTGCATCCAGGAGTTTTGTTACCTCTCAATTTCTGATCAATTGCTATCTATGCTATCTGAGTGAGAAATGACGTGGCGCTATCACATTCCCGCGCTTTCGGCCGGCAATTGATGGCATGTAGATCATTTCACTAGTTTTTGGTAAATATAGCTCAACTTCCTCGCCATTCCTTATCCAGCTCCTTCTCCTCGATTTCCATGCCGTACCACAAGCAATTTCAAATATCTCAACCATGTGCACCAGGTCTGTGCGGTGAGTTATGCGGTTGGATACATGGATGAATTTAGCATGACGGTTGTCATTCAGATCGATTCGTCATGCGCACTGACCGCTCTTTCTATGACTCGTATGACATCACTTACTTAAATTTTGTGAGCACATTTTGTCACTCATATTGCTTTTGCATTGTCACTTAACAGTCACTTGCAGATAGAAACCGCAAGTTTTGGCCGTTGTACAGTGCGATTTGGATTGTAGAACTTTCACATGGTGCGTTCGACCCTTGCACATGCACAGACGAATTATCATGTTTCACAATTTTGTCACTGAAATCAAGAAGAAGCTGACACGTAGCCAAGTTGGTAAACAACTTGCTTTTGACCGCGATCGGACGTCAAAGCTTACAGTTTGCATATCCCTTCCTCCGCAGACGCAGGAGCTGTCACCATCTCTTCATCGGAATCCGATATCTACATGGTAATTAGCTGGAGGCTATATGCAGGGGTAAAAGCTTACTGGTTCAAAAGAGCTTACTGGTTCAACCGGCTTCGCTTTCAGCAACGTTGACGAATCGTGCTCCGCTGCTGGTTCACCGCTAGGTATGCTCGATTTTGACTGCGTGTTCACCGAACCTAGCCTGATATGACTACTTCCTGGTCAAGAAGTCCCTTGCGGCCTTTACGATATTCCGGGGACAATGTCAACACTCTCCATAAGCTCTCCAAATGTTGTCGGTGGAGGTGCTTGAGAATCATCATTCGTTTGCGGCTGAACGACTGCCGGAACCCTCAATTCGCATGTGCCGTACTTCTTATCTCGTTCACGGAAGAAGTCGGCTGCATCCTCCAATCCCGGTTGAGTCAATTCGTCGAGCTTCATCTGCTTCTGCCGAAACCTCTCCATGCGCTGCTGTACAGTTTTGGTGATTGTGCCCATCACCCAGCCGGCTTTGTCATCTTCGCTCAGCTTGCCTTGCTCAGTCTCTTCATCATCCTCATCTTCCCCAGCCTCCCCATCGTCAGAACATGCAAGATCACTCAGACTGTATCCCATAGCAACCTGCATCTCCTCAAACGTCCTTTCGGGCTGTCTGGACGTCAATCCCGCGATGTCAGCATGCGTCATATTGTCCTGCTCTTGCTGAACCGCTGCCTCAGTGTCTTCAACTTGCTTTCTTGCCCCAGCGGTCTCTCTCTCAACATGATCCTCAATCCATTTCTCTTTCTCTTCATTACTTAAGAAGTGCATTTCTCGTCATTTCTCCGCCGCAAGCTTCTTTTTGGATCTGAAGCTGCGCAATGCCCCAAGTGCTCGGACTCTCTCTGCATCCAAGCTGCTCTTGCCTTCATTCGCATGATGACGTCGTTGGGTTGACCGCTTCGTCGATTTGCCGAATCTGCCAGCCGGAAGTGGCAAAACGTTCTATTTCAGAGCATTGACCATTGTCGTTTGTGTGGACTTTGTTGTTGGGCGAGATGTTGGATGTTGCAAGTTATGGACAATATGGAGGCAAGCTGCGTCTTTTATGTCAAGGTTGGTACGTTTACTCATCGTGAACAAAACAAAATCTCCCTCTTGACTGTCAATAAATCAGGAATAGTGACGCTAACCGTACAACATGACATGATTGTTAGGGTCATTTTCATGTAATATCCCGGGGATTATTTGAGACAAACATCAGCAGATGTCCTTTCCCTCGAACAACATCCTATTAATATATAGCGATTAGGCGATTCCGGCAGTCATACACTGCAGTTTATCCCTGTTACCAAACAACAACACGAGACCGACTTTTTGCAAATTGCGGGGTGGTGGGAAACCCCTGCAACTTGCAGTCATACTCAGCAGGATTCATCTTGAGCATAACAATCAGGTTGGCTGCTACTTATTCCATTCTGACAAGAAGCTAACTATATAGTCCTCACGGCTTCCCACTTCCTCTCATTATCATCTTCCTCTCCTATTCCACACCAGCACATCATGAATACACAACCACCTCCGCCGGCTGAGAGCGCATCGAATAACGGCCGATTGGCGGGCGCTACATCAAATACGGACATTCTTGGCACACAACATAAGCGCAGACAGAAGTTAGTTCACCGTGACGCTGCCAATGCCGCCACAAAACATATGACCCAACGTCCACATTTAAAAATCGTCGGCAAGACTGGAAGCAGCAAAAATAAGAAGCAGCGTGCAGTGGGATGTGAGTGAATCCATATCGAGGCAAAGGGCGGTCAATTAACTGTATAACGTACAGCGGGTGTCCGTAGAGAGCTACGTAATGAATGTATCGCTGCCCGTAACGGGAAACCTCCAAGGTCGACAAAGGCAATTGTCCGCACAGTCCGCGGAATTGAACATCATGATGTTGTCAGCTCTGGGATTTTCGAGGATGAATATCCTGATAAGCATCCCCGTGAGTGGACGAAGCAGGATTTAATCACCATAGAGGAGGCTACGGAAGCGTATATGGTATAGGTAACAGCCGAATTTCATTGTTAGAAGCAGCAACTAATGTCTTGTAGGTTTTCAACATGTCTGCAACTATGGCAAGGCAATGGGGTCGGGTACAGCTGGAACAGTCCGACATGCGCCTGGCATTGAATATGGCCAAAATGGCCAAAGAAGGCCTTTCGCGTGCAGCGATAGAGGAAACGAAATACCTTATTAAGAAACCCAGCGCCGAGGTCCGAGAAGAGAAGAAGCGGGGTGTTGAGTTTCCTGGACACACTAAGGTGAAGGCTGCGATACAAAGACACCCAGCAATGCTTCGTCAAAACCAAACAGCCGGCTGCCTTCCTTGCCAGAATGGCACCGCAAAGAATCTGCAGACACCCTGGAGATGCAAAGGAACAGGTGCTCCTCCACCCAACCGCCGCAGAGAGCAGACTCCAGAGCCGACTCCACCACTGCCCGGCACGCCACCCGCCCCAACCAGTGACACTTCCAGAGTTCAACCTTCTCAAATCATCAATTTGCCCGCCGGATATACTTATTCGCATACAGCTCTTCCCTCTGCGGAATTTTTCTATGATGAGGAAACCAAGCACGATACCGATTTTGATCCAGATATGCTCACTGATGAAGGTTAGTACACTCTCTGTGGTGTGGTAATGCACCTAACAATCATTGTGAAGACAAGAGCAGCGGATTGAGCGATCCTGCAACTGATGACGAGCATTGAGTGAAAGACATGGGATTTTGGAGATTATTATTAAATATATCTATGTATCATTAAAGAACAACATAGTGATCAAGAAGAAAGTAAATGAAAACGCCAGAAAGGCAGCCAAAACGATTTGAATGATGGACTGTGCCAAATTAAATAATTGCATATTGCGGATACAGCCATGGCAAAATGAGCGTCAACGGAGTGTCAACAATTTTTGGTCATGCGTCCTGGGAAAATCACCCCTCCAATAGGTTGTAGTCAGTCATAAAGGAATTATTGGCTGCCTTTATAGGCAAAACAGATTGCAAGACCAAATATCGTTGACACTCTGTTGACGCTCTGTTGACGCTCTGTTGACACTCTGTTGATGCTCATTTTCAGGATGTGGTTGGGCGCATAAGTATGCTTGTTTTGCACATCACGGCGGCTAATATGTCGAAAATGAACCATGACGTACCAATGTCAATATTTTACGATTAACAGTAGCATATATGAATGTGACCATAAATGTGAAACCCAAACCGCAGAACCAGAGATTTGAACCGATGGGTTTAGCCAAACCCGGCGAAACCCGCGGGTTGACAGGTATAGGTCCATGTTTGGCCCGCCAAGAGTCATCCGGTCGGGTTTTTCGACTGGTCTGGAACCGAACCCACCCGTTTTTGCAGTCCAAACCCGGACCGCTGGCCGGTTACCCGGAACCATTGCTAACACTACCGATGGCTTGCAGCCCCCATGCCGAGGAGTAGGTCTAGCCCCGGCAGTGATGCCAGGCATCGGTATCTGGATGTGATACTCTCTCCTTTTCCATATATTTGACTGTCTTTCTCTCTCTCTTTGCTCTTTAGACAATCGCATCTGTACGATAGTGAATTCAATATCTCCTTTTGTACTCGATTGATCTCAACATGATGCAGCTAGTCTTTTGCACCCTCTGGCAGCGACCTTCACCACCCTTTGCAAGTATTGAGAGGATTCCTCTGGCTATGAATGAAAGGCATCGGCAACTGAGCAGTATAAGGTTACACGGCAGAAAAAGAGAGTTCTTGAGAATCAACTAACTTAGTGGATGTACAGTTCTTATTTACAAATTCTGATATCATTAGACTTTTAGACGAAAGTTATTCATCAGCAACAACCCTGGTTTCCGTCTGAAACACCCGGGTGTTCCGGACGGCTCTGATGGCTCTGGCGGAACCTCGTACCCTCTGACGGAGAATCAGACGCGACCCGTCGCCCAAGCGACGGGTCGC
>Ga0307515_10011130_pt1 | contig 17107 bp, 18 predicted proteins | sample 17_EM_MG_FD_194513 | JGI IMG/M metagenome (GOLD analysis project Ga0307515, IMG submission 194513) | Populus trichocarpa ectomycorrhiza microbial communities from riparian zone in the Pacific Northwest, United States - 17_EM | ecosystem: Host-associated > Plants > Roots > Unclassified | place...
GCTAGTTTACAGCGCAAATACTTTTAAATCCCTTCTTTCAATATCCCCAGCACGCTTTCGGTAACACAAACGCCTCCTCCGAAGCGGGATGCAAAAGTAGGAAAAAATCCAACAACCACAAACACAAAGATGGTTTTATTTGACAAGAAGTTGCTAAGTGTATGATTTACACCGAGAAAAAATTTATGAGAGATAATGTAGGTTGGCAAATTGAGGGGAACAAGGTTATGATGTGCACTGGTTTTGCCTCCTAAACCCGACATCAACGAAAATACTTTTGCGGGCAAGAAAAATAAGTTATGCTTAGTGCGACAACGCAAAAGATTGTAGTGATTGGCGGGACTTTCTGTTTTTATATATGTAGAAATTGGCTTTTCTAATACTGACCTATACTTAATAATACCAAAGTACAAGCTTCAACAGGTTCTATATTATGTAAGTCGAGCATTTTTTCGAAAGCAGGATTTTCTGTACCTGGGTTAAAAATTACTCTTTTAGGCTTAGTTTCTAATATATAATCGTAATAGTTGTTTTGTAAGTCTGGCCCTATATATAAGGTTATCGTATCTATATCATTGTAAGGGGCATCAGGTTTTTCGATTTTAACACCTGCTACTTCGCCTTGCTTAATGCCTATGTTTATAATAGGGTGTCCTTTAGCGGTCAACATGTGAGCTGCTCTATAAGCATATCTATCTGCGTTTGGAGTTGCTCCTATGATTAAAGTCTTTTTCATATTGTATTTGATTACACCGAATTTTGGATGATTGCACAGATTGCCATTGATTTCGCTAATTAGGTTTTAAAATTTTAACAATAAAGCGATTTGACCTGAATGATAAGCGTGATGTTGAATTAATCCGTTAATGAGTTGGGCATTATTAACTCCAGACCCTAAAGAAGGATTTCGTTCATCTTTTACCTCATTTGACCAGTTAGAAGAATTTAAATTGCCTAAAGTTCCAATTAGCTTTTGATTGGCAGACTTAAATTGGTTCAAAATTTCATCCCATTCGGTTTCTGACATTTCTGTAGGGACTGGCCAATCTCCCTTTAAGGGTTCCTTTGCAATTCCCCCATTTATTCTGTCCAGCACTTCTTCTGTCCAAGATGTTAAATGCAAAACAAGCTCTGCAATGGAATGTGCGTTAGGTATTGGGTGGGTGAAAACTTTTTCTGCATTAGCTGTTTCAAGCAAACTCAATGCATTGCCACCGTGCCAAGCATCGCCATTGTATGCTTTTTGGAGTTCGTCTACTAAATTTATCATAAATAGGATAATTTATAGTTATAACGTTTGAAATTATTAATTGTTTAAAATGGCATTTGCACAATTTACACCATCAATAGCCGCAGAAACTATTCCACCTGCGTAACCTGCACCTTCTGCACAAGGATATAAACCATTAATTTGTGGATGTTGGTAGGTTTCCTTATCTCTAGGAATACGAACAGGCGAAGAAGTTCTACTTTCTACGCCAACCAAAATAGCTTCATTGGTATAATAACCTTTCATTTTTTTGCCGAACAATGGTAATGCTGCTTTTAAGCTTGAGGCTACAAACTCTGGCAGGATATTATCTAACATTACACTTTTTGTACCTGGCAAGTAAGAGTTTTTCGGCAAATCGATGGACAATCTGTTTTCTACAAAATCTATCATCCGCTGTGCTGGAGCAACAAGATTACTGCCACCAGCTTCAAAAGCGAGTTGTTCTATTTCAGATTGAAAGTTTAGCATTCTTAATGGGTCGTAACCCTGTACATCATCTAAAGTTATCTGAACCACTGTGCCAGAATTAGCAAAAGGATTGTTTCGTTTGGAAGGAGACCAACCATTTACCACAATTTCGTCTTGTCCGGTAGCGCAGGGAGCAATTATCCCTCCTGGACACATACAAAACGAAAATACGCCTCTGGTTTTGACCTGCTCTACCATACTATAATATGCAGGTGGCAAAAACTCACTTCTTATATCGCAATGATATTGTGCACTATCTATAATTTGCTGGGGATGCTCTATCCTTACGCCTAATGCAAAAGGTTTAGCTTCAATTAAGATATTCTTTTGATGAAGTAATTCATAGATATCCCTTGCCGAGTGACCAGTTGCCAAGATAACTGAATCTGATAGCAATTCTTGTTCTTGATTAATGATTATACCTTTAATCTTACCCTCATCTATTATAAAATCGGTTAGCTTAGAATCAAAAAGCACTTCGCCTCCAGCATTCTGAATTGTTTCTCGAATGGCAGTAATGATATGAGGCAATTTATTTGTGCCGATGTGTGGGCGAGCATCAATTAAAATATCTTGGTCAGCACCATGTTGTACAAAAATTTGCAAAACCTTATTGATATCTCCTCTTTTATTAGAACGGGTGTATAATTTACCGTCAGAATAAGTGCCGGCACCGCCTTCGCCATAACAGTAATTAGATTCAGTATTTACCAATCCTTGCTTATTAATTGCTGCTAAATCTCTTCGGCGCTGTTTAACATCCTTACCCCTTTCTACTACAATTGGCTTTAACCCATTTTCGATACATTGTAAAGCAGCAAATAATCCTGCCGGGCCAGCGCCAACAATGATAACTGTTTTCGCATCGTTAAGTTTTTTATATATAATAGAAGGGTTTTCTTTAAAAGGAACTTCATCTATATATGCTCTTACTTGTAAACGATAGATTACTTTACGCGAACGAGCATCTATGGAACGTTTTAATACTTCGTGATGTTTGATTGTAGAAATATCTACCTTTAAAGCTCTAGAAAGGTTTTGAAGAATGATTTGCACATTAGCAATATGCTCTGGAGCAATGGTGATTTCGATTTCTTTTTGCATGGTTATGTCGAGTTTTTATCTCGAATAGTGCAAAAATACAGTTTTCAAATTACAGTTGACAGTTTTTGACAAGATTTGCGAGTGGGCTTTATTTACTATATTAGTGAAGCCTTTATGGCAACTTGTCAGTATTTTGTCTTCTTTAGTAACAAGGTATGAATATTGATATCTAAATTGAAATAGAAACCTAAAAAACAAAAATAGAAATGAAAAAATCACTAATCTTTGGAATAATTGGAGTTGTAGTTTTAATAGCACTAATTGGTGGATGCAGTGGATATAACAATTTAGTTAAGCTAGATGTTGATGTTCAGACTAAATGGAGCCAAGTAGAAGCGCAATACCAACGTAGAGCAGATTTGATACCTAATTTAGTAAGTACCGTTAAAGGTGCGGCCAAATTTGAGCAAGGAACTTTAACCGCAGTTATTGAAGCTCGTGCAAGTGCAAGTAAAATTACAATTGACCCAGATAAATTGAATGCTGAAAATATTGAGAAATATCAACAAGCTCAGGGTCAAATCACGCAAGCACTAGGGAAATTAATGGTATTGACTGAAAACTATCCTGAATTAAAAGCTACTCAACAATTCAGTGACCTTTCTGCTCAACTAGAGGGTACTGAGAACAGAATTACAGTTGCTCGTAAAGATTTTAATGAATCTATACAAGCTTATAATACAAAAGTTAGGTCATTCCCTAACAATTTAACTTCTGGCTTATTCGGTTTTGCACCTAAAGCAGGATTTAAAGCTGATTCTGGAGCAGAAAAAGCACCAACTGTAGCATTTTAGTTGTAAAATAACATAATTAGGGTAATGTGTGTTTTAATTACAGAACACATGTTACCCTTTAATTTTATAAAAACATTTATATGCCTTTTTTCACAACAGAAGAACAAGAATTAATAGCCAATGCCATTGCAGATGCTGAAAAAGCAACTTCAGGAGAAATTAGAATAGCTGTTGAAAAAAACTGCCATGGCAGTGCTTTCGAAAGAGCGACCGAGTATTTTGCAGAATTAGGAATGGATAAAACATCGCAACATAATGGTGTACTTATCTATCTAGCTTATGCTGATCATAAATTTGCCATTATTGGCGATAGAGGAATTGATACAGTTGTACCTGATGATTTTTGGGAAACTACACAAGTTGCCATGAAAGCACATTTTTTAAGTGGCAATATTGCTGATGGAATTATCGCTGGCGTAGCACTTGCAGGTGAGAAATTAGCTCTATTTTTCCCTTACCAAAGTGGTGACGTAAATGAATTGCCAAACGACATTATTTATATGGACCACGATGAAACCAAATAAAATGAAAAAATTAGCACTCTTACTGTTCTTAACATTTGGATACTATATTGTTGGCGCACAAGAATTTCCGGCAAAACCGAATACATTAGTTAACGATTATACCAACACTTTAACTGCTGGTCAAATTCAACAATTAGAGCAAAAACTGGTTGCATTTGATGATTCTACTTCAAATCAGATTTCGGTGGTACTGGTAAAAACAGTTGGAGATTATGACATTAACGAATATGCGCTTGAACTTGGGAGGAAATGGGGTATTGGGGGGAAGGGAAAAAACAATGGTGTAATTTTATTGATTGCCATAGGCGATAGAAAATTATCTATCCAGACGGGATATGGTTTAGAAGGAGCATTACCTGATATATATACCAAGAGAATAATAGAGAACGACATTAAACCTCTTTTTAAAACAGGCGATTATTATGCTGGAATTGATGCAGGAACAAATTCGATAATCTCCCTTATCAAAGGCGAATATAAAAACGACAACCCGAAATCTAAATCAAAAGGTGGTAGAGGAGCTGCGGGTTTTATTGTACTTATTATCATTATTATCATTGCTATAGTTATAAGAAAAGGCGGTGGTGGTGGCGGAAGCCAGGTTATTGGTGGACGTGGTGTTGCTGAGGCACTATTATTTGGTGCTTTGTTAGGTGGTAGCGGGCGTAACTCTGGCGGAAGTGGCTTTGGTGGAGGATTTGGAGGTGGAAGTAGCGGAGGAGGATTTGGCGGATTTGGAGGTGGAAGTTTTGGTGGTGGTGGTAGTAGTGGTAGTTGGTAGATTGAAATTACAATTTTAGATTTACCTACAAGTCAAAAACAGCCATAAATATGTACAGAAGAGATTTAATTACAGCAGAAATAGAAAAACTTGCTCAGGTTTTAGCCAGAATAATGGGGCTAAAACTTGAGCTAAAGTTGGAGGAAGCAGAATTACTTTTTGACGAAACAATGTTGAATAGCTTTTCACTACCTACTTCTATTTTATACAGTGAGAATAATTCTTCCTTTGAAAAATGGTTAAATGAGATTGACCTTCCTGCTGAAAAGTTAGATTCTTTAAGTGAATTCTTGTATTATCAATTAGGCACTAGCCAAGAACAAAATCAAATTATCGCACCAAAATTGAATATGATATACGAACATTTATCAAACAAGCATAAAATTGTGCATTTGGTAAATATGCATCGTCAAAAAATCATTCAGCAATATTTATAAATACATGGAAATTTTAAAGTGGCAAAAAATTGCTTCAAAATATTTAGTTAAAGAAAAGTGGGCTACCTTAAGAGTTGATACGTGCAAATTACAAAATGGAGCTATTAAGGATGATTATTATGTTCTCGAATACCCTAATTGGGCAAACGCAGTTGCATTAACAAAAGAAGGAAAGATTATTCTAGTGAGACAATATCGTTTTGCTGCAGATATTATTTCTTTAGAAATTCCTGGTGGAGTAATTGATGACGGGGAAGAACCAGAAGCTGGAATTATTAGAGAGCTACAGGAAGAAACGGGTTATAGTTTTGAAAGTTGCGAGTTGATTGCTACACTATATCCTAATCCTGCGACATCAACAAACAAGACTTTTACTTATCTACTAAAAGGTGGTGTTAAAACTCACGAACAACATTTAGATGAACATGAGATTTTAAATGTTGAAGAATACACGATTGAAGAAGTTAAACAACTTTTAAAGGATAATAAAATTGACCAAGCTTTACATGTTGCTGGTTTGTATTATGGTCTGATGTATCTGTAGTAATCGAAAGAAATTGAAAAAGCCCTTTTTGACTTATCAAAAAGGGCTTTTTTGTTTTACAACCGTTGACTGAAGTCAACGGCAATGAATCATTACATTAACTCATTTTCAGTTTTTTCTGAATATCGTTAACATAAGCTTTGAATTTTTTATCTGTTTCAATTAAATCTTCAACTGTTTGGCAAGCATAAATTACCGTAGAGTGGTCTCTACCTCCAAAAAATGCACCTATTGTTTTTAATGAAGATTTAGTATGGCTTTTAGAGAGATACATTGAGATTTGACGAGCCTGTACAATTTCGCGTTTACGAGTTTGTGATTTCACCATATCAACAGGAACTTCGAAGTATTCGCAAACCAATTTCTGGATGTACTCCATTGAAATTTCTTTCGAAGTATTTTTGATAAAGTTCTTCAACATCTGTTTAGCCAAAGCTAAATCGATATCTTTTTTATTCAATGTAGATTGTGCTAATAAAGAAACCATTGCTCCTTCAAGTTCACGTACATTGTTATCAATATTGTGTGCTACGTATTCTACAACATCGCTTGGCAACTCAATGCCATCAGCATACATTTTCTTTTTCAAGATAGCGATACGAACTTCCAAATCTGGTACTTGCAAATCTGCAGATAATCCCCACTTGAAACGACTTAATAGTCTTTCTTCTAAACCAGCTAAATCTTTAGGCGCTTTATCTGATGTTAAGATAACTTGTTTACCCGATTGATGTAAGTGATTAAAGATATGAAAGAAAATATCTTGAGTTTTTTCCTTACCAGCAAAGTTATGTACATCATCCATGATTATTACATCCATTGCTTGATAGAAGTTCACAAAATCATTGATTGTGTTATTCTTTAATGAATCTACAAACTGCTGGCAAAATTTCTCACAAGAAACATAGATAACCAATTTATCTGGCATACTACGTTTAATCTCATTACCAATTGCTTGCGCCAAATGCGTTTTACCTAAGCCTACACCGCCATAAATCATTAATGGATTAAAAGAAGTACCTCCTGGTTTTGCCGCTACAGCATATCCCGCAGAACGAGCTAATCTATTACAATCTCCCTCAACATAGTTTTCGAAAGTGTAATTTGGATTTAACTGAGGATCTACAGTTAGTTTTTTCAATCCAGGTATAATAAAAGGGTTTTTGATATCCTTATTTATTGATACAGGAATTGGCATTGATTGCATTTTTGCTTCTGCCCCGTTTCCGTTTGAGGGCATATTTGTTGTGTAAGGAGAGCCAGTGTTCGACGATTTGTCGACCACTATGTTATACTCTAATCTTCCTTCGTCTCCCAATTGCTTTTTTACTGTTTTACGAAGCAAGCCCACATAGTGTTCTTCTAGCCATTCGTAAAAAAATAAACTAGGCACCTGGATGGTTAAAACTTTCCCTTCTAATTTAAGTGCTGATATTGGTTCGAACCAGGTTTTGAAACTTTGGTTCGGAATGTTATCCTTAATTATTTGGAGACAGTTTTTCCATACTTCGGTACAAGTTTTTTCCATTGTTAATCGTTAATTTGTTGGTTTTCAGTTCTAATAAGGACATTACGGATGTGCCCTTTTGGAACATCGAATATTCAAAAAATTATCAACAAAAAGAACATTTTTTTTAATTAATTTGTAAGTAGTTCAGAAGCAGTATCATAAACTACTTAACCTAAATTTTTTGTGTTGATAACTATTTTTTAACCGCAAATTAATATTCTCCAAACACGTTTCTTAAACAATCTGCTATTTCGCCCAATGTTGCATATTCTTCTACTGCAATAAGAATAAATGGCATCAAATTGTCATTGGATTTGGCAGCTTCTGTTAAGTTCTTTAACGCTAAAGAAACCTTTTCATTATTCCTTTCTGCTTTGAGCTTATTTATTTTTTCTGTTTGGATAATCCTGATGCTTTCATCTATGGTTAGGGTATCAGTAATAACTTCTGTTTCTTGGGTAAATTTATTAACGCCAACGATGATTCGCTCTGCACTCTCTACCTCTTTTTGATATTGGTAAGCAGAGTTTGCAATTTCCTGTTGGATGTATCCATTTTCAATTGCATTAACAGAACCACCCATTGCATCTATCTTATCTATATATATAAGTGCTGCAGTTTCAATCTCATCTGTCAGTGTCTCGATAAAATAAGAACCTGCCAATGGATCTACCGTATCAGTTACCCCACTTTCAAAAGCTATAACCTGTTGTGTACGCAATGCGATTTTTGCCGCAGCCTCAGTTGGCAAAGACAAAGCCTCATCGTAACCATTCGTATGTAAAGATTGCGTTCCACCTAAAATTGCAGCCATTGCCTGATTAGTAACTCTAATTACATTGTTTAGTGGTTGCTGAGCTGTAAGCGTTGAGCCTCCAGTTTGCGTATGAAATCTCAACATCATTGCTTTTTCATCAGTTGCACCAAGGGATTTTGTGATGTTTGCCCACATCCTTCTGGCTGCCCTAAACTTGGCAATCTCTTCAAAAAAATTATTGTGGCAATTGAAAAAGAATGATAATCGCTTTGCAAAAACATTAATATCTAATCCTTTTTCTAACGCAGCGTTTAAATAAGCTTTGCCGTTTGCTAAAGTGAAAGCTAATTCTTGCACAGCGGTAGAGCCTGCTTCACGAATATGATAACCAGAAATTGAAATGGTATTCCATTTTGGAACTTCTTTACTACAATACTCAAAAATATCTGTAATGATACGCATTGATGCTTTTGGTGGATAAATATAGGTTCCTCGAGCAGCGTACTCTTTTAATATATCGTTTTGGATTGTTCCTGATATTTCTTTTAAATCTGCTCCTTGTTTTTTAGCTAATGCAATATACATTGCCAATAAAATAGACGCTGTGGCATTAATAGTCATTGAGGTTGTTATCTTCTTCAACTCTATACCATCAAAAAGTATTTCAATATCTTTTAATGAATCTATGGCCACACCAACTTTACCTACTTCGCCATCAGCCATTTCGTGATCAGAATCGTAACCTATTTGTGTTGGCAAATCGAATGCAACAGATAAACCCATTGTGCCTTGTGCCAACAAGTAATGATAACGTTTGTTGGATTCTTCGGCAGTTGAAAACCCAGCATATTGCCTCATTGTCCACAAACGCCCACGATACATATCTTTTTGTATGCCTCTGGTAAATGGAAATTCGCCTGGAGTTTCTGTTAAGGGTTTTGCAGAGGTATAAATATCCTTTATTTCAATTCCAGATGTTGTGGTAAATTTCTTGTTCATAATTTTCGGTTAACTGTAGATGGGATTAATTGTTTAACTGTTCAATTAACCAGTTTAAACGATTTAAAACAATTTATGTATATCTTTTTTAAGATGGTCTATTGTTAAATCATAAGGATTATCTTCTATCCCACTCATGTGCTGCAAAACTTTTTTACTGATATCTATACCAGTCGCCGTTTCTGGCAAACCTTGCACAACATTATTAATCATCGCAATGGTATCATCCTTTAATTTACGAACCACATTCCAGCTCAATGAATCAACATAAAGTTGTTGAGCAATGTTATGTTGATATTCTGATTTGATATCATTTAAGATTACGGCTTGCAATTCTCTAACACCAATACCTTGCTGATGCAGTCTAACTAAAAGATTTGCTGGATTAATTCGCTCTGTAAAAACAATTAACCTTTCATAGGCCTGCAAACGGAGAGGGAAAAGCGAGACTCTGCCATCCTTATTCGCTTCTAAAGTTTTAAATCTGAAATAATTCTGAATATCATTCTTTAATAAAAAATAAGCAGCAGCAACAGTTATTATTCCGCCTAATGCGAAAATAGCAACTTGTGTAAAAAAGTGTGTGATGTTCATTATACTTTGTTTGGATACCGTAATATTAATAAGTGTAACGAACAAAAATGTACATTAATATTTATATTTGTTGGTACTAATTTTAAAAATATGAGTAACACGGTAGAAACTACTTTTGCACCTGTATCTTTTACAGAAACTGCGGTTAAGGAACTTTTGAAACTTAAAGACCAACAAGAAATAGCTGATGATTTTGGATTAAGAGTTGGAGTTGAAGGCGGTGGCTGCTCTGGTATGAGCTATGTTTTAGGTTTTGACCAGAAGAAAGATGGCGACCAAGAATTTATAGTAGACGGGATTAAGATATTTATGCATAAAGCACATCAAATGTATTTATTAGGAATGCAGGTTGATTGGCAAGATGGTTTAAACTCACGAGGATTTACTTTTAGCAATCCAAATGCCGCTAGCTCTTGTGGTTGTGGAACGAGCTTCTCGGTTTAAACACATTATATTTGTAACATTTTAACAGGTCTCGTTGTCTTAACAGCGGGACTTTTTATTTTTACTCCTAACTAGTATTATATTTCCATCAAATGACTTATACCGAAAACGTAAGACTTGCACTACAATCTATTAAAAGTAATCGCCTTCGCACCATTCTTACTGCGTTAATTATTGCGATTGGCTTGTCTGCTTTGGTTGGGATTTTAACGACTATTGATGCCATAAAGACCAGTATGACTGAAGCCTTTTCGAGTATGGGAGCTAATTCATTTAACATCAGAAATAGAGGAAGTGGCATAAGAATTGGAAATGGAAAAAGACCAAAGCCATTTAAATCAATTCGTTATGAAGATGCGATGAAATTTAAAGAGCGATTAAATGCACCTGCAAATGTTTCGGTAAGTGTATTTGCAAGTGGGGGTTCAACAGTTAAGTATCAGCAAGAAAAAACAAATCCTAACATTAATGTACAAGGTATTGATGAAAATGGTCTAGGCTCACAAGGATTAAATCTTTCTTTAGGAAGGAATTTCACAAATACTGAAGCTTCTTCTGGCAACAATATTTGTATAATAGGAAGTGAGATTGCAAAAACGGTTTTCAAGAAAGAAACTCCTCTAGATAAAGTAATTAATGTAGGCAATAACAAATTTAAAGTTATTGGCGTATTGGCAGAAAAAGGTTCTGGAATGGGCGCAAATACAGACAGAGCTGTTTATGTACCTCTTTATAAAGCAAAGCTGATTAATTCAAATTCAAATCCATCTTATACCATCACTGTTAATGTGCCAAGTAAAGAATTAATGGACAACGTGATTGGCGAGGCAACATCTGAATTTAGAAATATAAGAAAAGTTAAAATTGGTCAGCCAAATAATTTCGAAATAACTAAAAGTGATTCTGTAGCAGAAACATTGGACGAAAATCTAAAGTATGTCGTATGGGGCGGTATTGCAATAGGTGCCATTACTCTTTTGGGCGCATCTATAGCGTTAATGAATATCATGTTGGTTTCCGTAACTGAGAGAACACGTGAAATTGGAATTAGAAAAGCTATTGGAGCGAACCCATCTGTAATTAGAAAACAATTTTTAATTGAAGCAATTGTAATTTGCTTACTTGGAGGGTTTTTTGGTATCCTGTTAGGTGTTGGTATTGGGAATTTAATTTCTCTATCCATGGGTGGATCATTTTTAATGCCGTGGGCATTTATTTTGATAGGCTTTGCCTTATGTGTTGGGATAGGAATACTTTCTGGTTATTATCCAGCTAAAAAAGCTTCGAAACTAGACCCTGTTGAAGCATTGAGATACGAATAGGCAGTTTGTTCTGGAGGGATGCCTTTGGCGCAATTTACAGTTAGCAGTACTTTAAAACTATAACATTAAGTTATTTATTTGAGGCTGCGCCAGTAAATTTTGCAGCCTTTCTGAATTTAAGGATTCTTTTAAAGCATCTGCATGGCGAAGATGGTGCATGTCGGTCCCTAGAAAATTTACGCAATAATTATCTAACAGTTCTTCTGCTGTTGATTTACTATGCTTACCATAATATCCTGTTAAGGAAATGGTATTTAATTGCAATAAACAACCAGTCTCTCTAATCTGTTGATGACTTTCGATAGAGTTGTAATAATAAGGATATCTCTCTGGATGCGCCAACACGGGCTGGTATCCTGCATCTTGAATTTTAGCAATAATTTCAAATAAATTGTGGGGAGCATTAATGTAAGATAATTCAAAAAGAAGGTAATTATCGCCAAAGGTTAGCACTTCTTTCTTTTCTATTTTACTTTCAAAGGTTTCATCTAAATAATATTCGGCTGCTGCATGAACTTCTAAATCTATATCATTTTGTAATAGCCCTTCTCGTAACACATCTAGCGCTCTATTAATTGTGGCAGGTGTATTACGGAAATAATCAGCCATGATATGCGGTGTAGCAATTAATTTTCTAAAACCTAAGGCTTTAAATCGCTTGGCAAGCAATATCGAATCATCAATGTTCTTGGCTCCATCATCAATCCCTGGCAAAATATGTGAGTGCATATCTGTTCCAATGACTGAAAAATCAAATTCTGGTTCTTTTTTCTTTTTAAACCAATTGAACAAAATTACCTCCCTTTATATTGATTGTCATAGTAAGCTTGATAATTACCTGAAGTTACATTATTTAACCAATCCTCATTTTGTAAATACCAATCCACCGTTTTTGCCAAGCCTTCTTCAAACTGTAAACTTGGAACCCAATCTAATTCTTTTTGAAGTTTGGTTGAGTCAATTGCATATCTGAGATCATGTCCTGCCCTATCGGTTACAAATGTGATTAGTTTGGCCGATTCTCCATTAGCTCTTCCAAGTTTGGTATCCATGATACTACATAACAAATAGATTAAATCAATATTTTTCCATTCATTGTGTCCACCGATATTATAAGTTTGCCCAGTTTTAGCCTGATGAAAAATCACATCAATTGCTCTTGCGTGATCTTCTACCCAAAGCCAATCCCTAACATTTTCGCCTTTGCCATAAACCGGAACAGGTTTATTATTTTTAATGTTATTTATAGCTAATGGAATTAATTTTTCAGGAAAATGATGTGAACCGTAATTATTAGAACAATTAGAAATAACCACATCTAAACCGTAAGTATCATGATAAGCACGTACAAAATGATCAGAGCTAGCTTTTGAAGCCGAATATGGACTATGTGGATCGTAAGCTGTAGATTCTGTAAACATTCCTGTTTCACCTAAAGCTCCGTACACTTCATCTGTAGAAACATGGTAAAAACGTTTAGTTGCATAATTGCCTTTCCAAAATTCTCTTGCAGCATTTAAAAGATTAACGGTGCCAATAACATTAGTCATTACAAATGCGGTTGGGTCTACAATAGAACGATCTACGTGAGATTCCGCAGCTAAATGAATAACTGCATCAAAATTTTCTGCTTTAAAAAGATTGTTAATTTCTGTTGCATCGGTAATGTCGGCTTTTACAAACCTGTAGTTATTTTTATTTTCTACGTCAGTAAGATTGGCCAAATTTCCTGCATAAGTAAGTGCATCTAAATTTACTATCTCATATTGTGGATAGTTATTAACAAACCTTCGAACAACGTGCGAGCCTATAAAGCCAGCACCACCTGTAATTAAAACCTTTTTCATCCTATAAATTTTCAGGCAAACCTAGCTCAATAGCCATATTTGCCATATTTCCTGCATGTACTTTTTTTAGTAAACTGTTCATTTCATTCCTCAAATCAAACTGTAAATCTTCATGCAATTTCTCAAATTTGCGCATGGTGATCAAGGTCGATTTTATAAAAAACTTTGCGAAAAGTTCATCATAATTTTTATAGGAAGAGAAAATACCAGACTTAAACTCAGTTATGGTATTGTTATATAAAAACAATCTCAGATCTACATCCTCAAAACCTGCTTTAGTAACTCTAAAATTATGATTAACTGCTTTTGCCAATTTACGTAAATTAGTTAAAACATCTTTAGCATTTACACTTTTTGCAGATTTAAAACTTTGTAAATTTTGAGTAATGAGTTGTTTAATATCACTTACTCTATCTCTTAGATTGCTTTCATCTTCAAGTAATAAAAAGTGCAAATGTTCTGTAAGTACTTTATCTTTTGCTACCAAACGAAGTAAGAGTTTATCCTTTTCCTTTGGAGGCAAAGCTAAAATCTCAACCTTTAAATCTTTGTGCTCACTTAATTTCATTTAATTAACCTATATTTTAATGGTAAATGAGCTATTTTGAACCTTTTGTATTAGCAATAATTATTTATGATTGTCATCTAGAAAGGATTATCCTTCAAATATTTTTCCCAATTCCATGCAGAACTCATCATTTCTTCAATACCAAGTTCAGCTTTCCAATTTAGTTCTTTATTAGATTTTTCTACATCTCCATAAGTTTGCTCCACATCTCCTTCTCTTCTCGCTCCAATTACATAATTCAATTTTTCGCCAGTGGATTTTTCAAATGCATTTATGATTTCTAATACAGAACTGCCCTTTCCAGTTCCAATATTATAAACCTCGTAGTTATTATCACTTTGCGATTCTAATTTTTTAATCGCAGCCACATGAGCTTTGGCTAAATCTACAACATGAACATAATCTCTAATTGCCGAACCATCTGGCGTATTATAATCATCTCCAAAAACAGTTATTGCCCCTCTTTTACCAATTGCAGATTGCGTGATAAAAGGTACTAGATTTTGTGGCACTCCTATAGGTAATTCGCCAATTAAAGCAGATTTATGCGCACCAACTGGATTAAAATATCGCAATGCGATTACTTTTAATTCTGGCGTTACTGCACAAGTTTCTTGCAAAATCTCTTCTGCAATTTGTTTAGTGTTACCATAAGGTGATTCTGCCTTTTTTACAGCCGCAAATTCTGTTACAGGTAGGCTATCTGGCTGACCATATACCGTGCAAGATGAAGAAAAAACTAATTTAATTTTGCTATTAAAAGCAGTTATAATATTAATTAGCGAGTAAAAATTATTACGATAATATTTTAAAGGTTGTTGTACCGATTCGCCTACAGCCTTAAATGCAGCGAAGTGAATTACCCCATCAATATCTTTGTGTTGGCTAACAAATGAATTAACTGCTTGTTCATTACATAGGTCTAATTCTACAAATTCAGGTCTTTTTCCTGAAATTTTTTCAATTTGATCCAACATCTTAGGATCTGAGTTTGAAAAATCGTCTACTACAACCACTTCGTATCCAGCATTAAAAAGCTCTACAACAGTATGAGACCCAATATATCCTGCTCCACCAGTAACTAATATTTTTGCCATTATTTTCTAATTAAAATTGAGATTATTTTACAATCGACAAATCGCCTTTTAAATTCAAATACCTGCAATCTTTATATAATATTAGAAGGTTTTAAATTTATTGATTTATCTTGCGACGAAGATAAGAAATAAGACGCAAAATGCTTTGGATTTATAATATTGGAATTGTAATGTATGGCTTAATAGTAAAGCTAACATCACTTTTTAACGAAAAAGCAAAGCTTTTTGTAAATGGAAGAAAAAACATCTTTGAAAACATAGCCCAAAAAGTGAATGTTAAAGACAGGCCAATTTGGTTTCACTTTGCGTCTTTAGGAGAATTTGAGCAAGGTAGGCCTGTTTTAGAAAAGTTAAAGACAGAAAATCCCTCTCAAAAAATAGTAGTTACTTTTTTCTCTCCTTCTGGCTATGAAATTAGAAAAAATTACACATTGGCGGATGTTTTTTATTTACCACTTGATACAGCTGCAAATGCAAGAAGGTTTATAGAATTAATTAATCCTAAATCGGCCATATTTACCAAGTATGAATTTTGGTTTCATTATTTCAAGGAATTACACAAAAAGCAAATTCCATTGTATTTAATATCGGGAATTTTTAGGCCAGATCAAGTATTTTTTAAATGGTATGGGGGCTTTTACAGAAATATCTTAAAATGTGTCACTCATTTTTTTGTTCAGAACGATGAGAGCGTTTCTTTGTTGAAAAGTATAGGAATTAATGAGGTAAGTTTAGCTGGAGACACTCGTTTTGATAGAGTTTTTGAAAATGCGCAACAACCTAAAAAGCTAGACCTAATTGAAGATTTTTGTGGCAACTCTGAGGTTTTTATTGCTGGTAGTACTTGGCCAGAAGACGAAAAATTATTGGTTTCGCTAACAGAAAAAAATCCCGATTGGAAATTTATTATTGCGCCACATGAAATTGGAGAAGCTCATATTCGAGAGATTGAAGTTTTATTTCCAAAAGCTATAAAGTTCTCAGTTCTCGATTCTCAGTTTGCACAAACCCCATCTCAAATCTTAATCATAGATAACATCGGGATGCTTTCTTCACTTTATCAATATGGCAAATTGGCTTATATTGGTGGTGGATTTGGAGTTGGCATCCACAACACTTTAGAAGCCGCAGCATTTGGCTTACCAGTAATTTTTGGTCCGAAGTATGATAAATTTCAAGAAGCAAAAGACTTAATAGCAATTGGAGCTGCAAAAAGTATCTCTTCTTCCGATGAGTTAATTGCTGCTTTTGAAGATTTTAAATCAAATGAAAAGGCATCCGCCGATGCGCAAAATTATGTGGAGCAGAAAAAAGGAGCTACAGAAATGATAATTAGTGCCTTAAATAAAAATTAAGCTTTAGCCATTTCTTCTAATGCCTCAATAAATTTAGGGTGGTCGTTTAAACTTTCTACCAACTGAACATGCTCGCCACCTAAGGTTTTAAACTCCTCATGATATTCTACTGTAATTTCATATAAAGTTTCCAGGCAATCTGCCACAAACGCCGGACTAAAAACTAATAAACGTTTCTTTCCTTCAGCGGCCAATTTCTTTAAAACATCTGTAGTATAAGGTTGTACCCATGGCTCTTTACCCAAACGAGATTGAAAACAAACCGTGTAATTTTCTTTCGATATGCCTAGTTCTTTTGCCAATAATCTTGCGGTATCATGTCCTTGTGCAGAATAGCAAAATTTATTGGTGTCATTTAAAGTTTCGCAACAATCTGAACTTTTTAAACAATAACTTCCTGTATGATCGCATTTAAGTAATTGTCTTTCTGGTAAACCGTGAAAGCTAAACAATACATGGTCATAACTTTCTGGCTGATGTTTCCTTGCATTTTCAGCAAAAACTTCAATCATTTGTTTATTATCATGGAATGAATTTATGAAAGATATAGGCGGAACAGTTTGCCATTTACTTACCAATTCCATTACTAATTGCATTACCGAGCCAGAACTCGCCGATGCATATTGAGGAAACATTGGGATAACCTTAATACTTTCTACTAAACCAGCTTTTAAATTAGCCAAAGCAGA
>Ga0307515_10011131_pt1 | contig 17106 bp, 20 predicted proteins | sample 17_EM_MG_FD_194513 | JGI IMG/M metagenome (GOLD analysis project Ga0307515, IMG submission 194513) | Populus trichocarpa ectomycorrhiza microbial communities from riparian zone in the Pacific Northwest, United States - 17_EM | ecosystem: Host-associated > Plants > Roots > Unclassified | place...
GAATTTGAGGTGGGCCGTGGCTCAAGCCCTGGCCACATACTACACCCTGCAGACGTAGCGAAATTAGGTGTGTGCTGCGCGCATACAGGGGGGGGGGACACTGGAGCCTGTACAGGCTGTATATATATTCATAAGCTTATAAATAATTCAATTCTTAAGGGAAAAAAAATATTCAATGCATATCATTCGTTATGAATGAATATATTCATAAAAATGAATGAATAAAAATATTCTTAAGACCACTGTTGGTAGCGGATTTACCGGCTTGGGTGTGCTTTCTCTAGGCGGTGCTGAGTTGTGTTGTGGGAGTGTGAGATGCTCGTACAACGACGGCAGAGAAGGGCGAATAGGCTGTTTGTACGTATGAGCTGTCTAGGAGATGATGTATCCCGAATTTATCTCGCTAGTACGGTACCGATATTTTACACGCCGTGTTCTATTTTTCCGGCCATTTATGGTTGTGCAATCATCCCAGAGCGGTTTTACTCTTGATGTCGGCAGGAGGTCAGGCACCGCACAGAGTGGGCACATTTATAGAACCTCAAGCTCGTGCTCCTTTGGTGGTCGAGATATTCGAATGACTAATGTGTATGAAAATCTGACTGAAATTTCTTTTCGAGATGTACCCTTTATGTCACTAGAAGAATGATGAAGGGATTTCATGCAACTTTTAATGGCCACGAATTTCTTATCAAGCACCGGGGATGATTTCACTATGGTAGCCTCGAAGTCTATCCCTATAGTTGTAGACTTGGTCGAAGGGTACAGAAGACTATCCATCGGAGCATGATTCGACGAAATCCGAACGGGGAGCGAACCTACCTCACTCTCGACACAAGGAATAGTGAACCAAGTTAATCATTTCCCCGGTAATCGTTCATGGTCGGCATTGGAGTGTTATTGTTGGTTGTAGAGATAGTCCATGAATGAACACCCTCGGCAGAGTCTTCGTCAAGCATACGACATAATCCAGTAAATGTGAAGATTGTATTTGGGTCATTATTCACTTCGTTGGTCCTTTCCACTAGTGTATGGGCGTCCTAGCGGTGACAGTGGTCTTTCTCCATCATTACAGATATCCAAGCCAAAGGTTCATTATCCGTTTCAAGCCTTGGGTACTTTCGGACGATATCAATCCATGAGTTAATTCAAGCTTAGTTGAGATGGCAACAGGAAGACATCGACCCATTCTGTTCTAGGTGAGCTAACATTTCTTGAACAGTCTCGGCCCGTAAAACAGTCCACATCTCGAAGAGGACGCATCCTAAAGACCAAATATCCGACAAGGAGTTCCGGCGAGAATAATCAGATACTTCCGGCGCGCAGTATCGAGGAGTTAGTGGCGTAGGGCCGGATGTAGTGTTATTGCCAAGATCTGTCCAGTCCAGTGAAACCCCAAAATCAGTCAGTAATACATGGTGGGCTTTAACGAGGACGTTTTGAGGTTTTGTATCCTTACATCGAATTCGATTATCGTGAAGGAAGCACAGAGCGGAGGTAAGATATCCAAAAAAGGTTCGAAGGAAGGATCGCCGTGCCTCTCCGAGGGAAGATTGATCCATAAACTCCCTAGGGTTGCAGTCGGCACGGGAGACATGATGATACCAACATACCTGGGGACTATATATGAATGTGTCTGTGAAAGCATCTCGAGGTTGGCCAACTCCCGTTCAAATGCCCGCAGGACTTCCTAGTCCTTTTTGAACGTCTGTCCTCTTGGTATAAGCTTTCGAGCGCATTCCCGGTGACATATTGTGCTAATTACGCGATCGACATATCCATAACCCTTCCCTAGCTCTGTGGCTTTCGTTAAGGGCACCTCGTCCGCTCTCTGGAAATGAAGATGTTTCCCATCTGCGTGTTCGGGATGGAGTGCTTTGGTGAGGACAAATCGCTGCGCTTCAAAGAATTCAATTCGTGCTGATGGACTTCGAAAGGCCTCTAGAAGGCTTTTTTGGGAGAAAGGAAACCATACATCGGAAATGCCTTGTGAAACAAAAGTGTCTATAAGTGGAAGCTCGTTCGCAATCCTTAGGACGCTATAGATACGAGGCATGCGACTCCATGTTTCATTCCCAGTGCGGCGAAGGGCTCAGCGATACCTCTAATGTCCAGTTCAGTGAAGGGTTCTCGATATCGGTGGTTGATGCCATTGACGGAGATGAAGCCAACGCAACGGATAGGTCGCGACAAGTAAAGGCATTAACAGTCTAGCAATTATACGCTGAAGTTTATTCCATCTCTTGCATTGATCTACAGATGGTTGCTTAAGATCAATATCAGTAGAAAGATAGAAAGGAAGCAGAAGGCGTTGTTAGCAACAAAGTTGCAGCCTCACTGTCTTGCCGCCGGCTTCCAGATGCGCTATTAACTAGTCTAGACAGGTGCATGATAAGTACGACAAAGCAAAACCGAACTCAATGGACTTTTTTCCGACTCAGCACTTGATTTCAACTGCTCGCATTAAATAGTAATTTTAATTTTCTGCATAGGATTTCCGATATGCTCGGATCATTTATGCTATGTTAGATGAGCTGAATAGTCTATCCTGAGTTGTGCCCAAATTCACATCTTCTGTAAGCGCCTGCTAATCACACCTTTTTACAACCTTCTTTCAGGCTTTCAAACCTATCCAGCTGGTTCCCCTCACGAATTCGTAGGTTTTCTACAGTATCAAGGCATTTCTGGCTATTCGTCTCTCATGCTGGATTTATCCAGGGTCTATCGTTTTTCGGATTTCGTGGATTCAGTCAATCTGCCTTCCTTGAAACCTTCCGTTTTAGTTGTATTATTTGGGATATAGTTTGCAGACCGAGGCGTGCTGGATCCGTCGTCCCAGAACTCGACATCGCCTTCAGTGCTCAAAGAGCCTCGCCTTACTAGTTGTCCCTTTTCTCGCATTAAATCCTCGATTGTTACAGGTTTGTCTGAGAATATCTATGGTATGTTAGTAGATGCGTTCTCAATTTAGCTCTGGATGGTTGGTGGTTGGAGGTGACAACCATCCAACACGTACCTTGAGATGATCGCTGATCAAGTGCTTGTTCTTGCACCCAGGGCATGTTATTAGGACTGTGCCATGATAGTACCCTTGTTTCGACACGCGGTGCGATGAGCGGGTTTGGCATTTTTTACAGGTGAAGGTCATTTCGTAGGCGGGGACTTGGTCCCGGTCGAGGCGAGATTCTGGGGCGGAGGTTGTAGAAGCGGAAGGTGCTTGAAATGCGGAGGGTGAAGCGGTGGACTCGTTGCGGATATTGGAGAAGATATGTCCTCGCGGTGATTCGGGCAACTTAGGCCCGCAAAGAGCGAAGGGCCGCGGAGTATGATAGAGGCATTTTGATGCAGGGACAAAGTGGGACGGGAGAGGTCGCGAATGGAACGCTGTGGAAGTGCGCGTGATGATGCGCAGCAGAGATTTCGATGATTGCATGTTGATGGAATAAGAAATGGAAAGGTGTTATACCCTAGAGAAACGGCTGGTTTGATGTGCTGCAAAGGCGATTTCGACAAGTTCAAGATGCCAATTTTAAGCCGCTTTGGTCATTTACGAACGCGGGCACGGCTGTTTCCGTTCCCCACGGCTTGCTTAGTTTCAGTTGCCTTTCACCCATTCTCTAAAAGATTTATTCACTCGCCCATAGAGATACACTCGGAATATGGATACACCTCTCCGTTATCTCATCCATGACTGAGGAACTACACGTCTTGAGACAACTCATCTTTGTTTTTGCTCCAATCCGCCGCCTTACTCCGCTGTCAGTCTGTCTAAAGACCACTGGAGCTTTCCTTACCCACCACTATAGCCCCGCCTTTCAAACATGATAGCCGGTAGAGGGAGACAAAAGATACGGCCCCCTCGAAGGGTAAGTCGCCTTCATTCATTTAAGAGAATCATCCCACCATCCCCACCCCGCCTCTTTGCCCTTCTGAGGCTGAACTGCACATATCTGTTCGCTTTCACGGTCCTAAATCTTCTACGTTTGTATAAGCTGACGATATGCAACGCTACAAGGGTCTTCATGGTGAAGAAATCGACTTCGAGAACACTTGGGGTATAATCGCGTCCGCATTCCGAGAAATTCACACAAAGAATGCCTCAAAGCTATCTTATGAAGAACTCTACCGCCACGCCTATAGGATCGTCTTAAAGAAGAAAGGCGAGGATCTTTACATGCGTGTCCGCGACTTCGAACACGACTGGCTAAGCAATGAAGTGCGGAGCACCATTCATACTTTGTTAACTACAAATCTGCTGGCGAGCTCTCAAAGCATAGGTGGCACAACTACAAATGAGAGAAGGTTTGCAGGAGAAAGGTTTATGAAGGGCTTGAAACAAGCGTGGCAGGACCATCAGGTCTGCATGAGCATGTTGGCTGATGTTCTCATGTACATGGTAAGGGGTGCCTAGCGAAGAACAACAATATAGATGGGGAAGCCTAATTATCGGACCAGGATCGAGTGTACTGTACCGACCATCGATGCCCTTCGATATATGCCACTGCTATGGTATTATTCCGCGATGACATACTTCGATCCGCCTCCTCTGACCCCAACGGTCTGGATATTCTTTCTATACTGAACCATGTCATTCTAGAGCAGATCCGCATGGAACGCGATGGCGATGTTATTGACAAACATCTAATAAAGGCCTGCGTATACATGCTTGAGGGCCTCTACGACTCGCAACTAGAGGCCGAAGAACATCGGCTCTACGTTACATCTTTTGAAGAAGATTTCCTAGCAAGCAGTCGAGACTTTTACAGGGCAGAGTCAGAACTCATGCTCAGGGAGTCGGATGCCGGGGCTTACTGTAGGCATACTCGGCGGAGAATATACGAGGAGCAGGACCGCTGTCGATCAACGCTCTCGGAGACCACCACGCCAAAAATTGAGAAGGTTGTAGAGGATGAGCTTATTAAAAACCGAATCCACGAGCTTATTGAGATGGAAAGCGGTGTGCGATATATGATTGACAACGATCGATTGGAAGAGCTCAATTTAATCTACAACCTCAATGCTCGCGTGGACAACAAAAAGGCGGAGTTGACGAAAGCGATACAAAAGAGAGTGGTGAATATGGGCACGGATGTGAATAATGCCGCGATAGTAGCATCACAAACTGCCCCACCTCCATCGGAAGGCCTCGACAAGGGGAAAGCCCCGGCGGAGAAGAACCTGAATCAACAGACGGTAGCAGCTATCAAATGGGTTGAGGATGTTTTACAACTTAAAGACAAATTTGACAGGATCTGGAGAGTGTCGTTTGATTCGGACCAGCCTCTCCAGACGGCACTAACTCGAAGTTTTGCCGATTTCATTAATGCATCATCCTTCCCACGGAGCTCGGAGTACATTTCTCTATTCATTGATGAAAACATGAAGAAGGGCATCAAAGGCAAGACCGAGAACGAAATTGATCTGGTGTTGGAGAAAGCTATCGTACTCTTACGATACGTGCAAGACAAGGATCTCTTTGAGCGGTACTACAAGAAGCACCTTTGCAGGCGACTGCTCATGAACAAGTCCATTAGCAACGACGTTGAGAAACAGATGATCTCGAGAATGAAGATCGAGCTGGGTAACAATTTCACTATGAAACTAGAAGCCATGTTCAAGGATATGACGATCTCTGAGGAACTCACGGCAGGTTACAAGGCTCATATTGCGCAGCTTGGTGATCCGGATCCAAAGCGCATCGAACTTTCCATCAATGTGCTAACAAGCATGACGTGGCCGTTGGAAACAATGGGTAGTTCAGGTGATAATGAGGAGGGCAGGATGCTCAAATGCGTCTTCCCATCAGCGATCGAGCGCATTAAGAAAGGATTCGAGAAGTTCTATGGCGAGAAACACTCTGGTCGGACTCTCACATGGCTGGCGGCTATGGGATCAGCAGACATTAAGGCTGTATTCCCCAAGGTGCCGCAGAAGGACGGATCATTCAAGGAGCGACGACACGAACTCAACGTCTCGACATACGGGATGGTTATCCTGCTGCTCTTCAATGACTTACCGACAGACGAGTTCATAACGTTTGAAGAAATCCAAGCGCGAACCAACATCCCAGAGAGTGACCTGGTACGAAATTTACAGTCGCTAGCCGTGGCGTCGAAGACGCGCATTCTGATCAAAGACCCAATGAGCAAAGACATAAAGTCATCTGACCGATTTTCCTTTAACGAGGGCTTCCAGGGCAAGTTCCACCGCATCAAGGTGGGCGTGGTGACGAGCGGAAACAAGGTAGAAAGCGATCGCGAACGCAAAGAAACAGAGAGGAAGAACGACGGCTCGAGAGGATTCTGCATCGAGGCGGCAGTCGTGAGAATCATGAAGTATGTTCATCCCCTTTCGGAATATTATACACCCTGTGACTCGTTATTGCTCTTATCATGGCGTGATATAATTATTGAAAGTACAAGCCACTGATTTGATCACTCAATAGGCAACGCAAAGAACTGTCGCATCAGCAACTTGTCGTTGAGATATTCAACCAGCTCGCTCCGCAATTCAAGCCTGAGGTCAATATGATCAAAAAGCGTATCGAGAGTCTGATCGAGCGCGAGTATCTTGAGCGCATCGAAAATGCGCCAATCGACTCTTACAGGTATCTGGCGTAGTTTGACAGTCACTTCCTTTTTGGATTTGGCGTGTTCGCGAATACTCTTTTTAATAAAGCACGACAGACGACATGGGATTTAGGCTAGGGTTCGCGGGATATGTGTCAATGTTACCCAAATGCCTCGGATTGATGACTTGTTTTCTTCAGCGAAACTTGCATATATGGGAGACTGGGGGCCGGGGAATCGGGGCTGGAATGGCGCATACGGCTTCGGCTGATGTCTTACAATTAAAACAATTACTGGTGCTTTATTTTATTAACACTTTTCTTATCTTATTAGCCCGCCAGCGAGGTCTCACTTCTCGCAGCTGCATCTCGGCTTCATTCAGGCACAGCCTGTACGACCTCCAGTGTCCCCCTGCGCGCGCAACATACACAGCAATTTCGATAATCACTAAGTCAAGTGCACCATCCAGCGTAGATACTCTGCGCCTGCCAAAAGAGCTGTGTACCCGCAAGAAAGGCAAGGCCTTTAATTTTTTAAGCTTAATTACAAAAGTTAAACTTGAAATTCTGCAAAGCGAAATTGCTGTGTGTTGCGGGAACACGGAGCCGATGGTGGGTCTAGCTGGAGTCGTAAGTGTTTTCGGATACACAGATATGAAGAAATGTCCGGTCTTCCGGGCCGCCATAAGCAAAACGTCCGTATGGCTATCGATTGGTTGTGCATCAAACCCATCTCCATCTCTATGCTGCAAGTGCTCTCGATCGCAGAGTGTTGGTTGGGGCGTTTCGAGAAACAATGTAAGCGTCACGCAGAGCGAGATCCTAGGCAGAGAAGAATTATTAGGCTGGATGCGGATCTATTTGCTCGTGCAGCGGGTCAATCAGAGCAGAGGGAGATATCCACATTTTATGCACTGGGTAATTTTATTATGCGCGGCTCCTGAGATGCTATGTTAGAGTTGCGCTGGCACGAGAGTTTGGACGAATGGGGTGGGGAGTGGAGAAGGGAGATGAGTGGGTTTGCCTGGGCGCAAAGAGGTGAAACGGGCGGTCGGTGCAGTTTACTTGCCCCACATCGCATTTCGGTGAACTCAGATCGAAGAGGGGGAATAGAGAGGCTGGATGTGGATGTGGGCGACGCTTTGGGAGCGCTGACGACGTGTGGCTGCTGTTGAGCTGTTTCGTGGATGCGCACGGTTGTGGACGGCTATTGTCACGTACGAAGGCTGAAAAAGGGTAGGGCGGGAGGCGTTCTTGAGGCTGGAATTGGGATTTGGAAATGGTATGTTATTCTATCCCTTAACCTGCCAAAATTCGTCCACACGTTATCGATAAGGGCTAGCCAATAGAATCAATAAGATCAAGGCTCCGTGACCATACGCGTACTTTCGATTCTGTTGTTCCGCACGGACCACCTACCTTGTGGACGTTGGCGGGTTAAGGGATAGCCGGCTCTCAACGATTCGTCAGTCAGTGTTCATGCCATGACGGATTGTCACATCAGTCTTGTCTTGTCGCTGTCGCTGTCATTCGACGCCGAAGTGATGTCTTTTCTGCCTTGGGTACGACAGCAGCAAGGCGACAAATTGGTGCCCATCAGGCGATGTCTCGCTCTATGACGGAGCGTTCGTCCGACTCGCGCGGCTCAGCAGCAAGTGGAGATGGCATCACTTTGGTCGGTGTCTCAGCAGGATTCCGGGAAGGAATGCCAATTTCTAGGTTGAGGCGGAGATGATTCTAGATGTAGAGATGGATCAGGATGAAGATGAGGATGTCCTAGACCTGATCCTCAGTTGGGCTATTTCGGTTGACCGTCGCTGACTCTTGGTGGCTCTTGGTGGTGGAATTTGGTGGAATTCCCGGGGCGACCTGGCTATTTTCCCCCTCGGATAGCATCTTGTTCCTAGCAGGGTGCTGCGGATTCCTGAGTTTCGAAACGCGGACTGAGCGATTCCCCCTGGCGGTGCAGCAGGCTTTGCCACCTCAGCGGGTGGGTGCTGGCAGTCAAGCTTTCTTGCTCGGGTCGTCAAACGCCCTCTTTTGCCTGAATTAGTTTGCTGCTCTGACGCCCGCGTCAAGTGGGCCTGTCTCGGCACAGCCATTGGCTGCGAGGGCTCGACGCCTCCAAAACGGGCAGCTCGTTTCCACGCTGCCGGCAGCGCCCGTACCTGGCACTAGCCTGCAAAGAATTAAGTGCTGCCGTCTTCAGCTTGGGCGACTGCCCTCCCCCCTGATGCGCATCGACAGATTGCGTGGCTGACTGGTGAAACTAAGGAAAACTCTGGTCGAGTGAGTGGGCGTGCCACCAGGTCCTCGGAGTTGGGCGTGTGCTAAATCGGAAGTGCAGCCTATATCAAGTCGAGGCCCCAGTCAGCTTTCTGCCTTTCCTTCTCCCCACCACCACGCCTTCTCTCCACGGTGCCGTTGCAAGTCACTCGCTTTTCTTGAGCATTCGCTCGTTGCATTCATTGCCTTCCTCCAGCGAAGTGCATCATTCATTCACTCTTTTTTTGCAACGCAATAGCCCTGGTCGGCACACTTCAACTCCTGCGCTCAAGAAGCTGCAAACTGCCATTCCCTATCCATAACCACATTTAAGAGAGTATCTACAACGAACGCACTATCTTCACAAACCAAACGGATTATCAAACATGTCTGCACAATTTACTAAGTTCGGGCTCCTGTCCCTCATCTCTGCCGCTGTCGCGGCTCCCTTCCGCCCTTCCGCCTACTCAGCTGGTGCACCGTGGGGTATACACAATGGCACTGGGTCATATGGTCCTACTGGTACTGGCCGCTACTCCCACTATCACCATGCTCACGGATCCATTACTTCGACCTCGACTCTGACCGAAACGATCTACGCCACTGAGACCGATGTCTCCACAGTCTATATGACCGGTTCGGCCGTGGGTGCTTCTTCCGTTGCCGCTGCTGAGTTCGTCTCCAGCTCATGCACTCAAGAGACTTACACCGTTACGGCCAAGAACACTCTCACTGTGACAATACCTGCTGGTGCTTCAAGCTTTGCCGCTGGTGCTTCGTCTGCACCTGCTAGCTCTGCTCCCTTCGTCTATGCTTCCAGTGCTTCAAGCTTTGCCGCTGGTGCTTCATCTGCACCTGCTAGCTCTGCTCCTTCCGTCTATGCTTCCAGTGCTTCTGTCCAGGCCGCCGCTGTCTCTTCAGGTTACTCTACTCCTGTCTATAGTTCTCCAGCTGGCTCTTCGGCTGCGCCAATCAGCTCAGCAGCTCCAGTTTCCAGCTCTGTCGAGCCTGCTTCTAGCACCGTTGCCCATTCCTCAGCTGTTGTCTCAAGCGCTATCGCGACCTCAACCGCTGTGTCCAGCGGCGCCGGCAAGCGCGGTCTTCCCTACAATGATGCCTCTCTGACAACCTGCTTCGAGGGCTACTCCAAGGTGACCTGGGCCTACAACTGGGGTCAAACCTCCACTGGTCTCAGCTCCTCTTTCGAGTACACACCAATGCTCTGGGGTACGTCCTCTGAGTTCACCAGCACCTGGGAAAGCGCCTGGAAGTCCGCCGTTTCCAGTGGCACCAAGACCTTCCTCGCCTTCAATGAGCCCGATCTCGATACTCAATCCAACCTCTCTCCTGCTGACGCAGCAAAGGGCTACATGACCTACATGCAACCCATCAAGGCCGCCGACCCCTCAGTCCGTCTCGGCTCCCCCGGCGTCACTAACGGAGCTAACGGCATGGGTATTGACTGGCTCGTCAATTTCCAGAATGCCTGCGGAAGCTGCGACATCGACTTTGTCGCCATCCACTGGTACGAGTCCGCGACCCAAATCCAGTACTTTAAGGACCACGTCACCGAGGCGCACACGCGCACTGGCAAGAACGTGTGGGTGACCGAGTTCAGCGCGACCGGCTCCGACGCCCAGATCCAATCTTTCTTGGAGGAGGTCCTGCCGTGGATGGATGCTCAGGACTGGATCGAGCGCTACGGCTACTTCATGGCGAGTGATGGGCTGTTGGTTAGCGGAACCGGGCCCAGCACCTACGGCTTGACCTACGCCACTACCTAAGTAGGTGTGTTTCCTTGACTTTTGCTTTTACTTTCGACTGTGTCCTTTTTCAGGGGATGAGTGGTTTGGTGTGGGTGTTTAAGGGACCGGGACGGCTGGCATGGGATGGGAGGCGCTTGCTTCTGACTTCGACTTCGATTCTTTGTGAGATATTTGCTCTGTCTGAGTCTTACCTTGTGTATGTGGATTTTGCATGTAGGAGTGCGGAAGAGATGTCGCGATAGGCGAAAAGCTTACATCATTGAATCTCATAACATTTACCAAGTCTACGTCCAACTGGGTTTTCCATTATCTGAGTGATAATGCTGTGATAAGATGTAACCGGACGTGATGCCAGGTGGCTAGTGGGGCGAGTGCTGCGGCCGGGTTTGCGGCTAATTGCAATGTGATGTGATGCTCACTGTAGCACAAAATACGAAGGATATATAGCGTGCAGATGCAGGAGCGACTACGAGTAAAAATAGACTTGTAATATCTGTTTCGGTTGAATTTGGTTTGCTGTGCCGTCATCTTGCTATGCTCAGCGCGGTGACTTCGTTAGTTTGATGACGCTCGAGCTTCCTAATCACGGAGGCCCTGAGGTGTTGTGCCTTTCTGGGAATTTTGGTCCCAAGCTTGACGATAGTGCGCTGCTGGTTGATGGGACGAGATGGGGAGATAGCGGGTAGGGTGGGGTTAGGAGGTGGGTATTGAAGTCAAGAATGCTTGGGTTATGGATATGCTTGCTTCAGTCAATTGAAGTGCTTTAAGGGCATGAAATAGGAATGACATAGGGAAGACGTTCTGTAATTCAGGTATAACAATCTTTAAGAGTTACTCTATAAGGCTAGCTATAATCGGCCATAATTTAATGCCCTTAAGTGTCTTTAGAGACTTATTCTACCGCCAAGGGTACTAAGCAGCTGAAGTGCCCCTTTAAACTTCTATCCCTTCCAACGTCAGATTTCGTCCTACCGTTATTGATAAGAGCTAGCCAATAGAATCGTGACGAGAAATGTCCAGAGGCTCAGGCCAGGGCTGCGGGGGGGATTGTTTTGCCTTCCGAGTCGGTGGAACGAAGTCTATATCATTAGAAGTACGATTGGTATGCATGGTTGATAATTGTGTCTGTGTAGGTTACACGGTGTTCGCGCACGGGCCATCTATCGTAGGACGCTGACTCCTAGCATTAATAGCAGCCTCTTCTATACTCAAAATTGACGATGGTTCTGGAGGAGTCCTCCACGTTCGTTGCCTGCTTACATAAGCAGATTCCCTTTGGTTCCTTTTTAGACGACGTCCGTAAGCAACCACTTATGACTCAATAGGTATAGGCCTATATAAGGGCCTATATTCGTCGTAGATAGATTCAATAGATTCATATTCATTCTCTTATCCTCAGATCCAGTTCATCAAAAATATTATTATTATAATTACGGTTAGCCTTCCGGGTATTCTTAGAGTTATTTTATATCTATTATTTAGCCTACTTTACTTCTTTTACTAAGTATTATGAAATAACTTCATCTCTTCAGAATATTTATAGGAGCTGTGGTTGCCATAACATTTCAGCTTGAAAAAAGTGGTCTGTGCACGAACACCGGAATTAAGACTACACGAGCATTAAATTCAGCTAATCCGATTGGTGGACTCTTATCGATAATATGAGGACCAATTTCAGCGGGTTAAGGGATAGCGTTTTTTCAACCTGTAGGTACGAGATAACACGTTAAGTTATTATCTCGTAACCAGATGTCCACCAATCAGCGCTTGATTACATCAGCCACGGTGGTGGACAAAAGGTAGCTCCATACAAACACACAAAACATCAATTCCACCACTAACCAACGCATTTATCAACAAAACCTGACGTTACGTTTATCAGCTAATCAAGGCGATTCAGAGGGCACTCTTATTTTTATCAGCAGAGTAGTAGTTCTTGCCACATTTTATCCGCGTCACCATCGCCAAAACAAGGCTGTACACAAATCTTTACCTAAAAACCCACTAAAGGCCCCCTAAGCGCCTCCCAACTCAAATACAACTATAAAGCTTTGAATGAAGACCCTACATGAAACTCTGTGGTATTCGTTCTTGGTGACTCCACCTTATGGAGCCTCCACACACACCACCATACATCTGCGTTCCTCTGTGACAGCTGGTGGCAATCAGGCGAAGCTGAATGTGTATCGAATTCGAAACTTGCCGGAGGGGGGTGAAGCCGGTCGTGTCCAGAGCTGTAAAGCAGGTAGAATTTCTAGGACTGAAAAGCCTTTCTCTCCACAAGCTCCAGCGTACTCTAGCCGCATTCGCACTCTACGTACAATGAGCGAGTCGGAGATATTATTGCCTTGCTGCGGTACAGCTACTTGAACACGCCTATCGTTGGGACGCGTGTCCATCGTTGGGATGTGTACTCTATAGTTGGAAACGCGCGTGCTTCGAATTAGAGTACTTTAGTCTAGCACTGTGCAAGATGTGGCCCGAACTTCTGAAACTTTTAAGAGATACGGTCGAACCTCGGCATCGCAAGAGCGTACACCCGGAGTGATATCTTCGAACAAGCCGCTATTTTCTCGTAAACCTATACCTGAAGCCCCCAAGCCCACTGGCCTCGATGTCAACTACGTAAACGCTCCTCCAGCTACCTTTAGCGAGGCTAGCATTCTGAAGAGTCACAAAATCGACTTCATCCAAGACGATTGTCAAGAAGTAAATTACGACGAGCGGCCCCTATTGAGGATTTTAATCCCCATCCCAGGACCCATAGCATCAAATGAGACTCTAAACATATGATAGTATTGTGGATGAACGGATCTTGATGCGCTAAGTGTTTTTCGTATCATAGATGCTCTAAATAACGAGGCTGGCTGCACGGCATTCCAGAACTTCCACCAAAGCCACTAGGAAGCCAGAATCATGTCGACATCACGAAAGCCTCACCGCAAGACAAGGACAGGGTGCAGTAACTGCAAGAGACGGAAGATCAAAGTGAGTTGCCCTGTGGTTTGATAATAGGAACACATACTCTTCCAGTCTTGTGTGGAAGAGGTCCTATTTGTTTCAATACTCTTATGTCATAACACCTGCAGCTGATGACTTATCGAGGAGTAAAGTGCGGCGAGGAGAGACCGGCATGCATCAATTGCACCAGACATTCAATACAATGCGATTTCCTAGAAACACCATCATCGGCTTCTGCCTCTGCTAGCCCTGGAAACCTCCAGACTTCTATCACGGACCATCCAGACAGCATCCCTGACGCATACGCAGATGGCTCCGCCATTCAAGGAGAATTGCCAAATTATCTGATTAGCGGGTGTGCATCAAATATGAACATGGTGCATCTGGAACTGCTTCACAACTACACCACTTCCACATGTTTTACTCTCTCAAACAACCCACTCATCAGGACGCTCTGGCGAATCAATGTCCCGCAAATCGGCCTCTCCTACAGCTTCGTGATGCACGGTATTTTTTCTATATCCGCACTACATCTCGCACACTTCCGTCCGGACAAACGCTCCTTCTACCTCTCTTGCGCACAGGCCGAGAACGAGATTGCTTTGCGGGCCGTCTCATTCATCTTGCCTAACATCACCGATGACAACTGCTCGGCATTGTACATATTCTCGGCTATTACGTGCGTCGTCGGGTGGGCAAGCCCACGCAAGTCAGGGGACTTCCTCCTCATCACCAATAATGGGATCGCCGAATGGCTAATCCTGTTCCGTGGGACGCGTTCCATCATCGACTCGTCGCCAGAGATGCTGTTCAACGGTCCGTTGGGGCCTATGTTCCGGGAGGGTGCGCGCAACATCGAGGCGCACGAATACGCTGTCGGCGGCAACGATTACCTCGCTGAGCTGCGGCACTTCATCGAAGCGACGAAGCCAGACCGGGAGGCTCTGTGCATCTACAACAAGTGCATCGACGAGCTAGCCAGGCCGTTTGCGGTAGTCTACGGCCGCAATGTGTCGCTCTTTGAGTCCGGGAATGTTTTTACTTGGCTGTATCAAGTCGAGTCGGAGTATTTGATGCTGCTAAGTAAAAGGACGCCGGAGGCGCTGGCCATTTTTGCCTATTTTTGCGTATTGATTAAGCGGTTGGAATTTAATTGGTGGCTCGAGGGGATGAGCGCGCATCTCCTGTCGAATATTTTCTATTTGCTGGACGAGGATCATCGGCTGTGGATAAGATGGCCAATGGAAGAAGTGGGATGGATTCCAAGTTGAGCGTTGAAACATTTCAGGCATTGTGCGAACTGGTTTGGATGATATCTTTTAGAAGAAGTTAAAGTTGATGCTGTATGCTATGGATGCAACGATTCGGGAGTTCGACAGGTTCAGAAAGGCAACTGTGAGTGTTCTGCTATCTAGGTTTATATCTATTAAGAGGCCAGCATAACCAGCAAAGGTTCAAGAAGATCAACGCAATATAATACAACCAAAGAAGAAAACCCTCTTCCTCGCCCTTCTAAGTTTGAAACTTCCAACCGAGCTAGAGATAAGAGAAAACGCCCCACACTTCCAGACACGATGCATGTGCGTAGACACCCACAAAAGCCTCTTCAACATCCTAGAAAGAAGGATTCCATATATTCGAACTTCTCCACCATCTTGAACTCCTCCTAAAAACTCTCGATCACTACAAACCCCTCTCAGCCAGACCATACGTCTCTCCCCTGCCCCTCTCCACATCTCTTCCCCCAGCAGGCTCAGACTCAACCATTGCCAGCACTTTCTCTTTACTAATAATCTTCCATGGATGGTACACATTAAATAGCACCATAGTTATGAACATCAGCGTCGCGTCGAACACGTATGAATACACCTCGTGTCCTAGCAATGTCCCATCACTACCCTGCACGTACTCCACAATACGGAATATGGATCGCACTATGATGAGCGCAGAGGCTGCATACAGCACGACGAGGTAAAGCTGCCAGGGGACGTCGAGCGTGCGTGACACGTCGGTGGGACGTAGCACAATTCGGCGGTGGAAGACGGCCGCGACGAACATGAAGAAGCCGAAAAAGAGGAGTTGGATCGCCAAACCAACGGTTATGACGTGCGTGCCGAGCTGCGCGCCCGAGCTGGTCTTAGCTTTCGCAATCATGCCGCCGCCTTTTGCAGATGTTAGTGTCTATGTTTGTCTAATGCGAGGTGGGTGCAGAGGAGGGAAAGAGGGAGGCGGAGGAAGTACCTGCGGATTGCGTGAAAAAGGACAGCACGTCCCCTGCGACGAAGAACTTTGTGAGCCATCTCGCGCGGATGAGCGAGTGGATTTCGCCGTCTGTGAGCAGGATGATGCGACTTAGGATCATGTATATGGATGCGGCGAAGAAGGTAGGGGCGAGCAACAGCAGCAAGCTCTGCATGATGTACGGGCCAGTGGCCCAATTTGGCGTCTGCTTGCTGTTGATGGCGCGACCGATGTAACCAAATACCTCAACTAGACCAGATGTCAGTTTCAATCGCGGAAACTTTGATGAGGCTGAGAGAGCGAGGAAGGAAACCTACAGAAACCGCCAATAAGAAAGGGTATGAAGTACCATGTTCGTCTCCTGAGCAGCTGGTATGAGTGTGCTGTTGTGGTGGCTATGAATAGGACGATGAATATGGCTGCTGCTACGAAGGAGGGGCTGTAGTGGTAGAGAGTGTGCTTCGTCTCCCCTGCCATGGTTCCTCTAAGCAAGGCAACTAACAATGGAGAATGCGATTGACAGAATAGGATGCAATTGACGGTAGTGAATGATAAGATTGTTAGTAGTGATTTGAAGTTTACTGAGAGCGAGAAGAGGGGGAAGATATATACAAAAGCCCCAGTCAGTCAGTTAGCAGGCCTACGCACACAGCCCTACTCAATCCACAATAAAGCAACGGTAAGGCAACATCCGTTGTATTCGGACTCGTGCTCGCTGATTCATTCTGCATAAAAAACTCCCCTTCGGGATTACTGCTAGACGAAAAGGTTGCGGGAAATCGCATAATTGGAAAATTGGTAGAAAAATTCGCAAGCTTTCCTATAATGGGGGGTAGAAGATGTCCGAGCAGGCATACTCAGTCGCAAGCACTGCCTTTACAATGGAAGGGCTTGCGGTTGTGGCTGGTTAGGGGTGTTGTGAGTGTTCGAGCGCCGTACTCGCACTCGTACTCGGAGGTCGTATTCGCAGTCGTGACGTGATTGGGTAGAACTAGTCCGCAATTTTATTTCACTGAGAAATGCGGTTGAGTTTTCCTTTCGGTATTTCTTTATACCAAGAAGTCGTGGTGCATCCGCATGAAACGAGACTGGAACCCGTATCCCAGATCTCATTGATAGTACTGTGCGCTTGTGTGTGAAACATTTGGACACCATATGTCGATCGGGTGGCAATGACGTAACAGTCGTCATTGTCGACGTCAGCCTTCGCCACCTATTTCATGTACACCATCTCGTCAATTCCGGTGGTTAGCGCAGCCACGTCCGCACGGCCTTACTTTCCCTTAAAAAGCAAAAATACCAAAA